>Ga0209066_10004297_pt1 | contig 15645 bp, 14 predicted proteins | sample All_14_2_FD_187198 | JGI IMG/M metagenome (GOLD analysis project Ga0209066, IMG submission 187198) | Freshwater microbial communities in response to fracking from Pennsylvania, USA - Allegheny Zone_MetaG_DW_15 (SPAdes) (version 2) ...
CTTCCTCGACGAGGTCGGCCTTGCCCTCCACGTCGCGCCGCCAGGTGGGCGGGGTGATCTTGTCGCCGTCGATGGAAAAGCCCAGGTCGGCCAGGATCCGGTCGATGCGGGCGGCCGGGATGGTCAAGCCGGAGAGCTTGCGCACATAGGCCCGGTCGAAGGCGATCGGCGCAGGCGGGGCGGGAGCCGCGCCGCTGACCGCCACCTCCGAGGCCTCGCCGCCGCAGAGTTCCAGGATCAGCTTGGTGGCCAGCTCCAGCCCCGGGACCACGAAGCCCGGATCGACGCCGCGGGCGAAGCGGTACTGGGCGTCGGACACGACGCCGGTGGTGCGGCCCGTCTGGGCCGTGCGGATCGGGTCGAACCAGGCGCTTTCGACGAAGACATCGGTGGTCTCCTCCGAACAGCCCGTCGTCTCCCCGCCCATGACGCCGCCGAGGCCGATGGCGCCGGAGCCGTCGGCGATGACGCAGATCTCCGGGGTGACGGCGTAGGTCCTGCCGTCCAGCGCCTCGACGCTCTCGCCCTGGCGGCCCAGACGGGCCTCGACGAAGCCGCCGGTGAGCTTCTTTGCGTCATAGACGTGCAGCGGCCGGGCGCGGTCGTAGGAGAGAAGGTTCGTCACGTCGACGAGCGCGTTGATCGGGCGAAGGCCGATGGAAACCAGCTTCTGCTGCAGCCAGGCCGGCGAGGGGCCGTTCCTGACGCCGCGGATCAGCCGGCCGGCGAAGGCTGGGCAGGCGTCGGAGCCGTCGAGGCGGATCTCGATCGGGCAGGGGAAGCTACCCTTCACCGGCGCGACCGACAGGTCCTTCAGCTCGCCGACGCCGGCGGCGGCAAGGTCGCGGGCGATGCCGGCCACGCCCAGCCAGTCCGGCCGGTTCGGCGTCACCTCGAAGTCGATCACGGCCTCCAGGCCCAGCGCCTGGGCGGCGGGCGCGCCGACGGGCAGGTCGTCGGGCAGCTCCATGATGCCGTCCGATTCCTCGGCGGTCTCCAGCTCGGAAGCCGAGCAGAGCATGCCGTTGGAGACCACGCCGCGCACCGGCCGCGCCTCCAGCGTCACGCCCGAGCCGGGCACGTAGGCGCCGATGGGGGCGTAGATGGTGGTCAGCCCCGCCCGCGCGTTGGGCGCGCCGCAGACGATCTCCTTGCGGCCGTCCCGGGTGTCGACCTGGCAGACCCGCAGCTTGTCGGCGTTGGGGTGCTTCACCGCCTCGACGATCTTCGCCACGGAGAAGGCGGCCAGCTTCGAGGCGGGGTCCTCGACATGCTCGACCTCCAGCCCCGCCATGGTCATGGCCTCGACGATTTCGGCGGCGGAGGCCTGGGTGTCCAGATGCTCGCGCAGCCAGGAAAGGGTGAACTTCATCGGTTCGCTTCCAAGATCTTCCCCCTCTGGGGGAGCAGATTCAAAATGGCGTTCAGCTCAGGCCCGTGGCCGCGTTGGGCATGGCGAAGGGGCTGAAGGCGTAGTGCTCCAGCCAGCGCCTGTCGGAGGCGAACATGTCGCGCAGGTCCGGCATGCCGTACTTCAGCGTGCCCAGCCGGTCGATGCCGAAGCCGAAGGCGAAGCCCTGCCAGACGTCGGGGTCGAGGCCGCAGGTGCGCAGGATGTTGGGATGAACCATCCCGCAGCCGACCACCTCCATCCAGTCCTCACCCTGGCCGATCTTCACCTCGGCGCCCGAGCGGTCGCAGCGCACGTCCAGCTCCGCCGACGGCTCGGTGAAGGGGAAGTGGTGCGGGCGGAAGCGCGTCTCCACCGCGGGCGTCTCGAAGAAGCGCGAGATGAAGGTGTCGACGGTCCACTTCAGGTGGCCCATGTGGATGGCCTTGTCGATGACCAGGCCCTCCATCTGATGGAACATCGGGGTGTGGGTGGCGTCCGAGTCCGAGCGGTAGGTGCGGCCGGGCACGATCACGCGGATCGGCGGCTCCTGCCCGTTGGCGATCCAGCCGGGCAGCTTTTCGTTGGTCCGCTGCATCACCCGCACCTGCACGGGGCTGGTGTGGGTGCGCAGCAGCTTGCGCTCGCCGCGCTCGTTCTCGGGCAGCCAGAAGGTGTCGTGCATCTCCCGCGCGGGGTGCTTGGGCGGGAAGTTGAGCGCGGTGAAATTGTGGAAGTCGTCCTCGATGTCCGGCCCTTCGGCCAGGGAGAAGCCCATCTCGGCGAAGATGGCGATCATCTCGTCCAGCACTTGCATGGTGGGATGGACGCCGCCCTTGCGCCGGGGCGGCGCGGGCAGGGAGAGGTCGACCCGCTCGGCGGCGAGCCGCGCGTCGAGTTCGGCGGCTTCCAGCGCGGCCTTGCGCTCGGCCAGGCGCGCGGAGACGCGGTCGCGCAGGCCGTTGATCAGCGGGCCCTGTTCGCGGCGCTCGTCAGGGCTCATGGCGCCCAGCGACTTCAGCAGGCCCGAGATGGAGCCGGACTTGCCGAGGGCCGCCACGCGCAGCGCTTCCAGCGCCTGGACGTCGGCGGCCGCGTCGATCTGGGCGGCCAGATCGGCTTCGAGATTGGAGAGATCGGTCATGGGACCCGTGTCCTAGCGTGCAGTCTTCATGGGCGGAAGAACCGGACAGCAAAAAGCCCCCCGGCGGCTCGGCCGGGGGGCTTTGGATGCTTCAGGATCTAAGACGATCCCAGGCCTCAAGCCAGCGCGGCGCGAACCTTGTCGGCGATGGCCTTGAACGCGGTCGGATCGGCGCCGGCGATGTCGGCGAGGACCTTGCGGTCCATTTCGATCCCGGCCTTGTCCAGGCCGAAGATAAACTGCGAGTAGGTGAAGCCTTCCAGGCGGGCCGCGGCGTTGATCCGCTGGATCCACAGCGAGCGGAAGTTGCGCTTGCGCACCTTACGGTCGCGGTAGGCGTACTGGCCGGCCCGGTCCACCGCGGCCTTGGCCGTGCGGATGGTGTTCTTGCGGCGGCCGTAGAAGCCCTTGGCCTGCTCAAGAACCTTCTTGTGCTTGGCGTGGGCGACGACGCCCCGTTTAACGCGTGCCATGTCTCAGCGCTCCTCGCTTACAGGCCGTAGGGCAGGTAGGTGCGGATGATCTTGGCGTCGGCCTCGCTCATCACCTTCGTGCCGCGGTTCTGGCGGATGTACTTCGCGGAGTGGCTGATCAGCCGGTGCCGCTTGCCCGCCACGCCGGCCTTCAGCTTGCCGGTGGCCGTGAGTTTGAAGCGCTTCTTGGCGCCCGACTTCGTCTTCAGTTTCGGCATTTCACTGCGGAGCCTCGCGACCCCGTCCTCTGGCGTATTGATGAGCCGCCCTGGCATGCCAATGGCCAGACGGCTCCAAAGAGCGGGGCTGATACGCGAAAGACTCCGGATTGGCAAGGATGGCGGCGAGGCGCACGCCTCAGATCGCCGTCTTTACCCGCTTGCCCACCTGGACCGCCAGCCAGGCGGCCGGCAGGATCAGGAGCGCGGTGAGCGCGAAGGGCGCCCCTGGCGAGACGGCCGAGAAGATCTGGCCGGCGTAGATCGGCCCGCCGATGCGGGCCAGCGCGTTGCAGCTCATGTTGATGCCCAGCATCTCGCCCTGGCGGTCGGCGGGGGCGGCCTTGGAGATCAGCGCCGAGAGGTTGGGGAAGCAGACCGACTGGCCGAAGCACACGCAGGCGAAGCCCGCCATGGCCATGGGCCAGTTGATCGAGGCGCCCTGCAGCACCATGCCGATCCACATGAAGGCCAGGCCCACCGTCAGCACCCTCACCTCGCCCCAGCGGCGCACCAGCCGGCCGTTGACCACGCCCTGGCAGACCGCGCCGAAGATCCCGATGGCCATGAAGGCGAAGCCGATCTGGCGCGGGCCCCAGCCGAAGCGATGCTCGGTCCACAGCCCGTAGGTCGCCTCGATCCCCGCAAAGCCGGAAACGACGACGAAGCTGATGATCAGGACGCGGCTGACCACGGGATGGGCGAAGGCGTCCCTTAGCGCGGCGATGCGCGAGGACTGCGGTCCGTGCCGGTTCGGGGCGCGGATCTCGCGCACGAAGAGCATCACCGCCAGCGCCGAGGCCAGGCCGAAGCCGGCGGCCGCGAACAGCGGCAAGTGGAAGCCCACCGGTCCGAGCTGCGGCTGGGCGAGCAGGCCGCCCAGCGCCGGTCCGGTCATGAAGCCCAGGCTGAAGGCCGACCCCATCAGGCCCATCTTGGCGGCCCGCTCGTGTGGCGGCGTCATGTCGGCCAGCGCGCCCTGCAGGGTGGAGATGTTGCCCGACAGGAAGCCGCCGACGAACCGCGCGCCCCAGGCCAGGGCCATGTTCGGCGAGAAGGCGAGCGCGATGTAGCTCAGCGCGCCGCCGGCGATGGTGATCATCAGGACCGGCCGGCGCCCGATCCGGTCCGACAGCCGGCCCCAGAACGGCTCGCCCAGGAACTGGCCGAACGAGAAGGCCGAGAACAGCAGCGTGATCTGCCAGGCCTCGGCGTCGAAGGCGTGGCCGAAGAAGGGCAGGAGCGGGATCACCACGCCGAAGCCGGCGATGTTGAGGAAGATCACCGCGAGCAGGGTGACCAGCGCGCGGATGTCGGTCCTTTCCGCGCTGGCGTTCATGGCTAGCTCGCTCGGTCTTTCAGATAGACGCGCGCGCGCCGGCTGGCGGAGAGCGCGAGGAAGATGGCAGGGGCGACCACCATGGCGGCCAGGAAGAAGGGCCCGTCAATGGTTATTCCAGAGAACGTGAGTCCGGCGCAGAACGGGCCGATCACGCGGGCCAGCGCGCCCGTGGCGTTGTTGAGGCCTAGGATCTGGCCCTGCTGGTGCGGATCGGCGGTGCGCGAGATCAGCGCGCCCACGTTGGGGAAGGCCACCGACTGGCCGATGGCGGTCAGGCACATCAAAGCGATGGTCATCGCCGAGCCGGTGGAGAACGGCTGGGCCGCGGCGCAGGCCATGGTGATCGCCATGCCCACCGCCAGCATCGGTCCCTCGCCGAAGCGCTCGGAGAGCCGGCCGGTGACGAACATCTGGGTGATGGCCGCGCAGACCCCGACGAAGGCGAAGCACACGCCGACCTCGCGCGGGCCCCAGCCGAACTTGGCCTGCGACCACAGGCCGAAGGTCGACTCGATCCCGGTGAAGGCGAAGCCGATCAGGAAGGTCAGCAGCATCAGCCGCCCGATCACCGGGTGGCGCACCGCCTCGCCGGTGGCGGCCCAGCGGCTGGGCCGATGGGTGATGGTCTCGTCGCGTACGCGGCTTTCGCGGATGAAGATGGCGATGCAACTCGCCGAGGCCAGCGCCAGGCCCGAGGCGATGAACAGCGGGATGCGGAAGCCGATCGGCCCTGCGTCCGGATGGGCGAAGAGGCCGCCCAGCGACGGGCCCACGATCAGGCCGATGTTCCAGGCCGCGCCCATGTAGGCCATGCGCCCGGCCCGCTTTTCGGGCGGCGTCACGTCGGCGATGTAGCCCTGGACGACCGCCCCGTTGCCGCTGGCCAGCCCGCCCAGAAGGCGGATCAGGAAGGCCAGCTGGACGTTGGGCGCGAAGGCGAGCGCCAGATAGCACAGGCAGTTTCCGCAGATGGTCGAGATCAGGAGCGGCTTGCGGCCGTACTTGTCCGACAGCCGGCCCCAGAAGGGTTCGCCGAAGAAGGCGCCGATGGAATAGGCCGAGAAGATCAGCGCGATCTGCCAGGCCGGGGCGTCGAACGACTTGGCGTAGAACGGCAGCAGCGGCACGACGATGCCGAAGCCCAGCATGTTGATGAAGATGACGGCGATGAGCGAGGCCGCCGCCAGGGGGGACGACGTCGTCGCCCTCTGCGGGGCGCTTTCAGACATGTGAACGCCAGTAATCTGCGCCGCGGTATGGAGCAAGTCGGCTCCGGAAACGAAAACGGCCGCCTGCGGGCGGCCGTTCGCAGCGTTCAGGATCGGGACCTCAGCGCGGGGCGAGGATCATGATCATCTGGCGGCCTTCCATGCGGGGCTCGTACTCGACCTTGGCCACCGGCTCGAAGTCGGCCTTCACCTTCTGGAGCAGCTTCATGCCGAGTTCGGGGTGGGCGAGTTCCCGGCCGCGGAAGCGCAGCGTGACCTTCACCTTGTCGCCTTCCTCGAAGAAGCGGTGCATCGACTTGGCTTTGACTTCGTAGTCGTGCGTGTCGATGTTGGGGCGGAGCTTGATCTCCTTGATCTCCACCACCTTCTGCCGCTTGCGCGCCTCGTTCTTCTTCTTCTGCTCCTGGAACTTGAACTTGCCGTAGTCCAGGATCTTGCAAACGGGCGGATCCGCGTTGGGCACGATCTCGACGAGATCGAGACCCGCTTCCTCCGCAGCCTCCATCGCGGAGGACGTGGGCATCACGCCCTGCTTCTCGCCGTGCTGGTCGATCAGCAGAACGCGGGGAACGCGGATGTCTTCATTGATGCGCGGCCCGTCCTTGACGGGAGGCGCCTGCATGGGGCGGCGAATAGGCGGTGCTCCGTGAGCTGTTGAAATAGCGACGCGCCCGGGGCGCAAGGCGCGCTCCGGCCGTCATGGACCATATATGACCAACGCAGGCGCCCCGATCAAGCGCCGACCGGCGCGGGGGCCAAGGCGTGGGCCGCCTGCAGCACTTGCGACACAGGCAGATCGGCCAGGTTCGGCGCGCGCAGCACGGCCACGTGCCCGCGGGGGGCGGAGAGGTCCGGGTCGGAGGCCGCGCTGAACAGCACGATCGTCGGGGCGCCGGCGGCGGCGGCCAGGTGCAGCGGGCCGGTGTCGTTGCCGACCGCCAGGGCCGCCTGGGCGCCGAGCGCGGCGATGCGCGGAAAGTCGGTCTGGCCGGTCAGGTCGCGGGCCTGCGGGGCGCGGCGCTGGATGGCGCGCGCCAGGGGCGTCTCCTGCGGGCCGCCGATGACCAGGACGTCGAACCCCTGATCGAGCAGGGCCTGGGCGAGTTCGGCGTAGGCCTCCGCCGGCCAGCGCTTCTCCGGCCGGTGCGCCGATCCACCCGGGATCAGCATCACATAGGGCCGCGCGCCCGGCGGCTGCGGCCGCGTCTTTTGCAGGATCCACGACATGTCCGGGGGCGGCGCGCCGCCGGGCTCGGTCGGCGCGTCGGGCCAGACGCCCGCGGCCTTCAACTGGTCGGCCTGACGCTCCAGGGTGTGCATGAAGTCGCGGCGCGGATTGCGGTGCGGGTGCGAACAGCCCAGGGCGATCCCCGACCACTGCGGCGGGAACGGCCAGAACCCCAGGAACATCGCGCTCGACCGCGAGGAGGTCTGCAGGTCGTAGACCCGGTCGTAGCGTCCGCGGCGCAACCGGCCGATCAGCGCCATCCACTCGCCGAACCCCTCCGGCCGCCCGTCGGTGTCCACGTCGTTCACATAGGGGCTCATCCGCGCGAGCGCCTCGAACGGGGGCGTGGTCAGCAGCGTGATGTGAGCCTTGGGATGGGCCTGGCGGATCTTCTTCATGGCCGCCAGCGCCAGGACGAAGTCGCCCAGCGCCGAGAGCTTGATCACCAGGATGCGCTTGAGTTCGCGGGCCATTTCAGGCGCGCGCGTCCAGCACGCGCTCGTAGGCGGCCAGGGTGGCGGCGCACATGGCCTCGGCCGAATAGAGCTGGCGCGCGCGGTTGGCCGCCAGGGCGCCCATGCTGGCCAGGGCGCCGGGGCCGAGGTCGATCGCGTGGGCGATGGCCTTGGCCCAGGCCTCGGCGTCCTCGGGCGGCGCCAGCCACCCGGTTTTGCCGTCCAGGATCGTCTCTGTGGCGCCGCCATGGGCCGAGGCGATCACCGGCCGGCCCATGGTCTGCGGCTCCACCGCCGCCCGCCCGAAGCTTTCCGGCACGGTGGTCGGCAGAATGGCCAGGTCGCAGACGAGGCAGGCCGCCGGTATGTCGTCGCAATGGCCGACCAGCTTGATCGAGTCGGCGAGGCCGGCCCGGGCCACGGCCATCTCGACTTCTTCGCGGTAGCCGGTGCGGCCCTGGTCGTCGCCGGCGAAGATGATCAGGAAGTCCTCGCGCCCCTGGGCCTTCAGCTTCGCCGCGGCCGCCACGATGGTCAGGTGGCCCTTGATGCGGGTCAGCCGGCCGGCCAGCAGGATCTTCACGCGGCGGTCGTCGGCCGAGATTCCCCAGGCCTGGCGCAGGGCCTCCAGGCGGCTGGGCGTCACCCAGTTCGGATTGAAACGGTCCAGGTCCACCCCGCGCGGGATGGTGACGATCTTGTCCGGGTCGATCGCATGCTCGGCCAGCACGTGGTCGCGGGTGTAGTCGGAGTTGGCGATCACCAGGTCGCCGCGGGTCATGACGGCGTTGTACCAGCGCTTCAGGCTGTTCTTCGCGCCATAGACGCCATGGTAGGTGGCCACGAAAGGCGTGTGCGTCGTCTGGGCCGCCCACAGCGCCGAAAAGGCCGGCGCGCGGCTGCGGGCGTGGACGATGCTCACCTTCTCGCGGCGGATCAGGTCGACCAGCCGCGCGGCGTTGCCCAACATCACCAGGGGATTTTTCGACTGGACCGGCATCTGGGCCAGCCGCCCGCCGTCGGCCTCCAGCCGCGCAGCCATGCGTCCGCCCCGCGTGGCGACCAGCGCCTTTCCGCCGGCGGCGACCACGGCCTGGGCGACGTCGATCGTGGTCTGCTCGGCGCCGCCGGTCTCGAGTTCGGGCACCACCTGCAGCAGGGTGAAGTCTTTGGGCAGGCTCACGGGCCCCTCCATAGCGCACGCGCCGTTTTGGTAAACCCCGCGCAACGCTGACGCGCGGCGCTTCAGGGGCTAAACACCGGCCATGGACGATGCGATCCGACACCTGCGCCGCCCGGACGGCGCGCGACTGGCCTGGCGCGCGATCGAGGGCGCCGGCCCCACCGTGGTCTGGCTGGGCGGGTTCCGCTCGGAGATGGCGGCCACCAAGGCCGATGCGCTGGCCGCGTGGGCGCAGACCGCAGGACGCAGCTTTCTGCGCTTCGACTATTTCGGGCACGGCGTTTCCGACGGCGACTTCCGGGAGGGGACCATCACCCGCTGGCGCGCAGACGCGCTCGCCGTGCTGGACGAACTCGTCGAGGGCCCGGCCGTCCTGTGCGGCTCCTCCATGGGCGGCTGGATCGCCTGTCTGGCCGCCATGGCCCGCCCCGAGCGGGTGAAGGCCATGGTGCTGATCGCGCCGGCCGCCGATTTCACCGAGAAGCTGATGGCCCCCGAGCTCGGCGATGAGGCTCGCGCCGCGCTCGCCGCCGAGGGCGTGTGGATGCGGCCGTCAGCCTACGGCGATCCCTATCCGATCACCCAGGCTCTGTTCGACGACGGCGCGCGCTGGTCGATCCTGGCCGGCCCCGTGCCCATCGAGGCGCCCGTGCGCATCCTGCAGGGCGGCGCCGATCCCGACGTGCCCTGGCTGCACGCGCTCGAACTCGCTAATTCGCTCAAGAGCCGGGACGTCGTCTTCACCCTGATCAAGGACGGAGACCACCGCCTCTCGCGCCCGCAGGACCTGAAGCGCCTCGTGGCGGCGGTGGAGGAGCTGGTCTAGCCGCCCGCCGCCAGCACGGCCCTCAATCCCTCGCGATAGGTGGGCCACGCCGGACGCCAGCCTAGCTCGGCCTTGGCGCGGGCGTTGGAGACGCGCTTGCTCTCGCCGTAGAAGCGCATGGCCGCCGGCGTCAGGGCGGCCGCGTCCAGGGCGACCTCCGGCGGCGGCGCCATGCCGAGCAGGCCCGCCGCATAGGCCACGACGTCGCTGTTGGGCGCCGGCTCGTCGTCGCAGAGATTGTAGATCCCGCCGGCGCGAGGCCTGGCGATCGAGGCCTCCAGGCCCGCGGCGAGATCCTCGACATGGATGCGCGAGAACACCTGCCCGGGGGCGGCGATCCGCCGGGCGCGGCCCTCGCGCAGGCGGTCGAAGGCCGAGCGCCCGGGGCCGTAGATGCCCGGCAGGCGGAACACCGTGACGGTCAGGCCCATGCCGCGGCCGACGTCCAGCCAGTCGCGCTCGGCCTTCGACCGCCTGCGCGCCTCCATCGACTGGGCGGCCAGGCGGCTTTCCTCGAACACCCAGCCGCCCCGGCGGTCGCCGTAGACTCCGGTGGTCGACAGGTAGCCCAGCCAGTCGGGATAGGCGCCGGCGCGGGCCAGGGCGGGCGCCAGGACGGGCAGGGCCGGGCAGCCTGCGGGACCCGGAGGCGCGGTGATCAGAACGGCCTGGGCGGAGGCGACCTTGACGGACAGGGCGTCCGGGTCGTCGAGCGGCGCGGGGTCCACGCCCTCGGCGGCGATGGCGTCCGCGTCCTGCGGCCGGCGGCAGCTCGCCGCCACGCTCCAGCCCCGCGCCCGCACCCGCCGGGCCAGCGCCCGGCCGGTGAACCCGAAGCCGAAGATGAACAGGCGCAAGGCGATCGGCTACTCCGCGGCCACCCGCTTCGGCGACGGCGGCGGGGGCGAGGCCTCCGCGGCGGCGGCGCGCTCGGCGTTCCAGTGCGACACGCAGGGGATCTTGCTCAGGTCTGCGCGGCTGGAGAAGCGGCGGGCGATCTCTGTGGCCTCCAGCAGCAGGCCGTCCTCCAGGGTGATGGGCTCCAGGCCGTAGCCCAGCAGCCGGCGGTTCTCCACGGCCAGCTCGTTCTCGTCGGCCTCTGCGCGCGGGTTGGGCAGATAGGCGATCTCGGCGTCGGTCAGCCGCGCCACCATGGCCGCCAGGTCGCGCACCCGGTGGCACTCGGTCATCTGGTTCATCACCTTCACCCGCTCGCCGCGCTCCGGCGGGTGCATGAGGGCCAGCTCGATGCAGCGCACCGTGTCCTGGATGTTGATGAAGGCGCGCGTCTGGCCCCCGGTGCCGTGCACGGTCAGCGGATAGCCCACCGCGGCCTGGATCAGGAAGCGGTTCAGCACGGTGCCGTAGTCGCCGTCGTAGTCGAAGCGGTTGACCAGGCGCTCGTCGATCCGCGTCTCGGCGGTCTGGCAGCCCCAGACGATGCCCTGGTGCAGGTCGGTGATCCGAAGCTTGTCGTTCTTGGCGTAGAACTGGAACAGCAGCGCGTCCTGGGTCTTGGTCATGTGGTAGATCGACCCGGGATTGGCCGGATAGAGAATCTCCCGCTCGACCCAGCCGTCGGGGGTTTCGACCTTGACCGTCAGATAGCCTTCCGGGATCGACGCGCCGGCCGTGCCGTAGCCGTAGACGCCCATGGTCCCCAGGTGGGCCAGGTGGATGTCGAGGCCCGAATCCACGATCGCCGCGAGGACGTCGTTGGTGGCGTTGAGGTTGTTGTCGACGGTGTAGCGCTTATGCCGCGCCGACTTCATCGAATAGGGCGCGGCCCGTTGTTCGGCGAAATGGACGACCGCGTCGGGCCGCCAGGCCCGCAGGATGTCCAGCAGCCCATCGTAGTCCTTGCCGACGGTCAGCGGGTGGAATTCGATCGTACGGCCGGTCGTCTCCTTCCAGGCCGCCAGGCGGGTCTCGATGTCGCTGATCGGCGTCAGCGACTGGACGCCCAGCTCCTCGTCGATCCGCCGGCGCGACAAATTGTCGACGATGGACACCTCGTGTCCGCGCGCCGACAGGTGCAGCGCCGTGGGCCAGCCGCAGAAGCCGTCGCCACCGAGAACCAGTATCCGCATCGTTCCTCCGAACGGGCTAGTCACGTTCCGACAGGGCTAACGCAGCTGCGCCGTTTTCGGAAGGCGCCGCGTCGACGGAAACCGGGTTACACCCTAAGAAATGCGCGGTCCGAGCCGCAGGGGGAGCCAAAGGGCATATGTCCGTGATCGTCACCGGAGCCGCCGGGTTCATCGGAATGCACGTGGCCGAGCGCCTTCTGGCGCGCGGGGAATCGGTGGTCGGCGTCGATGTCTTCAACGACTACTACGACCCGGCGCTGAAGGAGGCGCGGGCCGCGCGGCTGGCGGATCGCGACGGGTTCCGCATGGTGCGCATGGACATCGCCGACGCCCCGGCGATGAGGGCGCTGGTCGCCGAATCAGGTGCGCGGCGCATGGTCCACCTCGCCGCCCAGGCCGGGGTTCGCTACTCGATCGACAATCCCTTCGCCTATGAGCGCTCCAACCTGGCCGGCCATCTGTCGGTGCTGGAGGCCTGCCGCCACGCCGAGGGCTTCGAGCACCTCGTCTACGCCTCCTCCAGCTCGGTCTACGGCGACAGGCCGGGCGAGGGCGCGGGCTTCCGGGAAGACGATGCGGCGGCCGAGCCGGTGTCGCTCTATGCGGCGACCAAGCGGTCGTGCGAGCTGATGAGCTTCGCCTACGCCCGGCTCTACGGCTTTCCCCAGACCGGCCTGCGGTTCTTCACCGTCTATGGGCCCTGGGGGCGGCCGGACATGGCCTACTTCTCGTTCACCCGGAAGATCCTGGCGGGCGAGCCGATCGAGGTGTTCGGCCAGGGCGAGATGGCCCGCGACTTCACCTATGTCGACGACATCGTCGACGGCATCCTCGGCGCGCTGGATCGTCCGCCGGAACGGGGCGCCAACCGCATCCTCAACATCGGCGACAGCCGGCCCGTGGGCCTGATGGACATGATCGCCATCCTGGAGCGCGCGCTGGGCCGCGAGGCGCAGAAGGTGTTCAAGCCAATGCAGCCGGGCGACGTGACCGAGACCTACGCCGACGTCTCACGGCTCCACGCCCTGACCGGCTATGCGCCGAAGGTGAAGCTGGAGGACGGCCTGCCCAGGTTCGTCGAGTGGTATCGCGGGTACAACGGCTAGAGCAGCGCCTTGATCGCCGCGCGGGCGGCGTCGGCGAGCTCGGGCCGGGCGAGGGCGAAGGCCACGTTGGCCCGCAACAGGCCGATCTTGTCGCCGCAGTCGTAGGTGGTCCCCTCGTACTCCAGCGCGTGGAAGGCCTGGGTCTTCATCAGCTCGACCATGGAGTCGGTGAGCTGGATCTCCCCGCCCGCGCCCTTGCCCTGGCGTTCGAGCAGCTCGAAGATCTGCGGCTGCAGCACGTAGCGGCCCGAGATGAACAGGTTCGAGGGCTCCGTCCCGGGGGCGGGCTTCTCGACCATGCCGGTCATGCGGTTGAGCCGCCCGTCCCGGCCGTCCAGCGCCACGATGCCGTACTTGTGCGCCTCGCCTTCCGGCGCGGGCTCCACGGCGATGATGTTGCCGCCCACCTTCTCATAGGCCGCCACGCATTGCGCCAGCGCCGGCGTCGTCGCCGCCATCAGCATGTCGGGCAGCATCACCGCGAAGGGCTCGTCGCCGATGATGTCGCGGGCGCACCAGACCGCGTGGCCGAGACCGAGCGGCGCCATCTGGCGCACGAAGCTCATCTGGCCCGGCTTGGGCAGATCGCGGCGCACGTCCGCCAGGATGTCGGTCTTGCCCTTGGCTTCCAGGGCGTTCTCGATCTCGGGGTTGGAGTCGAAATAGTCCTCGATCGCGCCCTGGCCGCGGCCGACGATGAAGACGAAGTGCTCGATGCCGGCGGCGCGGGCCTCCTCGACCACGTAGGACAGGATCGGCCGGTCCACGACGTTCAGGAGGTTCTTGGGCGTGGTCTTGGCGCCCGGCAGAACGCGGGTTCCCAGCCCCGCCACCGGCAGCACCGCCTTACGCACACGCTTCGACATCCAGTTCCTCCGGTTCGCCCGCGGCGCGGACCGGCTCGACCAGCAGATCGAGGCGTCGAGTGCGCTACCGCAACAACAGATCGCAATTCCGTGCCGGACCGGCCCCCGACGGCGGCGGACCCCGATCTAGACGAGTGCGAGAGTCGAATCCATGACCTGACGGGGGATTGTCCGCGCCAGCTCGACTTCACGATTTCGGGAACACCCGGCGGGCGCATGCGTTGCAGGCGTCTTGTCCTTGCTTTGAAGGCGTCATCACATGATGCGACCCATCCTCGTCGCCGCGGCCGTCGCGGCCATCGCCTCGGGTCTCGCCGCCTGCGGCCAGAAGGTCCCCGAAACACCCGCCGCGCCGGCGCCCGAGGTCCCGGTCGCACCGCCCGCCGACGGCATGGACGCGGTTCCGCCGGCCGACGGGTCGATGCCCGACACGCCTCCGGTCAATCCTGAGACGCCCGCCGCGACGCCCGATGCGACCTCTCCGGCGACCTCCGACGGGACGCCGGTCAATCCCTAGGGCGTGACCGGTTCAGGCGAGCGGCGGGCAAGGCCGCCGCGTCCCGGCGATCACTCCACCGTCACCGATTTGGCGAGGTTGCGCGGCTGATCGACGTCCGCGCCCTTCTGCACGGCCACGTGGTAGGCCAGGAGCTGGATGGGCGCCGACATGACAAGGGTCGAGATCAGCGGATCGGAGGACGGGGCCGTCACCACCACCTTGGCTCCGACGGGCGCATGCTTGGCGCCCTCGGTGTCGGTGATGAACACCACCTGGCCGCCGCGCGCCATCACCTCGCTCATGTTGGAGGCGGACTTCTCGAACCATGAGTCGTAGGGGGCCAGGATGATGATCGGCGTCTTGTCGTCGACCAGCGCGATCGGCCCGTGCTTCAGTTCGCCGGCGGCGTAGCCCTCGGCGTGGATGTAGCTGATCTCCTTCAGCTTCAGCGCGCCCTCCAGGGCGAGCGCCGACATCGGGCCGCGGCCGAGGTAGAGCACGTCGCGCGCCTTGGCGATCTCGGCGGCGATGTCGCGGATCGCGTCTTCCAGGCCGATGGCCTCGGCGATCAGCCGCGGCGCGCCGAGCAGCACCCTGACAAGCCGCTGCTCCTCGGCCTCGTCGATCCGGCCTCGGCCCTTGGCCGCGGCGATGGCCAGCGCGATCATGACGCTGACCTGGGCGGTGAAGGCCTTGGTCGAGGCCACCCCGATCTCCGGCCCGCAGTGGATCGGCCAGACCACGTCGACCTCGCGGGCGATGGTGGACTCGGTGGCGTTGACGATCGCGGCGCTCTTCATGCCGCGCTCCATGCAGTAGCGCAGGGCGGCCAGGGTGTCGGCCGTCTCGCCGGACTGGGACATGGCGATGACCAGCGAGCCCGGCCGCAGGGCCGGCTGGCGGTAGCGGAACTCCGAGGCGATCTCGACGTCCACCGGCAGGTCGGCGAGCTGCTCGATCAGGTAGCGGCCGATCACGCCTGCGATGTAGGACGTGCCGCAGGCCACGATCTGGATGCGCTCCAGGGCCGAGAAGTCCACGCCGCCGGGCACGGCCGCCCGGGCCTCCAGGGTGTCGACATAGGCCGAGATGGTGCGCTGGCAGCCTTCCGGCTGGTCATGGATCTCCTTTTCCATGAAGTGGCGGTAGTTGCCCTTCTCCATGAGCACGGCCGAGGCGGGCACGGTCTTGATCGGCCGGTCGGCGGGCGCGCCCGACTGGTCGAAGATCTTCGCGCCGTCATGATCCAGGATCGCGTAGTCGCCGTCCTGCAGGTAGGCGACGCGGTTGGTGAAGGGGCCGAGCGCCAGGCCGTCGGAGCCGACGAACATCTCGCCCTCGCCGTAGCCGATGGCGAGCGGCGGGCCGTTGCGCGCGGCCAGGATGACCTCGTCCTCGCCGCCGATCAGCACGCACAGCGCAAAGGCGCCGTGCAGGCGGTCGAGCGTGGCCTTGAACGCCTCCAGCGGGGCGAGGCCCGTGGCCAGCTCGGCGTCGAGGAGGTGGGCCACGACTTCGGTGTCGGTGTCGCTCTGGAAGGTGCGGCCGGCCGCGATCAGCTCGGCCTTCAGCTCGGCGAAGTTCTCGATGATGCCG
>Ga0209066_10004298_pt1 | contig 15643 bp, 12 predicted proteins | sample All_14_2_FD_187198 | JGI IMG/M metagenome (GOLD analysis project Ga0209066, IMG submission 187198) | Freshwater microbial communities in response to fracking from Pennsylvania, USA - Allegheny Zone_MetaG_DW_15 (SPAdes) (version 2) ...
CGGCGGTCCTGCACCGCGACAGCCCTGAGAAACGGGGCATCGATGTGGCGATGCTCGCCAAGGTCGCGCCGGCGGCGACGAACTGGCTGCGCACGGCGGCGGGCCAGCGCGAGGTGCTGGCCTGCGATTTCGCGTTCGGGGGAAGGCCGCTGACCGTGCTGGTGAACCACTGGAAGTCGCAGCTCGGCAAGAAAGACGAGAGCGACGCGATCCGGCGCAAGGAGGCGCGCGCGGTCCGGGACTATCTGGACCGCCGGCTGAAGGCGGAGCCGGCGGCCGCCATTCTGGTGGCGGGCGATTTCAACGACGTGCCGGCCTCGCCGATCCTGACGGAGGCGGCGGGCTTTGATCCGGACGAGCGGCGCGTCCGCGGGGACGCGTCCGGACGGCGGCTCTTCAACCTCGCGGGGAGCCTGCCGGAGGCGGCGCGCGCGACCTACTATTACGCGGCGGCCAAGCAGTGGAACACGATGGATTCGATCAGCGTGACGCGCGGCATGCTCGCGGGCGTCGAGCCGGCGGCGGCGTGGCGCGTGAAGAAGGACGGCTACCGCGTGTTCAAGAGCCCGGCGCAGTGCTCGGAAACGGGGGCGCCTCTGCCGTTCCGTCGGGTGCGGAACAAAGAGGTCGGCGATGTTTTTCTGACCGGGTACTCGGATCACTTTCCGGTGCGCGTGGAGGTGGAGGCGCCGTGAGGGGATTTGCTGGCTTGCCATGAGCGGGGCGGGCAGTCTACACTAATCCAAGCATAGGCGTGGTCCATATGGCCGCGCCTCAAGTTTCCGGAGAGTCTGATGGCGGTTGCGGTAGAGGCGGAAAACATCGTTAAGCGGTTCGGGGCGTTCTGCGCGCTGGACGGCGTCAGCGTGGCCATCCGTCCGGGCGAGCTTTTCTTTCTGCTGGGGCCGAGCGGATGCGGCAAAACGACGCTGCTGCGCTGCATCGCCGGGTTTCACGCGCCGGAGTCGGGCCGCGTTCTTTTTGGCGGACGCGATGTGACGGAGCTGCCGCCTCACAAGCGCAACACGGGAATGATGTTCCAGAGCTACGCCTTGTGGCCGCACATGACGCTGGCGGAGAATGTGGCGTTCGGCCTGGAGATGCGCAAGGTCCCGCGTGCGGAGATCCGGAGGCGGGTGGGCGAGGCGCTGGAGCGCGTGCATCTCGCGGACCGCGCGCGGACGCGCCCGAACCAGCTTTCCGGCGGCCAGCAGCAGCGCGTGGCGCTGGCGCGGGCCTTGGTGATCGAGCCGCAGTGCCTGCTGCTGGACGAGCCGCTCTCGAACCTGGACGCCAAGCTGCGCCTGGAGATGCGCACGGAGATCCGTCGCATCTGCAAGCAGGCGGGGCTGACCGCCCTCTACGTCACGCATGACCAGAAAGAGGCGCTCTCGATCGCGGACCGCCTGGCGGTGATGCGGGACGGCCGGATCGAGCAGACAGGGACGCCCGAAGAGGTGTACCGTGCGCCGCTCAACTGTTTCGTCGCCGGCTTCATCGGCGACGGCAATTTCATGGAGGGCCGCGTCGAGGGGACGGGGGCCGGCGGGCTGCGGATTGCGACGCCCTGCGGCACCTTTCAGGCGGCGCGGAATCCGGCCGGCGTGTCTGTCGGAGACGCCGTGTCGCTGTGCGTCAGGCCCGAGGCGGTCCGGTTCGACGCCCCCTCTCAGGCGGAGGGACGCAATGTCCTGCGCGGCCGGTACCGTCAGAGCGTCTACCTGGGGGAGGTGGCGCAGCACGTGATCGAGCTGCCGCAGGCCGGCGGCGAGGCGCTGGCGCTCAAGGCGTTCGAGCTGAACCCGCTGGCGGGGCGCGACCGCGCCGGCGAGCCGGCCGAGGTCTGGGTCGCGCCGGACCAGGTGATTGTGACGCTGAAAGACGCGTCGGGAAAGGGATGAGAAAGAGATGAGCGGGAAACTGATTGCGCTGGCGATGGCGGCACATCCGGACGACATCGAGTTCATGATGAGCGGCACCCTGCTGCTGTTGAAGCGGGCCGGCGTCGAGATCCATCTGTGCAACCTCGCGAACGGATGCTACGGCTCGCAGGTCTACTCCAAAGAGGAGGCCGCGGTCGTTCGGGAGGAGGAGGCGAAGGCTGCGGCGCACGTGGCGGGCGCGGTCTGGCACCCGTCGCTGTTCGACGACCTGGGCCTCTATTATGACGCGCCGTCGCTGGCGCGGGTGAGCGCGGTCGTGCGCGAGGTCAAGCCGGACATCGTGCTGACGCTGTCGCGGTACGACTACATGGAGGACCACGAGTACGCCTCGCGCCTGACGAGCTCGGCGGTTTTCAACCGCTGCCTGCCCAGCTATGTGACCGACCCGCCGGTCCCCTCGTTCAACAAGCCCGTGGCGGTCTATCACTCGGTCCCGCACGCGCTGATGGACATGCAGTGCGACCCGGTCGTGCCCGAATTTACGATCGATGTCGGCTCCGTCATGGCGCTCAAGCGCGAGATGCTGGCGCAGCACACGAGCCAGAAAGAGTGGCTCGACGCCACACAGGGGATGGGGTCTTACGTGGAGAGCATGGCGGAGGTGTGCCGCGAGATCGGCCGGCGTTACGGCGCGTGCGACTACGCCGAGGGCTGGCGGCGGCACAACCACATGGGGTATTGCGCGCCGGACTTCGCGCCGCTGGAGACGCTGCTCGCGCCGGAGCTGAAGCGCGTGGCGCCGGTGGCGTGACGGCGGGCTGCGGAGGACGGACCGCCGTGACCGCCGCAAGGGCGGCGCGCCGGCCGCCGGAAGTGTGATGGCGAGGGCAAGGGTCTGAACGGATGAACGTCAAGAAAGAGAGGCAACGACATGGCTAGAGCGATCAGTAAGTTGGCGCCGGGGTGGTGGGATTACACCACGCTGGACGAGGAGATCCTGAAAGATGCGGCGAAACTCGGGCCGAAGGACCTGGCGCAGTTGGCGCGCCCGGGCTTCCGGGTGAGCCTCTACGACACCGTGGAGGAGTTCTACGCGGCCGAGGCGCTGGAGTACATCGCGGCGTGGCGGCAGGCGACCCCGGACAACCCCGTGGGCGTGTGCGGGCCGATCGGGCCGACGGAGCAGTTGCCGCTGGTGGCGCGGATCGTGAACGCGATCGGCCTGAACCTGCGCGACGCCCATTTCTGGGGCATGGACGAGTGGGTCGAGAACGGCCAGACCGTTGCGCCGACGCACCCGCTCTCCTTCGCGAAGTGCGACAAGGAGCTGTGTTTCGACAGGATCAGGCCGGAGCTGAAGATGCCCGAGGCGAACCTGCACTTCCCGGTCGGCGACCTGGCGGCTTACACCAAGACCTACGACCAGGTGAAATGCCTGCTGATGCAGGGCGGCCAGGGCGAGATCAAGCACTGGGCCTTCAACGACCCGCCCAAGCGCGAGGGGCTTTACGCGGATGCGCCGCCGCCGCCCGCCGAATACCGCAGGCAGTCGGCGCGCCTGGTGGACCTGCACCCGGTGACGATCATTCAGAACGCGCGCACCTCGGGCGGCGGCAACGTGTCGATGGTGCCGACCCGCGCGGCGACGGTCGGGCCGGTGGAGACGTGGAAGTCGGAGAAGGTCTCGATCTGGCACCCGGGGCACCACGACAACCCGTTCGGCATCCGGCTCTCGGCGCTGATGATCTCGAAGCGCGTCCCCGACAGCAGCGTGCCGATGTCGCTGCTCGCCGACCACCCGAACGTTCACTTCCACTACCTCCGCAAGGGCATCGGCGAGGTGGCCGTCGAGATGCACTGAGCCTGCGGGCCTTGAACCGGATAGCACAAAAGACACAGGGAGACGATGATGCGGGAGCTCAAGACGATTGCGGCGGGGCACGTGTGCCTCGACATGATACCGACCTTTCTGCACGGGGCGGGGTCGCTCGACGCGGTGATGCAACCGGGCAAGCTGGTGGACATGGGGCCTGCGGTGCTCTCCACCGGAGGCTCGGTCGCGAACACCGGCCTGGCGCTGAAGCGGCTCGGGCTGCCGGTGCGCCTCATGGGCAAGGTCGGCCGGGACGCGTTCGGCGCGGCGGTCTGCGACATTTTCCGGGCTCACGACGAGGCGCTGGTGAAAACCATGATCGTCGATCCGGCGGTCGCGACCTCCTACACGGTGGTGATCAGCCCGCCGGGGATCGACCGCATCTTCCTGCACTGCCCGGGCGCGAACGACACCTTCGGCGCGGACGATGTGACGCCGCAGCTGCTGGAGGGGATGGACCTCTTCCACTTCGGCTACCCGCCCCTGATGCGGGCGTTCTACAGCGAGGCGGGCGAGCTGATGCGCCTGTTCAAGAAGGTCAAGGCCTGCGGGCTGGCGACCTCGCTGGACATGGCGCTGCCCGACCCGCAGTCGCCCGCCGGGCAGGCGGACTGGCGGGCGATCCTGGGGCAGGCGCTGCCGTTTGTGGACCTCTTCTCGCCGAGCCTCGACGAGATCGTCTTCATGCTGCACCGCGCGCGCGGGCTGAAGGTGCGCGAGCGGGCGGCCGAGGGCGTGCCGATGGGCGGGCTGATCGAAGAGGACGTGCACGCGCTGGCCGGCGAGCTGATCGCGCTGGGCGTGGCGGTGGTGATGCTCAAGCTGGGCAGCCAGGGCGCGTATCTGCGGGTGGCCTCAGACGAGGCGCGGCTGGCGGCCTGCGGCTGTTTCCCGCCGGAGGCGTGCCGGGCCTGGGCGGGCGCGGAGTTTTTCGCGCCCTGCTTCGACGCGAAGGTCGCGGGCACGACCGGCTCCGGCGACTGCACGGTGGCGGGGCTGCTGGCGGCCATCGCCAAGGGTCTCGGCCCGGCGGAGAGCGTGCGCACGGCGGTGGCGGTGGGCTCTGCGAGCGTGGAGCAGCCGGACGCCACGAGCGGCGTGCCGACGTGGGCGGCGCTCGACGAGCGGATCCGCGCGGGGTGGGGCCGCGAGTCGCCCAAGGTGGCCTTCAGGGCGAGGTGGGCGTAGAAGTCGATCTGATCGAAAACGGTTTCGTCCGGGTCTTCACTGTCGGCGAGATGCGAGTGTGCAGTATGAAGAGCAACAAATTATTTTCGCATCGGATAAGAGCCGTGACTTTAGAGGTGAGAACATCTATCATCACGGCATGAAAATCAAAGTCATTGAATTCAAGATCGTTGTGCCGAACGGAGCCGACAACGGAAGCGGAGATGCGGGTGAGTATGTGGTCTCCGACAATCTCCTGACAGTTCCGGAAGCATCGCTGAACCAGCGCGCGGTCGTCGAGACAATGCCGAATGGGGTCCAGGGCATCAACGCGTGCTGTAGCCGAATTCATGTCGATGGCGGCAGTTGGCTTGTTCTCGGCGACGCCCGGGCTGCTTGTTTCACCAATAACATTGTTGAAGCGCATTACTAGAGACGGGACCGTTTCGCGGCTTGATAAATACACAGCCCCGGAAAGGGGCGTCGAGATTACGATTAGAATTGGAATTTGCGGTGTGGTGACGGGTCAACGGGCGGTGCGTGCGCTGACCCAGTCGTGCTCGGCCACGAGGCTGTCGATCACCGAGGCGGGGCGAATGGCGGGAGGCAGTACGTTGAAGGTGTAGGTCTCGATCTCCAGCGGGTAGCCCCGCGCGGCCGCGTGCGCGAAGAATTCGGGCGTGAGGTCGGTGTGGGTGGAGTTGAGGACGCCGTCGCCTTCGTAAAACAACGGCACGTGGAAATGGGTCCTGAGCTCGCACCCCGCGTGCTGCCGCGCGGCCTCCAGCGTCTCCCTCGTCAGGTCCGGCAAGGCGAGCATGTTTCCTCGAGGCAGGCGGATTTTGGTCTGGTGCAGGTAGACCGGGTCGATGAAGTCGGCGAGCCGCGCGAGCGACGCGTCGCTGATGACGGCGCGCACGGCGGCGCTGAGCTGGATGCGGGCGACGCGGATACAGGCGCTCTCGAAGCGGATGAGCGCGGTGAGGGGGTCTTCGAAGGCCACCGCGAAGTGGCAGGTGTCGAGGCAGAGCCCGACATAGGTGCGCAGCAAGGCTTCGGCCTCTTCCGGCGCGCGGCGCCGGTTGGCGCAGAGCCAGCGCCGGCCTTCGGTCAGCAGTTCGTCCTCGAACCAGGCGATCACATCGTGCGTGTCCTCCAGCAGGCAGTCGGGCTCGGGCTCCAGCGCGAGGACGACCTCGCGGCCGGTGCGCTGCTTGAGGTCGTGCAGGAACTCCGCCATCACCGCGATCTGGCGCGGGAAGAGGGCACCGGACCCCCGGCTCTCGCCCTCCGTCCTCCGCCCTCCGTCCTCCGCCCTCCGTCCTTTGTATCCGAGGGGGACGGTGGAGATGTTGCCGGTCTGGCCTTCGGGCAGGAGCGCGGCCAGGAGGGTGGCGAGGCGGCCCGTGTAGCTGAGCCGCTCGGGGGTCGACCAGTCGGGGCGGTAGACCGCCGTTTTGACGGCGGTGTCGTGGAACGTGCCGTAGGGAAAGCCGTTGATGCCGTTCACGAAGAGGCCGCTGCGGGCGAGCAGGTCGGCGAACGCCGCCAGCGCGTCGGGGGCGGACAGCTCTTCCGCGGCCGCGGCGGAAAGGCGCAGGCCGAGCGGGTAGGGCGCGTCGGGCGAGACGCGGGCTTTGACGGCGCACGCGTGGCGCGCGATCGCCTCGCGCACGGCGTCCAGGCTCTCGCCGGGATGGATGTTCAGGCAGTAGGGGATTGACATAACGGGAACACCAGTGAGGCATAAAGAGATGCCGAAATCGAGTCATAGGTTACACCATCTGGGAGTCGATCAACAATCCCGGTTTTAATCCCGTCGGATTTATGGTGATCAGGTTTGAAAGACTGGTTCGGAAAATGTTAATCTTGTGGCGCAATGACCAAGCGGCAGACCACAACGTATTCACAAAAAAAGAAGACCGTTCAATCGCTCCAAGAAGAACTGTCCGAGTTTGCCCAGACCCATCATGGATGTGTGCTTTCCGCAAGCGATCTTCCGCAGAGTATCCGTGAAGATGCCGCAGCGTATCAAGCCAAGTTCGAGAAGGCAGGGTTCCAACTGCTGTCCTCCGACACGCATCCCGGTTTTTTGGTTCAGGGGCAGTTCATGTTTTGGCCGGTCGGCCAAGACTTGCCAGCGGTGCTGCCACCGGGCGAGCGGAAATATTCACCTGTTGTGAGCGGACGCCCGATCGGGATTGACCTGTTCGCCGGGGCCGGCGGCCTTTCCATGGGATTTGAAGAGGCGGGGTTTGATATCGCCGCGTGTGTTGAGATCGATCCGATCCACTGTGCGACACATGAGTACAATTTTCCGTATGCAGCCTCGATATGCGGAAGCGTGACGGTTTTGACGGGAGCCGCGATTCGCCGTCGTTGCGGCATCGGTGATCGCGACATTGACGTGGTATTCGGCGGCGCGCCCTGTCAGGGGTTCTCGATGATCGGGAAGCGGGCGTTGGACGACCCACGGAACAAGCTGGTTTCTCACTTCGTCCGACTGGTTAAGGAACTGCATCCGAAATACTGTGTTTTCGAGAATGTAAAGGGGTTGACTGTTGGCAGGCAGGTGCAGTTTCTTCAAGAGCTGGTAGCGGCATTAGAAAATGCGGGATACCATGTCGTTTTACCCTACCGTGTGTTGAATGCCGCCGATTATGGGGTGCCCCAGAACCGTTTCCGCCTCTTTCTGATGGCTTATCGCAATGATCAAACCCCGCCTGTCTACCCGGTGCCGCAGGCGGGCAAGATAACCGTAGCAGAGGCGATTCGGGACTTGCCGGATGCTGACCGTTTCAAGACTTTATTGGATTCGGATGCCGTGCCTGCCGTATGGAAAACCAAGACAGACTATGCCAAGAAATTGCGGGGGCTGATGAACGATCCTGGTGATTTCAGCTATCCCCGAGTGTTCGACTGTGGCATGCTGACATGCAGTTTGAGGACGGTTCACACGAAGGAATCGAAGTCCCGTTTTATCGGCGCGGATGCTGGCTCGACGGAGCCGATCAGCCGTTTCTTCAAGTTGTCGCTGTCCGGTCAATGCAATACGCTCCGAGCCGGCACCGACAGTGCGCGTGGCGCATTTACGTCTCCCCGACCGATCCATCCTACGCTGCCGCGTGTTATTACGGTGCGCGAGGCTGCCCGCCTGCACTCGTATCCCGATTGGTTCCGGTTTCACGCAACCAAATGGCACGGTTTCCGCCAGATAGGCAACAGTGTCCCGCCGCTTCTCGGACGTGCCATAGCTGGAAAAATCATAGAGGCTCTTGGGATTGGTCCGTCAAAACCGGACGTCGCGATCACGCCGGGTGACGGCGCACTGCTAAACCTTAACATGCGTCAGGCCGCCGACCACTTTGGCGTGCCTGCTTCGGTTATCGGACAAAGAACACGAAAATAGGAGCTCTTTTTCTTATGAGCAAACCTCTGAACCGGTATGCCGCGCTGATCGAACGCATTTTTGCCTCGCACTACCGACCGGGGAAGAGCGAGTTTCCTTTCGCGCGCGAAGAGCTTTCCGCAACTGCTTTGGTGTTGGGCATCAAATTGCCAAAGAATTTGGGTGATGTGCTCTACTCATTCCGTTACCGGGTTCCATTACCCGAGTCGATCACAAGAACAGCCAAACCGGGCATGGTTTGGATCATTAAAGGTGCGGGTACGGGGCGCTATCTTTTTAAGCAGGCACGCATGAGTCGAATCGAACCTGACGAGACGATGTTGGCAATCAAGGTGCCCAACGCGACCCCTGAAATTCTGCTTGCCAACGCTTTTGATGACGAACAAGCTTTGTTGGCAAAAGTGCGGTATAACCGATTGATTGACCTTTTTCTCGGTATGACCGCGCACTCTCTTCAAAACCATCTGCGCACAACCGTAAAGAGCATTGGACAGATCGAAATCGACGAAATTTATGTTGGGCTCAACCGTCGGGGCAGTCAATTCATTGTCCCGGTTCAGGCGAAAGTCGGCAGGGATCAGCACGGTGTCGTTCAAACGGAGCAAGACCTTTCTTTCTGCCGAGAACGCTTTCCCAATCTCATCTGCCGTCCAGTTTCTGTTCATGCGCTTAGCGATAATCGCATTGCGATGTTCGAGCTAACTCTGAGCGATGACCAAGTGCGTGTGATCGATCAAAAGCACTATACCTTGGTTCCTGCCAGTGCCATTTCGGATGACGACCTCCACCGATACAGCTTGGGGGACTGAGTGGTAGTCTGGGAGCGAGGACAAGCGTCCTGCCGTTTCAGGGCGTCGTGATCTCGTACATCGTGGGGACGGGGCGGAACTCGAATTTCGGGAGGCGGGCTGACTTGCCGGGGCCGGCGGCGCAGGCGTCGAAGGGCTTGAAGCCGATCCGCTCTGCGGGCGAGCCGGGCTTGAGGCGGAAGTCGCCGCCGGCGGGGTTTTCGAAGAGCGGGTCGGCGACGAGCGAGCCCGCGTCCTGGCCGGTCTCGGCCTGCCACTGGGCCAGCGTTTTCTTGCCGGGGAAGAGCGCCTGCTTGCCCGAGGTGTGCCAGTAGAGGTTCGGGCCGAGCTCGTAGTGCTGGGTGGGCTTGCCGTCCTTCATGCCGCGCGTGCCGCTTTTCCAGTTGTTGCCCAGCAGGTTGCCGTCGTTGTCCCAGTAGAGAATGTTGTTGCGGAAAAAGAACGAGATGTGCTCCTCGTCGCGCGAGCGCTGGACCTGATCCTTGAGCGCATTGGCGAAGATGTTGTTCTCGACGATGTTCTCGCGGCCGAAGTTCTGGTCGAAGCCGCCGGTCTTGGTGTTGTACACGAGGTTGTTGTACAGGCGGATGTGGCTGGAGCCCTGGTCGGTGTAGAGTCCCCAGCCGCCATAGGTGAACGCGCTGATATCGTGGATGCGGTTGTCGTGGACCGTGGTGCCCGGCGAGACGCCGAGGGTGTAGACGCCGCCCATGTCGGAGAGGACGCCTTGTCCGATGTGGTGCATGTGGTTGAAGGCGACCTCGTTGTGGTGCGCGCGGGAGGGCTCCGCGTAACCCCAGGTCCAGCCCAGCGAGACGGAGGTGTAATAGAGGTCGCCGATCTCGTTGTTCAGGATGCGGTTGTGAGAGGAGTGGCCGACCCAGACGCCGTGCGCGGCGGGGTGGATACGTCCGCCGCCGACAATGCGGCTGTTCAGGATTGTGATGGCCGAGGTCTTGCCGATGTCGGCGAGTTCGTTCGCGCTATGAAACGCGTTCCGCGTGCTCCCGAACATGCTGTAGCCCGCATACGGGGGGCCGATCTTGACGCCGCCCGCGCCGAGGTCGGTCATGACGCAGGCGTCGACGGTGTTGGAGTGGGCGCCGGGGCCGAAGGCCAGAGTGTAGCCCGCGAGTTGAGTGAACACGCATTGACGGATGGTGACGTTCCGCGCGTTGACGAACTCGGCGGCGGCGGGGATGTTCATCTCGCCCTGCGGAATGAAGTTCCCTTCCTCGGGCGTCAGCCATTGCGTCTGCCGGAAGGTCAGCCCCTCGACCACCGTGTCGAGGACGGGCCGGTCCGCGTCGCCTTCGACGATCAGAAGCTGCGAAAGAACGGGCACCTCGACGCGGGCCGTGTCGGGGCGCTCGCCGGGCATGGGCATATAGGAAAGCGTTCCCGTAGGCCGGTCGAGATACCACTCGCCGGGCGTGCCGAAGGCTTCCTTCACGTTTTCGGCCCAGAACCGGCAGCCTTTTTCTCCCCAGCCGGGGCCTTTGTAGCTTCCCCAGTACTGGTTGTACGTGCGGGTCTTCAGAAACCGCACGATCTTCTGGCTGGCGTCGATGGACTTCGGGCGCACGCGCGAGGCGGACCAGATGTGGAGGGTGTGGAACTCGATGTCCTGAAGGTTGGACCACGCGGGATCGAGCCCGTCCTCCTTGTAATAAAAGCCGTTCACGCCGTCCTTGACCGCCTCGAAGTCGTTCGTGGTGGTGAAGTACCCCTTGCGCGGGACGCGCGGGCGATAGCGGCGCGTGCCGTTGACGAAAAGCTGGGCGAAGTCCCAGGCGCCGGACTTCACCTCGGGCAGGTGCACGGTCCACGCGCCGTCGGCGCGGACGGTCCAGCCCGTGATGGCGCGGCCGCCGGTGAAGACGGTCGGCTTGCTGCCGCGGGCGCGGTAGATCACGGGGCAGGCGGCGGTTCCGCCATGTTCGGGGCGGATCTGGATGGGCTTGGCGAGCGGGTAGGTGCCGCTTTGGAAGAGCACCTCGATGCGGTCGATCGGTTCGCCGGCTGCGGAGGCCTTCAGCGCCGCGACTTCCTTCTGGGCGCGCTCGAAGGTGGCGAAGGGCCGCCACCACGAGCCCGAGGCGGCGTCGTCGCCGTCCGGCGAGACGTGGAACCGCTTGACGGCTCCGGCCTGCGCGGAGAGCGCGGCTGCGGCGAGGAGAGACAGAATGAGCGGGGAGGGGGTCGGCATGGGCTCTCCTAGTTCTTGATCGCGTACATCGTGGGGACGGGCGCGGCCGCGAGCTTGGGCAGCAGCCGGGGCTCGCGGGGGCCGGCGGCGCAGGCGTCGAACGGCTTGAAGCCGACCTTGGCGGCGGGCGAGCCGGGCTTGAGGCGGAAATCGCCGCCGGCGGGGTTCTCGAAAAGCGGGTCGGCCACGAGCGAGCCGTTGTCCTGCCCGTTGTTCTCGGCCTGCCACTGGGCCAGCGTTTTCTTGCCCGGGAAGATGTCCTGCTTGCCGGAGCTGTGCCAGTAGAGGTTCGGGCCGAGCTCATAGTGCTGCGTCGGGACGCCGTCCTTCTCGCCGCGCGCGCCGCCTTTCCAGTTGCTGCCGAAGAGCGTGCCGTCGTTGTCCCAGTAGAGGATGTTGTGGCGGAAGAAGAAGGAGATGTGCTGCTCGTCGCGCGTGCGCTGCACCTGGTCTTTGAGCGAGTTGGCGAAGATGTTGTTCTCGATGATGTTCTCTTTGCCGTAGTGCTGGTGGAAGCCGCCGGTCTTCACGTTGTACACGAGGTTGTTGTACATGCGGATGCCGCTGGAGCCTTCGTCCGTGTAGAGCCCCCAGCCGCCGTAGTCGTGGGCGTGGATGTCGTGGATGTGGTTGTCGTGGACCGTGGTGCCCGGCGAGATGCCGAGAGTGTAGACGCCCCCCATGTCGGAGAGGACGCCCTGGCCGATGCGGTGCATGTGGTTGAAGGCGACCTCGTTGTGGTGTGCGTTCGAGGGCAGCGCGTAGCCCCAGACCCAGCCGATGGAGACGGCGGTGTAATAGAGGTCGCTGATCTCGTTGTTCAGGATGCGGTTGTAGGAGGAGTGGCCGATCCAGACGCCGTGCGCGGCGGGGTGGATGCGTCCGCCGCCGGTGATGCGGCAGTTCGAAACCGTGATGGCCGAGGTGGTTTTGGCGAGGCCGTCCGGCGCGTCGGGGGTGAGCACGTTCTTGGGCGCTTCGGCCATGCGGTAGCCGGCGAAGGGCGGGCCGATCTTGACGCCGCCCGCGCCGAGGTCGGTCATGAGGCAGTGGTCTACGGTGTTGGAGTGCGCGCCGGGCCCGAAGGCCAAGGTGTAGCCGCCGAGCTGGGTGAAGGCGCAGCGGCTCACCGTGATGTTGCGCGCGCTCACGAACTCGACGGCGGCGGGGATGTTCATCTCGCCTTGAGGGGTGAAGTTGCCCTCGGGCGGGGTGACCCACTGCGACTGCCTGAAGGCCAGGCCTTCGAGGGTGGTGTTCCTGATGGGCTGGTTCTCGAAGCCCTGGAAGATGAGGAGCTGCGAGAGGAAGGGTGCCTCGACGCGGGCCGTGCCGGGGGTTTCGCCGGGCAGCGGCATATAAGTGAGCGTGCCGGTGGGCTTGTCGAGGTACCATTCGCCGGGGGTCCCGAACGCCTCCCTCACGTTCTCGGCCCAGTAGCGGCGGTTTTTGAAATCGGCCCAGCCCGCGTTGAAGGCGCGGGTCTTGGGGAACTTCACCGCTTTCGCGGCGGGGTCGATCGCGGCGGCCCGCATGCGCGAGGCGGACCAGACGTGCAGCACGTGGAACTCGATTTCCGGGAGGTTGGCCCACGCGGCGCTGAGGTCGTTGCTCATGTAGAGGAAGCCGTCGATGCCGTTGTCGTTCTTCCCGAAGTTGTCGGCGGAGGTGAAGTAGCCCTGCTTCGGCAGGCGCGGGCGGTAGCGGCGCGTGCCGTTCACGAAGAGCTGGGCGAAGTCCCAGGCGCCCGACTTCACCTCGGGGAGCTGCACGGTCCACGCGCCGTCGGCGCGGACGGCCCAGCCCGTGATGGCGCGTCCGCCGGAGAAGACCGGGGTTCCGCCGCGGGCCGCGTAGACGACCGGGTAGGTGGCGGTGCCGCCGTGTGCGGGTTGGAGCAAAATCGGTTTCGCGAGGGCGTAGGTGCCGCCTTTGAAGAGCACCTCGACGCGCTCGATCTGCTCCGCTGGGGTGGCGTCCTTGAAGGCCTTGACCGCCTCTTGTGCGCGTTCGAACGTGGCGAACGGCCGCCACCGGGAGCCGGACGCGGCGTCACTGCCGCCGGGCGAAACGTGGAACCGTTTGACCGTTCCGGCGGAGGCGGACACGGCGACAAGACAACACAGGCATGCGAACGCGTTTCTCATGATCATCCCCCATTTGATTTTCTACACTATAATCCAATCACTGCTTGTTGTCAGCCGTGAAATCGCGCGCCCGATAGGGCACTCGCGAATCGGCAGTTGCAAAATAAACCTCTTCAATTTATTCTATTCCGTATGGCGGACAAGGCGTCCGCGAAAGGAGAGAGAATCGTATGGCTTTGAACGTGGTGAGCGAGATTGACGGCCGCGTGACGGTCCGTCACGTCCTGATGAGCGTTTCGGACAAGACCGGGCTGGAGACTTTTGTGCCGGGGCTGGTGGCGGCGTGCCCGGGCGTGAAGCTCTACTCGACGGGCGGCACCTATACGGCGGTGCAGCAGATTCTCGGTCCGGCGCTGGCCCCGAAGCACCTGGTGTCGGTGTCCGATTACACGGGCCAGCCGGAAATGCAGGGCGGCTTGGTGAAGACTCTGGACTTCAAGATCTACCTCGGGCTGCTGAGCGAGACCTACAACGAGGCGCACCGGAAGGACCTGGCGCGCACGCAGGCGGTGGCGCTCGACATGGTGGTGGTCAACCTCTACCCGTTCCAGAAGACCGTGGCCCGCGCGGGCGTGACGCCGGAGGAGGCGCGCACGAACATCGACATCGGTGGCCCCTGCATGGTCCGCGCCTCGGCCAAGAACTACTTGCGCGTGGCCTCGGTGACGGATCCCGCGGATTACGGCGCGCTGCTGGGCGAACTCTCCGAGCAGGGCGGCACGCTGGGGTTTGACACGCGGCTGAGCCTGATGAAAAAGGCCTTCGCCCACACGGCCCAGTACGACACGGCCATCGCCGCTTTCTTCGCCGGCGTTCCGGCCGACACAGCCCGAAGTACTTACAAGGTGCATGTCCAATCATGATCGACCTGCATCTTCATTCGACGAACTCCGACGGCTCCGAAACGCCGGAGGAGCTGGTGATCCGGGGGCGGACGGCCGGCCTGACGGCCATGGCTCTGACGGATCACGACAACATGGGCGGGACCGGGGAGTTTCTGGCCGCCTGCCGCACGCACGGCATGACCGGGATCGCGGGGGTCGAGATCAGCGCCTTCGTCGAGGAGGGCCACGGCACGCTGCACATCCTCGGTTACGGCGCGGACCCCGAGCATCCGCAGGTGGTGGAGAGCCTGGGCCGCGTGCTGGACGGCCGCGCGTGGCGCAACGAGCAGATCCTGGAGAAGCTGAACGGCTTGGGGCTTGAGCTGGAGTGGGTCGAAGTGCAGGCGTGCGCGGGCGAGGACGTGGTGGGGCGCGCGCATTTCGCCCAGGCGCTGATCGACCGCGATTACGTGTCGTCTGTGACCGAGGCGTTTGACCGCTACCTGGCCAAGGGCCGGCCGGCCTACGTGGACCGCTACCGCCTGTACCCCGAAGAGGGCATCCGCATGATCCGCGAGGCGGGCGGCGTGGCGGTGATCGCGCACCCCTTCTCCTGGGAGCTGGACGAGGCGAAGCTGGAGGCCGGGCTGAGTGAGCTGAAGGCATTTGGCCTGGCGGGGGTCGAGGCGGTCTACTCCGAATACGGTCCGGAGCAGACGGTGACCCTGCTGCGCCTGGCCAAGCGGCTGGACCTGCTGACGACCGGCGGCTCGGACTATCACGGGCTGGCGAAGCCCGACATCGCGCTGGGCAAGGGCTTCGGCTCGCTCTGCGTGCCGGACGAGTATCTGCCGCCGCTGCTGCACGCGCTCGGGCAAAGCAATCCGTGGGTGTTTGTGAACAAAGGCGGCGCGTGACCTCCGGGCACGCGGGCCGGGCCGGAGAACCGCGGGGCGCCCGCGGAAAATAAAATGAACTGGACCGACACACTTGCCGAACTGATCCGGCGCACCACGAGCGACCTGCCCGCGGATGTCGAGGCCGCGCTGCGGTCGGCGGCGGACGCCGAGCCCGCGAACTCGCAGGCCGCCCTCCTTTTGCAGGCCCTCGTGGCGAACACGTGTCTGGCGCGGCAGCAGGGGACGCCGCTCTGCCAGGACACCGGCACGCTCACCTTTTTCTGGCGGGTGCCGCGTGGCACCGACACGCAGGCGCTGGCGCGCGCGGCCTGCGAGGCGACGGCCCGCGCGACCCGGGACGGGCTGCTGCGCCGCAACACGATCGAGACGCTCTCCGGCGGCTCGGTCGATTCGAACGTCGCG
>Ga0209066_10004299_pt1 | contig 15641 bp, 13 predicted proteins | sample All_14_2_FD_187198 | JGI IMG/M metagenome (GOLD analysis project Ga0209066, IMG submission 187198) | Freshwater microbial communities in response to fracking from Pennsylvania, USA - Allegheny Zone_MetaG_DW_15 (SPAdes) (version 2) ...
CTTCTTGGTGGCGAACATGGTGCGCGGGGCGTTCCTGGCGATGCTGCTCTCGCCGCCGAAAGGGGTGTCGCGCGAGGCGATGCTCGACGACCTCACCACGTTGGTGCTGCGGATGTTGCGGGGGCGGTGAGGGTGCGGCGGAGTCGGAGCCCGAGACGCGTGTCCGGACGGAGACGGAGACGGAGAACCGAGAACCGAGACGGAGACCGAGACGAAGTCGGGGGCACCGGACTTCGCGCCGTGGCTGATCGCCTGGTTGCGAGCACACGGGAGCTGACCGCGGCGCGGGAGTACGCTCCCAGAACGATGGACGAGGACGACTTCGATCCCGAGGCGGCGGTCGCGTTGCCGATCGACGGGATGCTCGACTTGCACACGTTCGCGCCGCGCGAGGTGCCGGCGCTGGTGCCGGTGTGGCTCGACGAGTGTCGGGCCGCCGGGCTGCGGGAGGTGCGGATCGTCCACGGGAAGGGGAACGGGACGCTGCGGCGCACCGTGCACGCGATCCTCGAGCGGCGGGAGGACGTGGTGTCGTTCGCGCTCGCGCCGCCCGAGCGCGGCGGATGGGGAGCGACGATCGTCGTGCTTCGCTGAACGGCTCGCGTCGTTCCGACCTCGAGCATCGAGGCATTTCGGGCCGAACACCGCTCCACCCGAACGAACGTCGGTCGGAGGCCGAAGTCGCATCCGCGCACCACCCGCAAGCGCGGACCCGGTTACCCTGCGCGCGATGCGAACGCGCTTCTTCCTTCTCCTGCTCACGAGCCTCGCGCTCGGCTTCACGAACGGCTGCGGCGACGACGACGCGACGATCGACGCCGCCGTCCCGGAGGACGCGGAGGTCGATGCCGAGGTCGACGCGCAGGTGCCGCCCGAGCCGGTGTCCACCGCGCACTGCACGTACGAAGATCCCCCGGCCAACGCGCACAGCAGTGGCGCGGTCGAGGCGGGCGCGCTCGAAGCGGGCGCCGCCGAAGGGTTGCTCAGCCCGCCCGTCGGCACTGCGCTCGGTGCGTTCACGGGGCGCGCGGACTTCCTCGGCGAGAGCTCCAGCCCCGACCGACGCTTCGACGAGCTCAGCGGCGCGTTCGTGCCTTCGTACGGCATCGAGACGCGGCAGCGCGGCAAGGCGCTCGCGCTGCAGGCGGGCGGCGAGACGGTGATCGTGATCAAGGCGGACCTCGCGCTCGCTGACGAAGCGATCACGCACGAGGTCGCGCGTCGCGTGGGCGAAGCGCGTGGGATCGACCTGGCGGGCAAGGTGCTGATCAGCACGAGCCACAGCCACTCGCAGTTCGCGCAGTACACGACGAACTCGCTCCTCTGGGTCGGGCTCGGACGTCAGCGCGCGATCGTGTTCGAGCGCATGGTGAACGACCTGACGGCGATCGCGATCGCGGCGCTCGACGATCTTCGACCCGCGCGCCTCGGCATCGCGCACGACCCCGCGTTCGATCCGGAGGACCTCGTCACGCGCGATCGGCGCGGAGAGAACGACGCGCTGCAGGGAGGTCCGCGCGACGACCGCGACCTCTTCGTGGTGCGGGTCGACGACGCGGAGAGCGGCGCGCCGATCGCGATCCTCCCGGTGTTCGGGATCCACGGCACCGTGCTCGACGCCGACAACCTGCTCGCGTCGACCGACGGGCCGGGGGCGATCGAGCGCGCGATCGAAGAGCAGTTCGACGAGCGCGTGGTGGTGATGCACCTGCAAGGCGCGGGCGGTGACGTTTCGCCCGCCGGCACCGGGGGAATCTCGTGTCCGCGGCGGCCTTGCTACAACTTCGCGAAGGCGGAGAGCGTGGGGCGCCTGGCGGTCGATCCGATCCTGAGCCTCTACGAGAGCCCGGAGATGATGGACTCGATGCAGAGCGAGCTCTCGATCGAGATGCTCACCCGCCACGTCGCGCTCGGGCCCGACTGGAACAACTTCGTGATCCGCGACGGCGCGCTCCGCTACGCGCCGATGGATGGCCGCACGCACGCGGACAACGTCGTCTACGACGAGAGCGGCAACCTCGTGTCGCCGATCGACGAGTTCAACGCACCCTACGGCGCCGCGCTCTGCGGCGGCGATGCGAACGCGCTCTTCCCGCGCAGTCAGATCCAAGGCACGTGGAACCAAGACCACGCGTACGCGAGCTGCTCGCGGGTCGAAGAAGCGGCCGGCATCCTGGGCGAGCTGATCGTGCTGCCGTTCGAGCCGATGCCCTCGTGCGCGACCACGCGAACGATCGTGAGCGCGCTGCGGCTCGGGCTCGGGGACGAGGACTTCGTTTTCGTGGCGCTGCCGGGCGAGGTGAACACGACGATCGCGGATCTCGTGCGTGAAGAATCGCCCGTGCCGTACGGGCAAACCGTGGTGCTCGGCTACGCGCAGGGGCACGTGGGCTACATCCTCACGGTCGAGGATTGGCTCGCGAAGGGCTACGAGCCGAGCATCAACGTGTGGGGGCCGCTGGAGGGCGAGCTCATCGCGGAGAAGGCGCTCGAGCTGGCCCAGCTCGCGGTGACGGACGAGCGCGAGGACGGCGCGGCCGGGGGCGCGGATCGTTACGTGCCGCGCGAGCTCGACGAGTCGGACGTGCCGCCGCCGGATCCGGCGCCGCTCGCAGGCACCGTGGAAGAGACGGTGTACTCGCGCCTCTACGTGCGTGGGCAGGCGATCGCGAACAACGAGCCGGAGGCGTCGATCCCACGGCTTCGCTCGGCGATCTTCGCGTGGATGGGTGAGTCGCCGCGCGCGGGCACGCCGACGATCACGATCGAGCGTGAGGTCGGCGAAGGGACGTTCGAGACGGTACGTCGTCGGAGCGGACGCGCGATCGAGGATCAGGACTTCATGCTCTACCACACGCCCGATCCGCTCATTCCTTCCGAGCCGCTCCAGCAGCGCACGCACCGCTGGGCGGTGGAGTGGCAGCTCGTGACGCCGTGGGGCAGCGAGGGGCGCGACGCGCTCGAGGATCGCGTCGGTCTGCCGCTCGGTCGCTACCGCTTCCGCGTGGTGGGCACCGGCTACGAGATCACGAGCCGCACGTTCGAGGTCGGACCGGCGTCGATCGTCGTCGAAGCGAGCGTCGCGGACGGTCGGCTCCGCGGCACCGCGCGTTTCCACGCCGAGCAAGGTTGGCGCCTGCTGCACCCGACGTTGCCGTCGAACCAGCCGGTGCCGGCGACGGGCACGGTCACCCTGCGCGTGAGCACGTCGGGCGGCGACGTGGACGTGGAGGCGACGCTCGGCGCGGACGGCGCGTTCGACGTGGCGGCCCCGAGCGGGGCGACCGCGGTGCGTGTGATCGATCGGTTCGGGAACGTGGGCGACGCGACGCTGTAGCGGCGTTCACTCGCGACCTCGAGCACGTTCGCACCACGCTCGATCGACTCGGTCGACGTGCACCACGTTCGATGGACGCGCGACGTTCGGTCGCCTCGCGACGCTTGCGACGATCGGTCGGCTCGCGACGATCGGCCGTGTCGTGACGACTCACGTGTCCGGCGAGAGCGAGCGATCGCGGAGACGTGTGACGAGGGCGTGGAGCTCTCGTTCGTCGAGCGCTTCGAGGACGCGCAACGACAGCGCCGCGTTGAAGGCACGGAGGGTGCGTTCGATGACGTCCGGAGGCGCGAGCTCGAGCACGTCGACGAGCGCGACCACCGCCGGTCGATGGTGGGAGAGTGAACGAATGAAGATGGGCGTGGCGAGGGGTTGACGTGCGAAGACCCGGCGCGTGAGGGCGTAGGGATCGTCGGACGCAGCGTCGCGCGTGAGCTCGGCGATCCACCACAGGCGCGCGAACGCGTTCGAGTCGGGGCGGGTGCCGATCGACCAGAAGCGTCGGCGCATGGTCGCCCAGCTCCGGTTCTCCCAACGGTGCCGCACGAGGTCCGGGCGGTGTACGACGGCGAGCCAGCGCCAGAGGCCGGGCTCGGCCGCTTCACGACGCGAGAGGCGCAAGCGGGCGTGCAGCTCGGGCGCGACGAAGCCGTCGAAGCTCGAGTCGTGGCGGGGCACCCGGCAGAAGAGCTCGTCGAGGCACGCGTCGAGCGCATCGAGATCGACGGAGCGACGCGTCGCGAAGGGAACGATGACGCCGCGCAGCTCGTCGGGCTGCCAGAGCTCCCGCTGTCCGCTGGCGAGCTCCGGGGTGACGAAGCTCTTCGCCTCGGGGGTGAGCCGATGGAGGCTCATGCGTCGGCCTCTCCGTCGTAGGTCGAACGTGCGGCGTGGTCGGTCGGCGGCTCGGCTCCTTCGTCACGGCCGACCTCGGGCAGCCCGTCGGGGAGCGCCTCCATCACCAACTTGACGACGTGGTCGGCGACGGCGTCGCGGCGCTGGAGCGCGAGGTCGAGCAAGCCCAGCAAGCCGGGCATTCCGTCGTAGTCCAGGTACGCTCCGAGGCGCGCGCGAAGCTCGGCTCGCGGAACTCCGCGGAAGACTTCGGGCAGCAGCTCGTCGAGCACGGCGTCGTGCCAAGGCGCACGCACCTCGTCGTCGCGCGCCGCGACCGCGTGCACGAAGAGCTGTGTCCAGACGCCGCAGGCGATCCGGTCGTAGATCGTCTCGCGCAGGCGTGCGCGCACTCCACGTGTCCCGCGCTCCGAGAGCACCGCTACTGCGCGCGTGTGATCCGAGTTGAGCCAGAGCTTCGGCTCGTCGTCGTCCACCTCGAGGCGGTAGAGGACCGGACCGAGCGCGGCGAGCGTCGCGTCCTCGGAGAAGCGCTGGTACTGGACCTCGAGGAAGCGACCGTCTCGGGGCGGCTCGGCGCGCGACGCGAGCGTCCACTCCGCGCTGCCACCGAGCCACGCACCCTGCCCTCGGGCATGTCGTCGAGACGTCCCTTCCGTCGCTCGCACGAGCTGCGCGACGAGCAGCACGTCTCCGTCGAGGTCGTCGTACGCGAGCTCGAGCGCGAACCGCGGCTCGTCGAGCGCCACACGGAGCGCACGGCGGAGGCGCGTCCCTTCGCAGCGCCAGACGATCGCGAGCGCGAGCGCCGCCGTGGATTCGTCCTGCGGAAGCAACTGGGTGATCGAGCCGTCGAGCTCGACGCGCCCTTCGATGCGCACGCGCTCGAACCGATCCCCGAGCTCGATCCGCGATCGTTCGTCGTCGATCGCGAGCTCGCGTCCGTCCGCGCGCGCACGCTCGATCACCAGCCTCACGGCGCTGCGAGCCGCGATCGGATACGGCCAGGCACGCACGCGTCGGGCACCGTCGAACGCGCGGCTCACGGCGCCTCCGCCAGTCGTCCGCCGACCTCGAGGACCAGCGCGCCGGTCGGCTCGTCTTGCGCGACGCTGCATCCACGAAACGGCAGCACACGTGTCGCCGGCGGCGCGCGCAGCGCACCGACCTCGCCTTCGACCGCGACGCTGGCTCCGTCGGTGGGGGACACGATCTCGGCGATCGCGACGCTCCCGAGCGTCCGGCCGTCTTCGCCGACCTCGTGGAGGCGCACCTCGGCCGTCCAGGCGCCCTTGGTGCGGGTCGCGGGCCCGAGCTTCCCTTCGAAGTGCCAGCGCTCTCCGTCCCAATGCGCCGAGAGGCCTTCGAAGCGGAACGCGCTCTCGACGCCCGTGCGCCCGCCGCGCTTGCCGATCGGGAAGCGACGTCGCAGCGCCTCCGGCCCTCGCTCACCACGACCGAGCTTCGGCACGAGCAGCTCGCGGAGCGCCGCGTCGACATCCTTCTGGAGCTGCTGCAACGCCTTGAGGTAACCGCGGTGGTAGCGCTGCTTGAGGTAGGGAGTGGAGGTCCACTCGTCGTGACCGGGCGGCTCGGCGCTCCGCAAGAAGCGCTCGACGGCGCGATCGGCTTCGCTCGGCGCGTGAGGAGCGCGCGCTTCGCCGGCGACGAGCAGCGCGTGAAAGGATCGCCCGGGGGTGACGAGCGATCGGTCGAGGTAGCGTACGACCATGCCCGGCCCGCGGAAGAACGCGACGTGGCCCGCCATCGTGCTCTGCCCGCGCTCGGCCATGCGCACCACGAGATCGACCTCGCCGACGATCGACTCCACTCCGTCGCGCTCTTTCGGGACCGCGATCCGAATCGTGCGGCGGACGAGGTCGCTCGGACCGTCGAGCACGTCACCGCTCGCGCCACGCCGCAGATAAGCATCGACGAAGGGAGCGTAGGCGCTCGCACTCGGGTCGAGCGCCGCGTCGTCCTGGACGAGCACGCGGAGCTTGCGCTGCTCCATGATCATCGCGGGCCAGAAGAAGCGGAGCGCGGCGTCGCGGATCTGCGCGGCCAACACGTCTGCGCGTTCCCGATCTGCGTCGCTCGCCGGATCGCGAAACCCGACCACGACCGCGCTCGTGCCCGTCGCGTGCTCCTCGGTGCGATCGATCCCGAGGTCGGCGGAGCGTGCCGACGCATCCTCGCCCCACACGGATTCGGCGCGCATTCCGCCCGAGCTCTTCGCGACTCGGCCGAACCATCCCGATCCCGCGTAGCCACGTGTGCGGCCTGCGACACGATGCGACGGGAGCTCGGCGCGCCCGAAGAGGCGAGGATTCGAGGCACCGTTCGGCTCGTTCAGCAGACGTGATCCGAAGAGCACGGTGCGCAATCCCGAAAACGACCAGAGCACGCTCTTGCCGAGGCCGTAGCTTCCGCCGGCGCCATCGTGAGCTTTGTGGCTGAAGAGCGTGTCCTTGCAGAGCGCGCGAAAGTGCGAGTCTTCGTCGTCCTCCGCTCCTTCGAGGCCGCGCGTGCCGAAGTCTTCGACCACGAGGAGCGGCAAGCGCGCCGCGAAGGCGTTGAGCTGCTCGGACAGCGTGCGGTCGCGCGTCGCCGCCGCGCGCAGATGGGGCTCGAGGGTGTCCCACGCGGATGCCCCACGAAAACGTGCGAGCGCTTCCCCTTCGAGCTCGACGAAGCGAAAGCGCACCCTCGGAAACCCGAGCGCTTGGTCGTTCGAGTTCTGCACGACCTCGCGGACGAACGTGCCGAGATCCGGGCGAAACGCGTGCGTGGCCGGATCGCCGCCGCGGCGCGCCTCGGACGGCGGCAGCTCGTCGAAGACCCAGGCGACGTGACTCGACACGGCGCGCGAGCCTGCCACGAACCCGGTTGACGGGTCGACGCCTCGCGCATCGCACGATCCCACGCTCTTGAATCCGCGGCGCCGGCGCTCGATGCTCCGCGCGCCCGGATTCGAGCCTCGCGCTCGCGGGCCGGAGGCGTTCATGAGCGACGTGCAGAAGACGGTTTCGCCGATCGAAGGTCAGGTGATCGCGGAGCACCCGCTCGCGCGAAGGAGACCGACGCGGTGCTCGCGCGGGCGCAGCGCGCGTTCGAGGGCTGGCGGCGCACGTCGCTCGAGGAGCGCACGAAGCTCGTCGGCGCGTTCGTGGACGCGCTGGTCGCGAAGAAGAGCGCGCTCGCGGACGAGCTCACGTTGCAGATCGGGCGACCGCGTCGCTACACGGAGGGCGAGCTCGGGGGCTTCGAGGACCGCGCGCGCACGATGATGCGGCTCGCGCCCGAGGCGCTCGGCGACGTCGACCCGGGAGCGAAGGCGGGCTTCGTGCGGAGACTGCACCGCGAGCCGCTCGGGGTGGTGCTCGTGCTCTCGCCCTGGAACTACCCGTGGCTCACGGCGGTGAACGCGATCGTGCCGGCGCTGCTCGCGGGGAACGTGGTCGTCCTCAAGCACTCGGATCAGACGCCGCTCGTCGCCGACCGGATGAGCGAGGCCGCGAAGGCGGCGGGGCTGCCGGAGGGCGTGTTCTCGCACGTGCACGCGAGCCACGATCGGGTGGCGGAGATGGTGCGCGATCCACGCGTCGGCTTCGTCGCGTTCACGGGCTCGGTCGAAGGTGGGCACGCGGTGGTGAAGGCCGCGAGCGAACGCTTCGTCGGGATGGGCCTCGAGCTCGGCGGCAAGGATCCGGCGTACGTTGCGGCCGATGCGCCCTTCGACTTCGCGGTCGAGAACGTGGTCGACGGCGCATTCTTCAACAGCGGGCAGAGCTGCTGCGCGGTGGAGCGTGTGTACGTGCACGCGTCGATCTGGGATCGCTTCGTGGACGCGTTCGTGGCGCTCACGAAGCAGTACGTGCTCGGGGATCCGCGTGTGCACGAGACCACGCTCGGGCCCGTGGTGCGCGAGCGAAACGCGCGCGGCATCCAGGCGCAGATCGACGCGGCGATCGCGGCGGGGGCGCGGAGCCTGATCGATCCGACGAGCTTCCCGGGCGCGGAGCGTGGGCTGCCGTACCTCGCGCCGCAGGTGCTCGTCGACGTGACGCACGAGATGGCGTTCATGCGCGACGAGACGTTCGGTCCCGCGATCGGGCTGATGAAGGTCGCGGACGACGACGAGGCGCTGCGGCTCATGAACGACAGCCGCTACGGGCTCACGGCGTCGATCTGGACACGCGATCTCGAACGCGCGGAGCGGCTGGGCGCGGCGCTCGAGACGGGCACGGTGTTCATGAACCGCTGCGACTACCTCGACCCCGAGCTCGCGTGGGTCGGCGTGAAGGACAGCGGACGTGGCTGCACGCTGAGCCGTTGGGGCTTCGAGTCGCTGACGCGCCCCAAGAGCTTCCACCTGCGGCTGCCGCCGGCCTGAGACCAGCCCGGCCTGAGACGAGCCCGGCCTGAGACGAGCCCCTGGGTGACGCGTCGACCGCCGCGCTCCGAGGACGCTCGCGACCTCGCGAATCCCGTGACACGACGAAGCCCGCACGAGACCTCGTGCGGGCTTCGTCGTGGGAGCGACGCTTCAGCGCGGGCGCGGCTCGGCGCGACGATCGCGCGACCAGCTCCCTTCGTCGGTGCCCGTCGCGTTCTCTTCGCCCATCGAGTGCACGCTCACGCGCGGCGCTTCGACCCCGAGCGACTCGAGGTACTGCTTGGCGGCGCGGGCGCGACGTTCACCGAGCGCGAGGTTGTACTCCTCGGTGCCGCGCGGATCGGTCATGCCGACCACGGTGATCGCGAGGTCCGGCTTCACGCGGAGGCATTGCGCGTTGGCCGCGAGCGCCTCGCGCGTGCGGGAGTCGAGATCGCTGGAGTCGTAGCCGAAGTAGACCGGCTGCAGCTCGCAGTCGCGTGCGGTAGACGCGCCGAGATCCTGAGACGCGGCGCGCGAGTCGCCGCTCGTGCGCGATGCGGTGCTGGACTGATCGGGAAGGGTCGACGTCTCTTCGGCGTCGCGCGAGCAGGCGCTCGCGGCGAGGACGATCGAGAGGACGAGGAACGTACGCATGACGGGAACCTCCGAGGTGCGGCTGCGGGCCGAGCGTGGCTTCCGGCCGCGGGACGGGTCCCAAAGCATCGCGCGTGCCACGCGCCGAATCCGCGACGGGCAGGTGGGGTGTGGCTCGGGCCGACGCGCGACGACCGCGAGGGAAGTCCTGCGCGACGCGGCCGCGACACCCGCGATGCCACGCTCCCGCGTTCGAGGTGCTGGGCGAGAGCGCGCGGGGTGAAACGGTGCGATTGGGGACTTTCTCCCCAACCCATCGGCGCGTCGGCTCGTGGGGCGTCGACGTGCGCGGGGAACGTCGCGCGCGACGCGGCTGGCGCGGATGCTGCTGAAGCGCGCTTCATGCGCACCACGACCGTGCTCCTCATCGAGGACGACGACGACTTCCGCGAGCTGCTCGAGGCGAGCTTGCGACGCGACGGGTTCCAGGTGCTGCCCTACCGCGACGCGCCCTCCGTGGTGCCGCTGCTCTCGCGCATCGACGTGATCGTGGTGGACCAGCGCCTGCCGGGTCGCGACGGGCTCTCCGTCCTCGCGGAGCTTCGCGCGCTCGGGGCGCGAGTGCCGGCGCTGCTGATGAGCGGGTTCGCGGACGCGGAGCTCGCGCGTTCGGCCCGCGCGCTCGGGGCGATCGGCGTGTTCGCCAAACCCTTCGATCTCGACGACCTGCGCACGGCTTTGCGGCTGCTCCGTCCACCGGAGCGCGCCGCCGAATGAGACGCGTCGGGGAGAGCCTCCGAACGCCTCGTGCGATCCTGCGTGACCGATGAACGTCGCCACCAAGCTCACGGTCGTCCTCTTGCTCGCGATCGCGGCCGTGCACGCGATCATGGGGTCGGTGCGCATGACGCGCGTGACGGAGCGCTTCGAAGAAGAGATGCGCGAGGACGCCGCGGTGTACGGGCGCACCCTGGCGGCGCTCGTGCGCGTGGCGTGGCTCGAAGGCGGCGAGGAGCAGGTGAGCACGCAGCTCGCGACCGCGAACGCAGCCGAGGAGGCGTTCACGATCGCGTGGCGCTCGGGGAGCACGCGCGAACGCTTTCAGGCAGACGAGCACGGGCTCCACGCGGTGCTCCCGGTGACGCTGCCCGACGGAAGCATGGGCGCGATCGTGATCGACGATCCGCAGAGCGACGAGGAGGCGTACCTCCGCGAGACCCTGCGCAACATCGTGCTCGGCGCCGCGTTGCTCGCCCTGCTCTGCGCGCTCGCGGCCGCGATCCTGCTGCAGCTCTTCGTCGGGCGCCCGACGCGGCTGTTGGTCGAGCACGCGCGCCGCGTCGGGGCGGGCGATCTGGAGGCCCGCATCGCGCTCTCCGGGCGCGACGAGCTCGCGCAGCTCGGGGCCGAGATGAACCGCATGACCCTCGCGCTGCGCGAGGCACGCGAGCGATCCGTGGAAGAAGCGCGGCGGCGCTTCGAGGCAGTCGAGCAGCTCCGGCACGTCGATCGGCTGCGCACGATCGGCACCCTCGCATCCGGCATCGCGCACGAGCTCGGGACGCCCCTGAACGTCGCGCAGGGGCACGCTCAGCTCCTGCGCGAGGTGGCGGATCCGGAAGCCTCCGCGGCGGGCGAGGCGATCGTGAAGCAGTGCCGGCGCATGACCGCGATCGTGCAGCAGCTCCTCACCTTCGCGCGCGCCTCGACGACGGACGAAGGGAGCGCGGAGGTCGGCGCGATCGCGCGCGAGACGGGCGCGATGCTCTCGCTCCTCGGCAAGAAGCGCGGTGTGACGATCGACGTGCGGGCGGACGTCGTGCTCCGCGTGGACGTGCCGCCGGAGCGGTTGCGTCAGGTGCTCTCGAACCTCGTGGTCAACGCGATCCACGCGAGCCGCGAGGGACAGCGGGTGGCGATCGACGTCACGCGCGACGGGGACGACGCGGTCGTGGCGGTGCGCGACCGAGGGATCGGCATGGACGAGGCCACGCTCGCGCGGGTGTTCGATCCGTTCTTCACCACGAAGGACGTGGGCGAAGGGACGGGGCTCGGTCTGAGCGTGGCGTACGGCATCGTGCAGGACGCGGGCGGCTCGTTGAGCGCGACGAGCGCGCCGGGCGAAGGCTCGTGCTTCGTGGTGCGTCTACCGGTGTCGACGGTGGCGAGCGCGACCGCCCCCGAGCCCTCCGAACCGAACGAGCCACACGCGAAGGAGCCGACGTCGTGACGGACGAGCCCACCGACCCCGCGAACGTGCTGGTCGTCGACGACGACGACGATCTGCGCGCGATGCTCACGACGGCGCTCCAGCGGCTCGGACATCGCGTGAGCACCGCGCCCGATGCGGCTCGCGCGCGGGCTCTCGTCGCCGGGGGCGACGTCGACGTGGTGCTCACCGACGTGCGCATGCCCGGCGAGGACGGGCTCTCGCTCTGCCGGCACCTCGTCGCGACGCATCCGGATCGGCCGGTGGTCGTGCTCACCGCCTTCGGGACCATCGAAGCCGCGGTGGAGGCGCTGCGGCTCGGGGCGTTCGACTTCCTGCAGAAGCCGGTGGATCTCGACGTGCTGCGCTTCGCGATCGGACGCGCGGTCGCACACCGTCGCCTGCACCGTCGCATCCACTCGCTCGAAGCGCGCGACGAGCTGCTCTTCGGTGACTCCGCGTGCATGCGCGAGCTGCGCGATCTGGTGGTCCGAGTGGCGCCTCACGACGCGACGGTGCTCGTGCTCGGCGAGAGCGGGACGGGCAAGGAGCTCGTCGCGCGCAGCCTGCATCGCGCGCGTGGACGTGGCGGTCCCTTCGTGGCGATCAACTGCGCGGCGATGCCGGACACGCTGCTGGAGAGCGAGCTCTTCGGGCACGTGAAGGGCGCCTTCACCGACGCGCGTCACGATCGCGCGGGGCTCTTCGTGCAGGCGGAGGGGGGCACCCTCTTCCTCGACGAGGTCGGCGAGCTGCCGCTGGCGCTGCAGGCGAAGCTGCTGCGTGTGTTGCAGGAGCGCTGCGTGCGCCCCGTGGGCAGCGTGCACGAGGTGCCCTTCGACGCGCGGCTCGTCGCGGCGACCAATCGCGATCTGGAAGCGCTCGTGCGCGAGGGTCGCTTCCGCGAGGATCTCCTCTACCGCTTGCAGGTCGTGACGATCGAGGTGCCACCGCTGCGCGCGCGCGGGCGCGACGTGCTCGAGCTGGCGGAGCGCTTCCGACGCGAGCTCGCCGAGCGCTACGGCAAACCCATCCGCGCGATCGCGCCCGATGCGCTCGTGCGCCTGCTCGCGTATCCGTGGCCGGGCAACGTGCGCGAGCTGCGCAACGCGGTGGAGCGTGCGGTCGCGCTCGCGCGGGGCGACGTGCTGCAGCTCGTGGACTTCCCGCGCGGCGTGACGGAGGCGGGGCCGACGGGAGAGGCGCTCTTCGGGCCGGACGAGTTGGTGCCGATGGACGAGATCGAGCGCCGCTACGTGGCCCACGTGATGGAGCGGGTGGGTGGCAACAAGAGCTCGGCCGCGCGGGTGCTCGGGTTCGACCGGAAGACCCTCTACCGGAAGCTGGAGCGCTACGGCATCGCGACCGACGACTGAGCTTCCGAGCTCGGCGCGGTCTCGCCGTCGGTCCGTCCGAGCTCGACGGCGAGCCTCGCCGGTCCGCGGGGTCCAGCCGCGGACGAACCCCCTGTCGGATTCGCTTCTTCGTGGTGATGACTCGACGTCACGGATCCGGTCACCGCCACCCGCGCCCCTCCTCCACGTGACGTCCGGACCGTGACCTGGGACGCCCCGGTCCTTCGTTGCTTCGCGCACGCCGGGTCGAATACTCTGCGCACCATGCCTCGCAGCTTCGCGCGCCTCGCCTCGTCGCTCCTCGCGCTCGCCTCGCTCCTGGTCGCCGCGGAAGACGTCGCCGCTCAGGAGACGAGCCTCATCGTGCTCGGCATCCGCTCCGTGGAAGGCGACGAAGAGCTCGCGCGCAACCTGACCGGCGCGCTCCGCCAGGCGGCCGCGAACCTGCCCGGGATCACGGTGAGCCAAGCGGACGTGACGCTCACGCAGATGTCGATGGTGCACGGCTGCGACGAGCCGGACGCGGCGTGCATGGCCGAGATCGCGGGCGAGCTGCAGCAGCAGCGCATCGTCTACGGCACCGTCCGCCGCACGGGCGCGGGCGACACGTACGACTTCGCGCTCACGCTCTACTACTTCAACGCCGAGACGGGGCAGATCGCCGACTCGCTCACCGACACCGTGCCGCGGGCTCAGTCCGACATCGACCCGCTGCGGCCGCGCGCGACGCGCTACATGGCGCGCTTCACGAACCAGACGCGCTACGGCTCGGCGCGGGTCTCGACCAACGTCCCCGGGGCGACGGTGATCGTGGACGGCAACGAGGTCGGCGTGACCGACGAAGCGGGCGCGATCGAGATCCCGGACCTCGCGGAGGGTGAGCACGCGCTCGCGATCACCGCGCTCGACCACGAGGGCTACGAGGGATCGTTCCGTGTCGTCGCGGACGAGCGCACCGACTTCCGCGCGAGCCTCGCGGCGGACCAGCCGACGAACCTCCGCTGGATCCCGGGCGCGGCTCTCATCGCGGGCGGCGCGGTGATGTTCGGGCTCGGTCTGCGGAGCTGGGGCATCGTGCGCGACTACGACAAGGACGCGTCGGAGCTGAGCGGACGCGAGGGCGGCGTCGCGGATCTGGTCAACCGCCTGCGCGACAACGGCATGCGCATCGACGGGTTCTCGCCTTACCAGCACGCGCTCCTCGGGACCCCGCAGGGCAGCAACGCGTGCCGCGGCGAGTATCGCGACTTCGAGGGCTTCGAGGAGAACCTGCGCGCCGACGTGCGGAGCGCGTGCAACGAGCTGAACAAGCACAGCACCCTGCAGTACGTGTTCAACCTGACCGGGCTCGTGCTCGCGGGTGCGGGCATCACCTGGCTCGTGGTCGCGCTCACGGGCGGTGACGACGAAGCGGCGCCCGCGACCGAAGGCGCGCGCAACTTCCGTCTGACGCCGGTGGCCGGCCGTCGCGACGCCGGGCTGCAGCTCGGCTTCGACTTCTGATCACGGCCTTGGGCACGTTTCGCATCGTCGGCGGCTCCCTCAAGGGCCGCCGCTTTCGTCCGCACGTCGGGGAGCACACGCGACCGACCTCCGAGCGCGTCCGCGAAGCGCTCACCTCGGCGCTGCTCTCGCGCGGTCGCATCGCGGACGCCCGGGTGCTCGAGCTCTTCGCGGGCACGGGCGCGCTCTCGTTCGAGGCGCTCTCGCGCGGGGCCGCGCACGCGGTGCTGGTGGAGCGCGATCGCCGCGCGCTCGAAGGATTGAAGCAGAGCGTGGCCGAGCTCGGGCTCGGCGAACGCGTGACGATCCGGCCCTTCGATCTCGAGCGCGAAGGCAACGTCGCGCGGCTCGCGGCCGACGGACCTTTCGATCTGATCTTCGCCGACCCTCCCTACGCGAAGGCGGCGCTCGTCGGGTCGATCCTCGACGCGCTCGCACGGGGAGGCGCGCTCGCGAACGACGCCTTCTTCGTGATCGAGCACGCGGCGGCGACCCCACCCACCCTCGCCTCGCTCGCGCCCGTCGCGCGCTACGAGTATGGTGACACCGTCGTCGTGTTCGCGACGATGTTGCCCTCCGCGGCGCCCGAAGCCTGAGCGCCGGAACCTCGTTCCACCGACCTCTTCCCTCGGAGAACTCGATGAGCGTCGCCGTCTACCCCGGCTCCTTCGACCCCATCACGAACGGCCACACGTCGATCCTCCGGAGCGGCCTCGTCGCGTTCGAGAAGATCGTCGTCGCGGTGCTGCACAACCCGCGCAAGAACGCGCTCTTCACGGTCGACGAGCGCATCGAGATGATCCGCGAGTCGGTCGAAGAGATGGGCGAGGACCCCGGCCGCGTGGAGGTCGACACCTTCGACGGACTGCTCGTCGACTACTGCAAGCGCAAGAACGCCCGCATCATCCTGCGCGGCCTGCGCGCGGTGGCGGACTTCGAGTACGAGCTGCAGATGGCGAACATGAACCGTCACCTCAACTCCGAGGTCGAGACGGTGTTCATCATGGCGGACGACGCGTACTTCTACGTCTCCTCGAACCTCATCAAGGAAGCCGCGACGCTCGGCGGCGACGTGAAGGAGCTCGTGCCGGGCCCCGTCGCGTCGAGGTTGCTCGCCAAGCTCGGTCGATGAGGCCCCGGCTCGCGTAGCGCGCCCGCCTCGTGGAGCGCGCGCAGGGCGGGCAGCGCGTCGAGGCCGACCTTGCCCCAGCGCAGCTCGTCGATCGTGGTGTCGGCGCGACGCGAGCTATCTCTTCGGCGCATCCAGCCGAAGAGATAGCTCGCGTCGCGCGTGAGGCCGCCGCCGCGAAACGACCGTTCGGTGATCGCGATCGCGTCGTCGACGCCGAGGCCTCGCTCGCCGACGAGGAGCGCGACGACGTCGTTCGGATCGGCGCCCTCGTGGAC
>Ga0209066_10004300_pt1 | contig 15641 bp, 15 predicted proteins | sample All_14_2_FD_187198 | JGI IMG/M metagenome (GOLD analysis project Ga0209066, IMG submission 187198) | Freshwater microbial communities in response to fracking from Pennsylvania, USA - Allegheny Zone_MetaG_DW_15 (SPAdes) (version 2) ...
AGCGCCAGCGGCAGATCCAGACCACAGCCGCAGGCCGCTGCCGTGGCGGTGCCCAGCACGCAGGCCACCACGGTCAGCAGCAGGAACGCCGGCCGCGTCATGCGCCACACCAGCGACAGACGGGCCCAGGCTGAAACCGGCGTACCGGAGGCCGGTTTTTCAGTGGAAATGGGGGTGTTTTTCATACGGGGTTCAGTATGCCGGGAGGCGTCGGTTTGTGCGTTGCCATCGAGCAAACCGACGAACGGCTGGGCACCGGGTTTACAGCCTCTCACACCGGCACACACCTGGGCACCAACGCACACCCCCTGGCTGGTAAGATGCGCGGCGCGCAGTGGGCCCGGGTCTTGCTGTGCGGCTTCACCCTCTGCACATCCGCTGGGACCTCGTTTTTCTCTCCAGCCACCGAGCCTGCCCTTCATGTCCGTTGCCCTCGCTGCCAACGCGCCCGCCACCTTCGAGATCAAGAGCGCCAACCTGCCCCTGGTCGCCTTGCTGCTCAAATCCGCCGACCTTGCCCGCCTGAGCGAAGAACTGGCCCAGCGATTCGGCGACATGCCCGATTTTTTTGACCAGGACCCGCTGGTCATCGACCTCTCGCCCCTGCAGGGCACCGAGGCGGCCGGTCTCGAAACCGCGCTCGACTTCGCCGCGCTCGCCGCCCTTTTGCGGCAGTACCGCCTGCAGCCCATCGCCGTGCGCGGCGGCAGCGATGCCCAGACCGCCGCCGCCCTGGCCGCGGGTCTCATTTCGGCGCCCGACGCCCTGGTCCAACGCAGCTCCGCGCCCCAGCCCGCCCCGAGCCGGGCGCCGGTCCAGACCGAAGCGCCCGCTCCGGTCGCCGCTGTGCCACCCCCGGTGGCACCGGGTGCGATGGTGATCGACAAACCGCTGCGCTCCGGCCAGCAGGTCTACGCCCGGGGGCGCGATCTGGTCGTCATGGCCATGGTCAACCCCGGCGCCGAAGTCATCGCCGACGGCCACATCCACGTCTACGCACCGCTGCGCGGCAGAGCCATCGCCGGTGCCCGTGGCAACGCCGACGCGCGCATCTTCGCGCTGTCCATGGACCCCGAACTCATCTCCATCGCCGGCATCTACCGCACCAGCGAGACCGATCTGCCCCCCGAAGTGCGGGGCAAAGCCGCCCAGGTGCGCCTCATGCCCGGCCCCGACGGCGAAGACAAATTGATCATCGACCCCCTGTCTGCCTGACGGCTGCCAGCAGCCTTTCAGCCACTTCCCCACCTTCACAGGAACCTCCACATGACCCAAATCGTTGTCATCACTTCCGGCAAGGGCGGCGTGGGCAAGACCACCACCAGCGCCAGCTTTTCCTCCGGCCTCGCCCTGCGCGGCCACAAGACCGCCGTCATCGACTTCGACGTCGGCCTGCGCAACCTCGACCTGATCATGGGCTGCGAACGGCGTGTGGTCTACGACCTGATCAACGTCATCCACGGTGAAGCCAACCTGAACCAGGCGCTGATCAAGGACAAGCAGTGCGACAACCTGTTCGTGCTCGCCGCCAGCCAGACGCGCGACAAGGACGCGCTCACGCAGGACGGCGTTGAAAAGGTGCTGAACGACCTGTCCGCCATGGGCTTTGAATACATCGTCTGCGATTCGCCCGCCGGCATCGAAACCGGCGCGCTCATGGCCATGCACTTCGCCGACGAAGCGCTGATCGTGACCAACCCCGAAGTCTCCAGCGTGCGCGACTCCGACCGCATCCTCGGCATGCTCGGCAGCAAGACCAAACGCGCCATCGAGGGCAAGGATCCGATCAAGGAACACCTGCTGATCACGCGCTACAACCCGACGCGCGTGGCCGACGGCCAGATGCTCAGCCTGGAAGACATCCAGGACATCCTGCGCATCAAGCTGATCGGCGTCATCCCCGAGAGCGAAAACGTGTTGACCGCGTCCAACCAGGGCATGCCGGCGATCCACTTGAAGGGCACCGACGTGGCCGAGGCCTACAGCGACGTGATCGACCGTTTTCTCGGGGCCGAGAAACCGCTTCGTTTCGTCGAAGCCGAAAAGGCGGGCTTCTTCAAGCGCGTGTTCGGAAGGAAGTGAGCATGTCCTTCCTTTCCTTCTTTCTGGGCGAAAAAAAGAAGACCGCCAGTGTCGCCAAGGAGCGGCTGCAGATCATCCTGGCGCACGAGCGCAGCGGTCGCAACGCCGCCGAGCCCGATTACCTGCCCGCGCTGCAGCGCGAGCTGGTGGCCGTGATCGGCAAGTACATCAAGATCAATCCGGACGACATCAAGGTCATGCTGGAGCGCCAGGACAATCTGGAAGTGCTTGAAGTCAAGATCGAGCTGCCCGACAGGAAGTAGGGCATCGCCGATCCAGAGACACCGAGGAACCGGCTTTGCCGGGCCTCAGGTGTCGCCCCCCTTTCAGGGGGGGACGGGCGCAGCGCGGCGGGGGGTCTTTATGATGGGCCCATGCTGATCGAAACCCTGGGCGCTGCCCGAGACATGGGCCGCCTGAACACCATCCTGGGCGTGCTCATCCGCCACGGCTTCGGCGACAGCGTGCGCCGCCTGGGCCTGGCCGACCGGCTGGAGCGCGCGGGCCACGTGCTCAAGTGGGAACACGCGGCCGATCTGGCGCGGCTCGAACCGCCGGTTCAGCTGCGCCTCACGCTCGAAGAGCTCGGCCCCACCTTCGTCAAGCTCGGCCAGATCCTGGCTGGCCGCGCCGACCTGTTCGGCCCCGACTGGATCGCCGAGTTCGAGAAGCTGCACAGCCAGGTGCCCGCCGTGCCGCTGGAGATCTTGCTGCCGCAGTTGCGCGAAGACCTTGGCGGAGAACCTGATACCGTCTTTGCCCGTTTCGACGTGGAGCCGCTGGCCGCCGCCTCCATTGCCCAGGTGCACCGCGCCCAGCTGCACGATGGCACCGAAGTGGTCGTCAAGATCCGCCGCCCCGGCATCACCGAAACCATCGAGGCCGACCTGCGCCTGCTGGCCCGGCTGGCCGCCATCGCCGAAGCCGAAATCCCGGCGCTGAAACCCTACCGCCCGCAGCAGCTGGTGCGCGAGCTGGCGCGCTCCCTCAAGCGGGAACTCGATCTGGCCAGCGAGTGCCGCAACGCCGAACGCATCGCCGCCAACCTCGCTTCGTTGCCCTGGATCGTGGTGCCCAAGGTGCACTGGGCGCACACGAAAGAGCGCGTCAACGTGCAGGACTTCGTGCATGGCACTGCCGGCAATCAACTCGACCAGCTCGACGCCCTGGGGCTGGACCGCAGCCTGCTGGCGAAACGCGGCGCACAAGCCGTGCTCAAGCAGATCGTCGAAGACGGCCTTTTCCACGCCGACCCGCATCCTGGCAACGTCATCTACCTTGAAGGCAACCGCATCGCCTTCATCGACTTCGGCATGGTCGGGCGCCTCTCGGTGCGCCGACGCGAAGAACTCCTGAACCTGCTGCTGGGCCTGGTCGAACGCAACCCCCAGACCGTGGCCGATGTGCTGCTCGACTGGACCGGCGACGAACACGGCGTCAATCTCAGCCTGCTCGAAACCGAGATCGAAACCTTCGTCGACCAGTACCACGGCGTGCCGTTGGCCCAGCTGAATCTCGGCGAGATGCTCGCCGACGTCACCACCATCCTGCGCGAACACCACCTCGGCCTGCCCTCCGACATGGCCCTGCTGATCAAGGCCTTCATCACGCTCGAAGGCATGGGCCGCGGCCTCGACCCCGAGTTCCACATGACCACCGAAGCCCTGCCGCTGCTCAAGCAGGTGGTGCGCGCCCGCTACCAGCCCAAGGTCGTGGCCAACCGCGCCTGGCAGACCCTGCGCCGCACGCTCGCCGTGGCCGAACAGCTGCCACACGACGTCTCGCGCCTGCTGCGCAACGCGCGCCGCGGCAAGGTGCACGTGGGCATCGAGCTGGCGCACCTCAAGCGCGTGGGCGACCAGATCGACCGCGCCGCCAACCGCCTCACCATGGCGCTGGTGATCGCCGCGCTCATCATCGGTTCCTCCATCGTCATGACCGTCAAGGGCGGCCCCACCCTGTTCGGCCTGCCCGCCTTCGGCTTCCTCGGCTTCGCCAGCGCGTTCGTCGGTGGGCTGTGGCTGGTGCGCGCGATCTGGCGCAGCAGCAAGGGGCGGGATGTCGGGGAGGAGTGAATGAGCCCCGCGCCCTACGCGAGTGGTGTTCGCAAGGCCTTCACGAGAGAACCACATGGCCAGTGACTGGATGCGCGAAGGTGTTCGAAACGATGCGCCGTTCAAACCGCCGGAACCCGGAAAACTGGGAACCGTGTTGTCCGTCGCCGCCGCCATCGCCGTGTTGGCCGCCTTCTATGGGGGCTATGGCTGGTGGGATGCCCGCCAAGCCGCGGCATCCCGGCCTGACGGCGCCCAACCGTTCAGCGTTCAATTGCCGACAGCATCCCGTATCGTCGCAGCGCCCGGTTCTGCGCCTGTGCCTCCAACGCAGAGGATCCATGCGGCACCGGTAGCGCCACCCCAGATGGCTTCGGAAGGCATGCTCAAGTGCGTCGTGCAAGGCCGGGTGCTTTATACCGATGACCTGTGTCCGGCGGGCGCCAATGCATCCACCGTGGCGCGCGCTCCCGCCCCTTCGCGTCCCAGCACGATCACCCTGTACCTGTGCAAAGCAACCGACGGGGGCTTGTTCTGGACCCGTCAACATTGCCATCAGCGGAGCGCCTTGGTCGAACGGACGGTGACCGTGCCTGCGGACCGTTCGTTCGACGAGCAAGTGGCCTGGGCGCGCGCACGTCGCGTCGAGTTGGCTGTTCCCGTCCCCTCCAACCCGGTTCCGGTGTTTCAGGAACAACGCGACAACAGCACTGCCTGGAACAAAGCCGCGCGTTGCAGGTACCTGAATGAACTGGTCACGGTGCTGGATTCTGAGGCGCGGCAACCCCAGTCTGCTGCGGAACAGGACCGCATCCGTGTGGAGAAAAAGGAAGCCCGCGACGAGCAGTTCAGGCTGCATTGCTGATGTTGCACGACTGCCCGCCCTGTGCGTTGACGAACGCTTCAAGCGTGCACGTTTTTCCACATCGTGGTACATTAACTGGTTCGCCTTGGGCGACCAGCCGCGTCCGGGTTTGACGACCTTGACGCACCGCCCCCGGCAGAGGGGCCGCCGGTCCAGCCCCTCCATCGCGAGCCGCGCCAGCCCCGCACCCTTTCCAGGTCGGCGCCGTCGCAATCTTCTCCCTGCTGTTGCCGATGCCCCTGCCGTGGCTCGTGCACCGGTTCTGGCCAGGTGTTCCCGACACCGGGCCGGCGCCGGCTGATTCAGTCGGGCACCCCGGCGCTTGGGGCTGCCAATGTGTTTTTCGGGCGTTTTCCTGCTGTGTGGTCCATGAGACCGCGGCGTTCCGCCCTTTGATGTTTTTGATGATTCATACGATTTCCACAACCACAACAACGAAGAGACTGTCTCCTCTCACCTTGGGCAAGTACCGCATTGCGGCTTGCCCCCGGCCGCTGCCGTGCGGCCGTTTTGCCGCCCAGGTGTCCATCGCCAGCGGCTCGGGCAGCGCCTGTACCGACCGTGTCATGCGCTTCCACGATGATTTCCCCACACACGACGCAGCGGCGCACTACGCCGTGGCGCAAGGCATCGACTGGGTGAACGACGCGTTGCGCGCTCGCGTCCGCCCGGCCACCGTGGCAGCTGCGGTGCCTTCTCCCCAGATCTGTATTTGAAGCAAAGGAGCCTCACATGGCCAAGGAAGAACTGATCGACATGATGGGCATCGTCAACGAGGTGCTGCCCGACACGCGCTTTCGCGTGACGCTGGACAACGGTCACCAGCTGATTGCCTACTCCGCCGGCAAGATGAAGAAGAACCACATCCGCATCCTCGCGGGTGACCGGGTTTCTCTTGAACTCTCGCCTTACGACCTGACCAAGGGCCGTATCAATTTCCGCCACATCGAAGGCCGCGGCCCGATGGTGCCGCGCAAGCCTCGCTGAACTGAGTACCAGAGCTGACCGGGCCAAGGCCCGGCATGGCTCACATGCCCATGCCGCCGTCCACGGGCAGACCCGCGCCCGTGATGAAGCGCGAAGCGTCGGAGCACAGGAAGACCACCGCGTCGGCCATGTCGCTCACCGTGCCCAGGCGCCCCAGCGGCGTCTGCTCCACGATGGCCATCACGGCGGCATCGGGGGATTCGAACAAGCCGGCGTTCACCACGTCGCTGGCGAGCTGCATGCCCATGTCGGTGGGCACGAGGCCGGGGTAGATGCTGTTCACGCGCACCCCGTAGCCCAGTTTGCCGGCCTCCATGGCGCCCACGCGCGTGAGCCGGTCCACCGCCGATTTGGTGGCCGAGTAGCCCGCGATGGCCGGGAACGCGATGGTGGACGCCACCGACGACACGTTGACCACCACACCGCCCTGCCCTGCCAGGCCACCCGGGCGCATGGCGCGGAAGGCCTGCTTCATGCCGATCGCGGTGCCGACGATGTTCACGTCGAGCATGCGGCGCAGCGCGTCGGGATCGATCTCCGTCACCAGCGCGGTGATCTCGATGCCGGCGTTGTTGATCAGGATGTCAAACCCCCCGAACGCCGAGTGCGTGGCGCTGATCGCCGCGAGCCAGTGGGCTTCGTCGGTCACATCCAGGTGCACAAACGCGGCCTGGGCGCCCGTGGCGGCCAGGGCCCGAGCGGTCGCCTGGCCCTGCTCTTCGAGCACGTCGCCAATCATCACGGATGCCCCGGCCGCGGCCAGCGCCACGGCCATGCCGGCGCCCAGGCCCCGGGCACCGCCGGTCACCAGGGCCTTGCGGCCGGTCAGATTGAATGGGGACATGAAACCTCCTGAATGCTGTTTGTGGGTGAATGAGACGCCAGCCAAAGCCAGCGACTGGCGCACTCTAGACACCCGGCACAGGAGCGGGAACAAATACCTGTAAAAGTTGACAGTGCCACGTGCCGCGAGCCAGCCTGGACGGCCTGCTCGCCGAGGTGGCGGTGGGTCAGCGGCTGGTTTTCGAGCGCCGTGCCCGCACCGCTTCGGCCAGCCCCTGCAGCACCGGCACGGTCTGTTCGAAACTGATGCAGGCGTCGGTCACGCTCACGCCGTGCTGCAGCGGCTGACCGGGCACGATGTCCTGGCGGCCTTCGTTCAGGTGGCTTTCGATCATCACACCGGTGATGCGCGCGTCGCCCGCGGCGATCTGCTGCGCCACGTCGGCGGCTACGTCGATCTGCCGGCGGTGCTGCTTGCTGCTGTTGGCGTGCGAGACGTCGATCATCACCTGCTCGCGCAGGCCCGCGGTCTTGAGCAGCGCGCAGGCGGCGTCCACATCGGCGGCGCTGTAGTTGGTCGCCTTGCCACCACGCAGGATGACGTGGCAGTCGGCGTTGCCGCGCGTCTCAAAAATCGCGGCCTGGCCCATCTTGGTCATGCCCATGAAGGCGTGTGATGCCTGCGCTGCCTGGATGGCGTCGCTCGCCACCTTGATGCCGCCGTCGGTGCCGTTCTTGAAGCCCACCGGGCACGAGAGACCGCTGGCGAGCTGGCGGTGGCTCTGGCTTTCGGTGGTGCGCGCGCCGATCGCGCCCCAGCTGACCAGATCGCTGATGAACTGCGGGCTCAGCAGGTCGAGAAATTCGGTGCCCACCGGCAGGCCCAGCGCCAGCACGTCCAGCAGCAGCTGGCGCGCCAGTTCCAGGCCTTCGTTGATGGCGAAGCTGCCGTCCAGGTGTGGGTCGTTGATGTAACCCTTCCAGCCCACGGTGGTGCGCGGCTTCTCGAAATACACACGCATGACGATGAGCAGGTCACCGTTCAGCGCGTCCACCTGTTCTTTCAGCAGACGGGCGTATTCCATGGCCTGCCCGTGGTCGTGGATGGAGCACGGCCCGACCACCACGATCAGCCGGTCGTCCTGCCCGTGCAACACGCGCGAGAGCGCGGCGCGGCTGCTCTCGACCAGCGCCAGCGCCTCAGGCGGCGTGGGTAGCCATTCCTGCAGCAGGGCGGGCGTGATGAGCGGGCGCACCGCGCCGATGCGCAGGTCGTCGATGCGGGTGGTGTCCTGGGTGGACAGCGGGGTGGTGGTGCGGTGGGCGTGGGTCATAACCCGGTATTGTCGCGCGGCCACCATGGGCCGTCCTTCAGGGGCGGCGGAAGGCGGTGCTCTGGCGCGCCCAGTAGCGGTTGTCCAGCCGGTCCAGCCGCACCGTGCCGCCGGTGGACGGCGCGTGCACGAAGCGGCCTTCGCCGACGTAGATGCCGGCGTGGAACGGCCGCCCCGAACCAAAGATCACCAGGTCGCCGGTGCGCAGCTCGCGGGTGCTCACCGGCTGGCCGAAGCCCGACAGCTGCGCCACCGTGCGCGGCGGCGCCACACCGGCGCGGCTCTTGTACACGTAGCTGATCAGGCCGCTGCAGTCGAAGCCGCTCTCGGGCGTGTTGCCACCGTAGCGGTAGGGCGTGCCGACCAGGCCCAGTGCGTGGATGGCGATGTCGCTCGACTGCTCGGCCGACAGCGAGCGGTAGGCCGGCCCGCGCGACGGGGGCGTGCTGCCGCAGCCGGCGATCAGCAGGGTGGCGGTCAGGGCGAGGATGGGCAGGACACGGCGCATGGGTGCCAAGGGTAACGGATGGGCGTTGCCGGCCCATCCGCGCAGCCCGATCGGATCAGCCTTCGGCAGTGGCGGCCACCGCCGGCGCCGTGCGAGGAGTTGCCACCAGGCGGTTGGCCACGCTCAGCACGGCCCGCACCGAGGCGGTGACGATGTTGCTGTCCAGGCCCACGCCGAAGGTCGCGCCGGGCGTGCCGGCGAGCCCCGCTTCCACGATGGCCAGGGCCTGCGCCTGCGCCCCCGCACCGGTGGCCCGCTCTTCGTAGCCGTGCACCTCCAGCGGCAGGCCCAGGGCATCCACGGTGGCCGCGATCGGTCCGTTGCCCTGGCCTTGCAGCGTCTGCCGCACGCCTTCGATCGTGACGTCCAGCTCGATGCCCTGGCCGTCTTCCGACAGGCGGTGGGCATGGCAGGTGATGGCCTGCGCCACTGCGGACAACGCGGTGCCCGGGTCGAGGTAGGTGGTCTGGAACAACGCCCACAGTGCGGGGCCGCTCATTTCGGTTTCACTGGCGTCGGTGTGGCGTTGCACGGCCGCGCTGAACTCCACCTGCATGCGCCGTGGCATCACCACGCCACGCTCGCGCTCCAGCAGGAAAGCGATGCCGCCCTTGCCCGACTGGCTGTTGACGCGGATCACGCTGTCGTAGGTGCGGCCCAGGTCAGCCGGGTCGATGGGCAGGTAGGGGATCTGCCACAGGCCCTCGGGATCGTGCACCGCGAAGCCCTTCTTGATCGCGTCCTGGTGCGAGCCGGAAAACGACGTGAACACGAGGTCGCCCGCGTAGGGATGGCGCGGGTGGATGGGCAGGCCCGTGCAGGCCTCTGCCACGCGCGCCACGCCGTTGATGTCGGAGAAGTCGAGGCCCGGGTGGATGCCCTGGGTGTAGAGGTTGAGCGCGACGGTGACGAGGTCGAGGTTGCCGCAGCGTTCGCCGTTGCCGAACAGGCAGCCTTCCACGCGCTGCGCCCCGGCCAGCATCGCCAGCTCGGCCGCGGCCACGCCGGTGCCGCGGTCGTTGTGCGGGTGTACCGAAAGCACGATGTGCTCGCGCGGGCTCAGGCGGCGGTGCATCCACTCGATCTGGTCGGCGAACACGTTGGGCGTGGCGTTTTCCACCGTGCTGGGCAGGTTGATGATCACCTCGCGCCCCGGCCCCGCGCCCCAGGCGGCGATGGCCGTCTGGCAGGCCTTGAGCGACACCTCCAGCTCCGTCGCGCTGAAGGTCTCGGGCGAGTACTGCAGGGTCCAGCGCGTCTCGGGCCGGGCGTCGGTCAGGCGCTTCAGGAGCGACACGTGGTCCTGGACCAGGGCCATCACCTGTGTCACGTTCATGCCGAAGACCACGCGGCGCCAGACCCGGGCGGTGGCGTTGTAGAGGTGCACGATGGCGCGCGGTGCGCCCCGCACGGCGTCCACCGTGCGCTCGATGAGGTCGGCGCGCGCCTGCGTCATCACCATCAGCGTCACGTCATCGGGCACGAGGTTTTCGTCGATGAGGCGGCGCACGAAGTGATGGTCGGTCTGCGAAGCCGCCGGAAAGCCCACCTCGATCTCCTTGAAGCCGATGCGCACCAGCGCCTGAAAGAGCGCCATCTTGCGCTCTACATTCATGGGCTCGAACAGCGCCTGGTTGCCGTCGCGCAGATCGGTGGACAGCCAGACGGGGGCCTGGGTGAGGGACTGGGATGGCCAGGTGCGGTCGTGCAATGCGACGGGGGCAAAGGCCTGGTACTTGCGGGCGGGTTGGGCAATCATGAGCGGCTCCACGAATCGGGGGATCTGAAAAAACACAGGCGACATCCCCTGCAGCCCTCCATCGCGATGGAGGCTGGTTCGTGGGCCGGGGTCAGGGGGAAGTCGGGTGTTGCGCTTCAGGCAACGAGAGAGGCGAACGCAGGCAGACCCCGGCCGAGCACTAGGCTTAGCGATAGGGTGGACGGGAGTGTGCGGCGTTGCATGGCCGCAAATCGTAGCACGGGCCTTCCGGCGTTGCCCCACCGGCTGATGGGCGGCGCGGTTCGCGCTCCGCCCTCGCGGGATCTGCTTCGCCGCGCGCGAACGAGGTCAGGGGGCGCTCAAGACGCCCTGTGGCACGGCGTGACGGGCCAGCAGCTTGGCCACGGCCGCCTTGGTGCAGCGCTGCAGGCCCATCAGGTACGCGTGGTCCGGTTCGGCCACACCGTGGCGCGTGCGCAGGTCGTGCTGGATGCGTTGCAGCAGCTCGGCCGCCATTTCGGCGTCGGCCAGCGCGCGGTGGGCACGGCCGGTGCGCGGCAGCTGGAACCAGTCCACCAGGCTGCCCAGTTTGTGGCTCGGCGCCTCGGGGTAGAGACGGCGCGAGAGCAGCACGGTGCAGGCAAAAGGCTGCGGTGCCGGCACACCGGCGCGTGCGAGCTCGGCGATCCAGTAGCGGCGGTCGAACGACGCGTTGTGCGCCACCATCGGCACTTCGCCGACGAAGCGCGCGGCGTCAGCCATCACGGCCTCGGCCGGCGGCGCGCCCGCCACCATGGCGTTGGTGATGCCGGTGAGCTGCGTGATGAAGGCCGGGATGTGCACGCCCGCGTTCATCAGGCTCTGGAAGCGGTCCACCACCTGGCCGCGCTCCAGCAGCACGATGGCCACCTCGGTGGCGCGGTCGCCCTGGCCGGGCGAGATGCCGGTGGTTTCGAAGTCGATGACGGCGATACGGCTCATGCCTTCTTCAGGAACTCCGACTTCAGCAGCATCGGCCCCAGCTCGGTCTTGCAGTCCACGTTGTGGCCGTCGTTGCCGTCCACCAGGCGGATGCCCTTGATCTTGCTGCCCTTCTTGAGCACGGTGGACGAGCCCTTGACCTTCAGGTCCTTGACCAGGATCACCGAGTCGCCGTCGGCCAGCGGGTTGCCGTTGGCGTCTTTCACGGTGCCGTCGCCGGCGGCCTCGTCTTCGGCGCCCGCGGCCGTCTGCGGCCACTCGAATGCGCAGTCCGGGCAGACGAAGTGGTCGCCGTCGGGGTAGGTGTTTTCAAGGCCGCATTGCGGGCAGGCGGGGATGGTGTGGGGCATGGTGAGCACGGGTATGCGGTGGTGCAGGGGATTCTAGGCCCCGGCCCATGCACCAAATTCAGCGCTGAGGCCGGTGTGTGGGGTGCGGTGTGCCGCGATTTGGTGCAAAAACGGGGAAATGGTGCTGGCACGATCCATGCATGGGGGAGTATCAGCATGGAGAGCGGTCTGCACACAGGGGCAGCGGCTCGTGCGTAGGTCCACTAGGGTTCCGTCCGCTTCACCGCGGGGTCTGGTCCGAGAGTGGACCGGCCTCATCGCAGGCTCCACGGAGGGATAAAAGCCCGGGAGAACGACGTCAGATCGGTTCTCCTGCGCCCATCCCTCATCAAACGGAGCTTCATCATGAAACTGGCTGGTCTCTTCTCCTCTCCCGCAGGTTCCACCACGTCCTCTTCCGTGCTCGGCAAGCTGTTCAAGCCTGCTCTGGGTGCCGCGCTCTCGCTCGCCACCGCCGCGGCGATGGCTGCGCCCGTCAACATGAAACTGGCCACCGTGGTCTGGATCGGTTACGGGCCCTTCTATGTGGCCGAATCGCTGGACCTGTTCAAGAAGCACAACCTCAAGGTTTCGCTGCAGGTTTTCAACGACCCGGCGCTGATCCCCGCGGCCATCGCCTCGGGCGCGGTCGACGGCGGCATGCTGACCTACGACCAGGTGGTCGGCCAGGTGGCGGCGGGCCGCGCCATGAAGGTGGTGATGCCCATCGACTACTCCAACGGCGGCGACGCCATCGTGGCCGACAGCAGCATCGCCAAGGTGGCGGACTTCAAGGGCAAGAAGATCGGCTACAACCCGCTCTCGCCGAGCGACTTTCTGCTCTCCTACGCCCTCAAGACGGTGAGCCTGAGCGAGAAGGACATCAACCCCGTGAGCATGACGCCCGAAGCGGTGCCGGCGGCCATGGCCTCGGGTGCACTGCCCATTGGCGTGACCTACGAACCCAGCCTGTCGCAGATCCTGGGCCAGGGCGGCGGCAAGAAATTCAAGGTGATCTTTTCCTCCAAGGATGCGCCCGGCCTGATCGCTGACGTGCTGGTGTTCGACGAGAAGGTCATCAAGGCCAAGCCCACCGAGATCACCGGCGTCATGAAGGCCTACCTGGACGGCATGGCCTACATGAAAGCCAAGCCCGATGAGGCCGCCAAGATCATCGGCAAGTTCATGGGCGTCTCGGCCAAGGAAGCCAAGGAACAGATGAGCGGTGTCTACAACATCCCGCTGGCCGAAATGCCCAAGGCTTTCCTGCCCGCCAAGGAAACCACCTCGTACTACGCCAGCGGTGAAATCATCGGGCAGCTGCTCAAGGCCAAGGGCCAGATCAAGACCATCCCGGCGACTGAAGCCACCTTCGACGCCTCGCTCGTCAAGGCGCTGGCCAAGTAAATCCCGCTCAGAGATCTCCGCCGCCCGTGCCGAAGGCACCGGCGTGCGGAGCGCTGGCCACCCCGCGTTTTCTGCATGGAGTTCCCGCCATGAAACAAGCCCTTTTCCGCCACGCCGACGGCGTCTGGCCCAACACCGCAGCGCTGGCCTTCACCGTGCTCGGCTGGCCGCTCGGCATCGCCCTGCTGGGCCAGAGCCACTGGGCGCTCAACGCGCTGGGCGTGCTGCTGGTCGCGCTCACGCTCACCTGGTCGGCCTACTTCATCCACGAGTTCGCCCACCACGCCATCTTCCGCACGCCGCAGGCCAACGAGCGCTGGGGCCAGTTCATGAGCTGGATCAACGGCAGCGCCTACGCCAGCTTCGCCGACCTGCGCCGCAAACACATGCGCCACCACGTCGAACGCGCCGACGTCATCACCTTCGACCTGCAGGGTTTCCTGCGCGCCCACCCGCTGGTGCGGCGGGTGGTGCTGGCGCTGGAGTGGCTGCACATCCCCGCGGTGGAGTTCGTCATGCGCGGCTTCGTGATCGCGCTGCCCTTCCTGGGCGATCGGAAGAAGGCCGCGCGCGGCCGCGTGATCGGCGTGGCTGTGGTGCGGCTGAGTGCCTGGGCGCTGCTGGCCTGGTGGTCGCTCAAGGCGCTGGCGCTCTACGCGCTGGCCTACCTGCTGTTCGTGCACCTGCTGCGTTTTGCCGACTGCTTCCAGCACACCTACGACGCCTACCCCATCCTCGACGACAAGCCCATCCCGCAGGACAAGCTGCGCGACCGCGCGTACGAACAGGCCAACACCTTCAGCGACGTGGTGGGCCTGGACGCTCCGTTGCTCAACCTGGTCTGGCTCAACTTCGGTTTCCACAACGCACACCACGAGCGCCCGGTTGCACCCTGGTACCAGCTGCCGCGCCTGCACCGCGAGCTGTACCCCGCGGGCAATGCCCAGGTGGTCACGGTGGGCGAGCTGCTGCGCGCCTACCACCGCCACCGCGTGACCCGCGTGCTCGCCAGCGACTACGGTGCGGTGCTGCCGCCCGGGGCGCCACACCGCGCGGATGGATTCATCGGTGCGGTGGGTGTGTCCTTTTTGACGGCGGTGTGACCGTGAACTACGGCCTGCAGGGCAAGACCGTGCTCATCACCGGCGCGGCCGGCGGCATCGGCAGCGCGCTGTCGCGCGCCTTCCTCGCGCAGGGTGCGCGGCTGATGCTGCTGGACCGCGCGCCCGCGCCGCTGGACGGGCTGGTGGAATCGCTGCACAGCAGCCAGGTGCACAGCGCGGTGTGCGATCTCGGCAGCGATGCCCAGGTGGCGGCGGTGGCGGCCCAAGTGCAGGAGCGTTTTGGACAGCTCGACGTGCTGGTGAACAACGCCGGCACCGAATACCCCACGCCGTTGATCACCGCCGAAGCGGGCTTCATGGCGCGCTGGACCGGTCTGCTCGACAACAACGTGAGCAGCATGGTGCGGCTCACGCAGGCGCTGCTGCCACTGTTGCCGCGCGGCGCGAGCGTGATCAACCAGAGTTCCATCTGGGGCCGCATCGGCGTGGCCGGCTTCTCGGCCTACAGCGCGAGCAAACACGCAGTCGTCGGCCTCACGCGCTCGCTCGCGCTGGAGCTGGGGCCGCGCGGCATCCGCGTCAACGCGGTCTGCCCCGGCTGGGTGCGCACCGACGCGGCGATGCGTTCGCTGACCGCGATGGCCGCAGAGAGTGGTCGCAGCGAGGCCGAGGTGGAGCGCGAGATCCTGTCACGCCAGGCCGTGCCGAAGATGCTCACGCCCGACGAACTCGCGGGCGTGTTCCTGTTTCTGGCCAGCGAAGGCGCTGCGCCGCTCACCGGCCAGTGCCTGGTGGCCAGCCACGGCGAGGTGATGGCATGAGCTATTCAGTGTCCTTGCTGGGCCAGACCGCGCTGATCACCGGCGCCGCCACCGGCATCGGCCGCGCCACCGCGCTGCTGTTTGCGCAGGCCGGTGCTCGCGTGGTGGTCAACCACTTTCGGCAAGACGCCGAAGCGGCCTCGCTCGTGCAAGCCATCGAGGCGCAAGGCGGCCAGGCCATCGCCCTTGATGCCGACGTGAGCGACGCCAGCGCGGTGCAGCGCCTGGTGGACGACGCGATCGCCGCCTATGGCGCCCTGCATATCCTGGTCAACAACGCCGGCATCATCCAGGAGAAGGCCTTCCTCGACACCACCGAAGCCGACTGGGACCGCATGCTCGGCACCGACCTCAAGTCGGTCTTCCTGATGTGCCGCGCGGTGCTGCCCGGCATGGTGGCGCGCGGCAGTGGCGCCATCGTCAACATCGCGTCCGACCTCGGCATCCTCGGGCGCGAACGCTACGCGCCCTACTGCACCGCCAAGGCCGGCGTGATCGGGCTCACGCGCTCGCTGGCGCGCGAGTTCGCGCCGCACCAGATCCGCGTCAACGCCATCGCGCCCGGGCCGGTGGCCACCGCCATGGTGTCGCTCGAACACATGAGCGCCGAGTGGGTGGAAAAAGAACTCGCCATCCCTCAACACCGCCTGGGTGCGCCGGAAGAGATTGCGGCCACGGCACTGTTCCTCGCGTCCGACCTGTCGCG
>Ga0209066_10004301_pt1 | contig 15639 bp, 12 predicted proteins | sample All_14_2_FD_187198 | JGI IMG/M metagenome (GOLD analysis project Ga0209066, IMG submission 187198) | Freshwater microbial communities in response to fracking from Pennsylvania, USA - Allegheny Zone_MetaG_DW_15 (SPAdes) (version 2) ...
TAAATCACAATGTCAAAGAACCACCAAATCCAACCCAAACCCTAAGGCCAGAGACAGACATTGGCGGACAACCAATGCTCCCCGTTTCTATCCGGGGGACTGAGTGTCCGTCTATGTTGGCGACCGCGCCAAAGCTGCTGAGCAACTCCGCTGCGGTGAGAGGGCCTCTAAACACCACTCCGATTCGCGTCAACACCATCTTGTCTCTTTTTTGAAATTTGTTGGTTTTGCCCCGGAAATCAGTGGCCTTGCGTGGGTGTACCAGTCTGCCGCAGGGCCTCTGCCAACGCCAGCGCACTGGCGATTGCGAGGTTGAGCGAGCGCACTTGCGGGCGGATGGGGATACGCACCAAGGCATCGCAGGCCTGCGCCACCGCTTCCGGTACGCCTGCGCTTTCCTTGCCGAACAGCAGCACGTCATCGGGCGCAAACCTGAAATCGTGGAGCGATTGGCGGCCTTTGGTGGTGAAGAGGATCAGGCGACTTGGCGTGACGGCCCGGCGTAAGGCCTCGAAGCCTGCGTGGCGCACGACGGTGACGTGATCGATGTAGTCCATTGCGGCGCGGCGCACGCGGCGATCGTCCCACGCAAAGCCCATCGGTTCTACCAGATCGACATCCACGCCAAAGCACGCGCCAAGTCGCATGACGGCGCCGACGTTTCCGGCGATCTCGGGTTCGTAAAGGGCCAGACGCATCAGACTTTGCCGCTCGCTGCAGAAGGAATGCCCGGCGTTTACTGTCCTGCAGGCGTGGCGGCAAGGTCATCGATCCCTGCCTTGCCGTGGACGCTGACGCAGTTCCTGCCGGCTTGCTTGGCCCGGTACATCGCCTCGTCCGCACGGCTTATGCAGGCGTGGAGGGCTAGACCTTTGTCCCACGAAGCTACGCCCAGCGATCCGGTTGCGATCATATCCTCGGGCCAATCCAGCCCGCGCATCGCGGCAAGTCCCTGGCGCAGATCGTGCGCGACCTGCACGGCCCGTTCCACCGGGCAATTGCCGAGCAGGACGATGAATTCCTCACCGCCCCAGCGGGCAACGGCACCATCACCGCGACCGACCAGATCATGCGGGCCGGCATGGCGCGCGATCACTTCTGCGGCCTTGACCAGCACCGCATCGCCGATCCCGTGCCCAAAGCGGTCATTGATCGCCTTGAAATGATCGAGATCGATCAGGATCAGGGTAAGCGGCGCCAACGCATCGTCATCGCGCACTTCCAGCGCCAGTTCCTCGAAGGCGCGGCGATTGTAGAGGCCGGTCAGGCTGTCGCGGCTCGCCAGATACTCCGCTGCTGCCAGAGCGTCAGACAGGCTGTTGGCGAGGTGCTGTTTTTCCAGCTGCGTGCGGACCATCAAGTGGTTCTGGTTGCGCACGGCACTGGCCAGCCCGATCAGCGCAGGGCCGAGCCCGAGCGTGGCGACCAGCGGGATCGGGCCGATTTCTGCCATGTGCAGTATTGTTTGCGGGATCAGACAGACCAGCGCGCCGAACAGGAAGTACCCAACCAGCCGCCGCTCTGTCGCCACGACCATGCATGTCACCGCGATCGAGACAATAATCACGACGCAGACGAACATCGAGGCGATGTTGCGGCCCAGCGTGTCGATGACCGGCAGCATGCAGGCCGACCACAACACGCCCGACAGCATCGCCAGCGCCTCGTACATGCGCCACCAGCTTATGGACTGTGCGGGGTGCTTGCCGCGCCGGATCGCACGGCTCACGAGATTCATCGCCACCAGCGTTGCGGCGTTCAGTACAAGGAACAGCGTCAGCAACCTCGCGCCTGGCAGATAGGCGCCGCACAGCCCGATAAGGCCGAGCGGGACGATGTTGGTGACCTGGTAGTGCGTTATGTTTTCAAGGAAATGCAGCCGTGAAAGCCGTGCCACGTCTGCATCGGATACGGTGGCTGGCCCAGCACCCTGCGCTGCCTTGATCGAGCGTGAAGCGGCCAACATCTCCATAATGGGGCAGTTTACCTGCCCATGCTGAAGAAATGCTTAGCAATAGTGCGCGTACGCTATTCGACCGTGACCGACTTTGCCAGATTGCGGGGCTGGTCCACATCGGTGCCCTTGGCCACGGCGACGTGGTAGGCCAGCAACTGTACCGGCACGGCATAGACCAGCGGCGCGATCAGCGGGTGGACCTTGGGCATCTCGATCGTGGCGAGGCAGCCCTCGCCCGCTTCGGCGATGCCTTCGGCGTCCGAGATCAGCACGACCTTGCCGCCGCGTGCGCGGACTTCCTGCATGTTGCTGACGGTCTTTTCGAACAGCGGGCCTGACGGCGCGAGGACGATGACCGGAACCAGTTCGTCAATCAAAGCGATGGGACCGTGCTTCATCTCGCCGCTGGCATAGCCTTCGGCGTGAATGTAGCTGATTTCCTTGAGCTTGAGCGCGCCTTCGAGCGCCAGCGGATAGTCCGCGCCGCGCCCGAGATAGAGCACATCACGCGCAGGAGCGATCAGGTGCGCCATGCCTGCGATCTCGTCATCATGGCTGAGTGCAGCGTTGAGTGCGGCAGGCACTTCGACCAAGTGCTCTACAATCGCAGCCTCTTCGGCGCGGTTCATACGCCCGCGCTTGACCGCAAGGTGCGCCGCGAGCGCTGCCAGCACGGCGAGTTGGCAGGTGAAAGCCTTGGTCGACGCGACGCCGATTTCCGGGCCGGCGTGAGTGGGCAGCAGCAGATCCGCCTCGCGCGCCATCGTGCTGGTCGGCACATTGACGACGACCGCGATGGTCTGGCCCGCCGCCTTGCAGTGGCGCAGCGCGGCCAAGGTGTCTGCCGTCTCGCCGCTCTGCGAGATGAACAGCGACAGGCCGCCGGGTTCCAGCACGGGGTCGCGATATCGGAATTCCGAGGCGACATCGATGTCCACCGGCAGGCGCGCGAACTGTTCGAACCAGTATTTGGCGACCATCGCGGCGTAGAAGCTGGTGCCGCATGCGACGATAGTGACGCGGTTGATGCTGGCGAGGTCAAAATCGATCTGCGGCAGTGCGACCGTCTGCTCTACCCGGCGAAGGTAGCTGCGCAGCGTTTGCGCTACGACCACAGGCTGTTCGAAGATTTCCTTCTGCATGAAGTGGCGGTAATTGCCCTTCTCGATCGCAGCGGCGGTTGCGCCCGATGCGACGACGGGGCGCGTCACCGCGTTGTTATCCGCATCGAAAATCTGCGCGCCGGTGCGGGTGATGACGACCCAGTCGCCCTCTTCGAGATAGGTGATGCGTTGCGTCAGCGGGGCGAGCGCAAGCGCGTCGGAACCAAGGTAGGTTTCGCCTTCGCCATAGCCCACGACCAGTGGGGAGCCGAGGCGCGCGCCGATCAGCATGTCATCGTGCTGGCGAAAGGCGATGGCGAGCGCGAAGGCTCCGCGCAATTGTGGGAGCACGGCCTTTACCGCGTCGTGCGGTGACTGCCCTGCCTCGACCAGTTCGGACACGAGGTGCGCGACGACTTCGGTGTCGGTCTCGCTTTCAAACTTGCGGCCGCGCGCGATCAGGCCTTCGCGCAGGGGTTTGAAGTTTTCGATGATGCCGTTGTGGACCAGCGCGACTTCGCCGGTGGCGTGAGGGTGGGCGTTGCTGGTGGTCGGCGCGCCGTGGGTGGCCCAGCGCGTGTGGGCAATGCCGATCAGGCCGGAGGCGGGATTGCGTTCGAGTTCCAGCACGAGGTTGTTGAGCTTGCCCTCGGCGCGGCGGCGGATCAGTTGGCCGTTTTCAACCATGCAGACACCGGCCGAGTCATAACCGCGATACTCCATCCGGCGCAGGCCATCGACCAGCCGGTCTGCCACCTGTTCCTTGCCAACGATTCCGATGATTCCACACATGGTTCTGGCTTGATCCTGAAATGTCTATTCGCACGCTGTCGCACGAAAACCTTGGGATTGTCTTTCCAATCGCGAGCAAGCGGCGGTTTGTCCAGCGAGGAATGAACCGGGGTTGAAGGAGCCGTTCCGTTCAGGTTGGCAGGGGTTTTCCTGAAGGGGTTTACACAGTTTACACAGTCCAGAGAAAGACACTCATGGGCCGGTTTGCGTTGGAGAAATCGCTTTGAGAAGGGCGCTACGGCAGGCACGGCGCAGCCCTCGGAGCGGGATTGGCAAGGGCATTGAAGGGGGTGGCAGGTCACACCAGAACCCTGCCACCTTTGCAGGGCTGTAGGAAAATGGTTTGTCGGGCAGCCGCTCGCCCCGTTCAATCGCCTGAAAGCCAGCCGCCAAGCGCGCCCAGAATGCCACCATCGGATTCAAGCCCGCCTGCGGCTGAATGAATGGTCTCGCCAAAGCCCTCTGCCGAATGCCCGCCCAGGCCCGCACCGGCGGCCCCGGCCGCAACCCCTGCCAGTCCGACAGCGCCCACGACACCGGCTGCGCCCATCGCCGCCAACCCGCCAAGACTGGTTTCGCCGCCATAGCCGACGCCCTGTGCCACGCCCATGATGTTCAGTGCCAGCCGCGCAAAGGGCACGGACTGAATCCACACCGTGCCAGGCCCGGTCAGCGCCGCATAGAACATGCCCTCGCCGCCCAGTAGACGGTTGCGGATGCCGCCACCGGCCATGACCACGCGGAAGTCCACGCCTTCGGTATAAGCGGCAACGCAACCAGTATCGATATGGATGCGCTCTCCGGCCGCAAGCTGGCGTTCAATCACTGCGCCGCCCATGTGGACGAAAGCCCAGCCATCGCCTTCGAGCTTCTGCATCATGAAGCCTTCACCGCCGAACATGCCGGTGATACCACCCCGGATCATGCCCGATAGCCCCCCACCGCGCATGCCTGGAATAAGCGTGACGCCGACAGACACGCCGCGCGCCGCCGCTAGAAAGCTCTCTCGCTGACAAATAACCTTGCCGCCATAGTCCGACAGGCGCAGCGGCAGGATATTGCCCGGCATCGGTGAGGAAAAGGCGATTTTCGCGCGTTTGGAAATCCCCACGCCATCGTTGGTGAACATTGCCAGAAACAGGTTTTCGCCCGAAAGCATGCGTTTGCCGGCATTGAGCAGCTTGCTGCCCAGCCCCTGCCCCGGCCGGTTATCGGCATCGAGCACGGTGGACGGTTCGATATCGAAGTCCTTCCAGACCATCGCACCCGGCTCTGCAATAACGCTTTCGCCCGGATCGAGTTCGATCTCGACGAACTGGAGATCGTTGCCGAGAATCTGGAAATCGATGTCATCGGCAACACCAGCCGCGCGCTCGTGCCCATAGCGCGGCTGCGCCATGCCAAAGCCGCCGGCAGAGGGCATGGCGGCAGCTGTTGGCTGGCCGGGAACCGGCGCAGTGCGCCTGCCGAATCCTCCCGGTCGTTCATTCATCGTGCAAATCCCTGCTTCCTGCCAACGCCTAGGGCTACATTGTGGCAGCGACGCCTTTCAAAAAGATTGATCGCGAAAAGCAACGAACAGTCTGCTTCCGCAACAACTGGCCGGCCGCCGTCACAAATGCGGAACACAATGGAGCCACTGCCCGTTGCCACTGGTGACCCATGCGCAGGAGCAACAGATGAGCATTTTCAGCAAGATTATGGACGCCATTTCGTGGAAGGGCACGCGCCCGACACAGACCGGCCAGACACCCAAGCCTGCTCCCGCACCGGCCCCTGCACCGACCGCACCGAGCACCCCGCCGGTCCAACATGCGCCCGCGCCCGCTGCAGCGCCAGCCGCACCTGCAGCCCCAGTTGATGTAGAAGCCAACCTCACGGAAATGGCGCAAGGCAAGTCGCTCAACTGGCGCACCTCGATCGTCGATCTGATGAAGCTGCTCGACATCGATTCCAGCCTCGCCAACCGCAAGGAACTGGCGCAGGAACTGGGCTATACCGGCGTGCTCGATGGTTCGGCGGAGATGAACATTTGGCTGCACAAGGCCACCATGCGCAAGCTGGCCGAGAATGGCGGGAAGGTTCCGGCTGATTTGATGGATTGACGAGTGATGGTGGGGTGGCGTGATCGCTGCCCCGCAACTCCGACAAGACGCAGGTTGGGCACTCCCGGACGACCTGAAACCGCAAGGCAAGCCGTACTGCCTCAGATTTTGGGAGGCATGCGTGATCTCCGACTTGCGCATGTGTCAAAGTCTCTGCACGTTTGCCCGGTGTCAGGGCGGAGATGTTGATGCGTTTGTTGGCTGTGGTTCTGGGTGTGTTGGCGTCGTCGGGAACGGTTGACTTTGCGCAGGCGGAAACCATGCCTGTGGAGACAGCGCGCAGTGCCATCGACCAAGCGGGGACGGCCATCAGAGGTGGGAAACCAACGGACGCGATTGTTGCAGTGGAGCCGGTGATTGCCGCGTTAGAGGAGCAGCAGAAGGCGCAGACCGTCCAGTGCGCTGACGGCGGTTCCCAAACGATCATGCTTCTGCTGATGCAGGCGGCGGCTTCGGAAAAGCTGCCCAAGGCGGAGCAGCGAAATGCGGTCGTGATCGACAGCGCCTTTTGCACCGCACTGTTCTTGAAAGGCTTTGCGCTGATCGACCTTCAGCGCTGGGATGATGCCGAGCCATTCCTGCGCCGCGCGCACGACGCAGCACCGCTGAACGCACAGTACCTCAACGAATATGCCGAATGGCACAATTCGATGAAGCAGCGCCAAAAGTCGCATGACCTGTTCGAGCAGGCGTTTGACCTTGGCGAATTTGACACGAACAAGGAAACCAAGACGTTCAATCAGGCCCGCTCGTTGCGTGGCATGGCTTATACCGAGATCGAGATGGGACAGCTAGACAAGGCCGAAAAGAACCTGCGCAAATCGCTGAAGCTCATCCCGAACCATCCGGGGGCCAAGTCCGAGCTGGAATATATTGCCGAGTTGCGCAAGAAGGCGAAGGAATGATGGGGTCGCAAACCCAAGGAAGCGGTTGAGAGCCTCGACTGCCTGTGATCGCATGCCTGTGATCGAAGTGGGTCTCGTGTCCCAGCCTCTCCGACAGAAGCAGGGACACTGAACCTAGAGCAGCAGCTACTAACCTCAGATCAGAACGATATCGTCTGCCTGAAGCGCCGGAAGCCCCGTCAGCACGGCGATACGCACTTGTGCGCCGCTTCCGCTACCGTCAGCATCATAGAACAACGCGCCGGTTGCCTGATTGTAGATCAGGTGCTGGGCAGCCGTGGTTGCTCTGGTCCCGAAGGCGAGTTCGCTGGTGTCGAGTGCGCCAAGGCCGAAATCGGCAAGCGCGGTGAATGCCGAGATCGACAGTTCGATACGGTCCTCGCCCGCTGTGAAATCCTGCACGGTGTCAGAATTTGCCGTCAGTTCCAGCGCAGTAAACTGGAAGGCGTCAGCACCCAAGCCACCGCGCAGTGTGTCCTTGCCGCCGCCGCCATTCAGCACGTTGTCCCCCTCGTTGCCGAGCAGCGTGTTGGCCAACGTGTTGCCAGTACCATTGATATTGCCTGCACCGCTTTCCAGCGTCAGCTTTTCGACATTGGCGGTTAGTGCGTAGCTGACCGTGGCGGTGACGAGATCGATGCCGCCGACTTCCTTGCCGGTGCCCGCATCGATGACCCGCGCCTCGATGACGACATCGCCCGCATTGTCGACCCAGTAGCTGTCTGCGCCGAGGCCACCGATCATGGTATCGGCACCCTCGCCGCCCCTCAACTGGTCGATGGCGTCGCCGCCAAGCAGCGTGTCATCGCCAAGGCCGCCGAACAGCTTGTCAGCGCCAGCGCCACCTTCGATACGGTCATCGCCTTCGCCGCCATCGAGCGTATCGGCGCCGCCGTTGCCGATCAGCACATCGCCCGATGCGGTCGATCTTTCGAGGCCGTTCAACGACGTGGTTGGCGTGATGGTGTCATTGCGGTCGGTGCCGGTAATGATGAGGCCGTCGGTCAGATCAAGCACGGTGACGGCGATTTCCTGTTCGCCGAACAGACCGCCAGCGTCGCTGGCGCGCACGACGACATCATAGACGTTGTCGCCATCCTGATCGGTGGGTACCTCGAAATTCGGCGCGGACAGGAAGGTCAGCACGCCGGTCGTCTCGTCGATGGCGAAGAGCGCGGCGTCGGTACCGCCTGCGATGGCGAAGGTGGGCGTGTCACCGTCGTCGTCGGTGGCGGTGACCGTGGTCACGTCGGTGATGTTTTCCGCGATGCTGATGGCGACGACCTCGCTCCCGCCATTGGAGGTGATGACTGGTGCGTCGGCGACCGGATCGATTACGATCTGTCGGGATGTCTGCGCGATCAAACCGCGCCCGTCGGTCACACCGTAATTTAATGTCACCGTTCCGCTGAAGTTTTCGCCCGGATTAATTGTGTAAATTCCGTTATTTAATGAAACGGAGCCAAGTCCGGGAGTGAGGCTGATGAACACTGAAAGCGGATCGCCATCGACCTCGTAAAAGCCAGCCAGCAAGTCTGCCATGCTGACGCTGTAGGGGGTTCCTTCTGAGCCGTGCGGCAGGACCAGAACCCCGTCGTCCGGGTTGAACCGTGGAAAGTCGTTGACGGGACTGAAATGGATCGTGGCCGATTCCGTGGCGCTGTTCCCCTGGCCGTCAACAACAGTGTATTCGAAAGTCACAGGTCCGTTGAAATCATCGCTGGGGGTGAGGTACAGTCGTCCGTCCGCTGACGCACCAACGTTACCCCCTGCCAGCTCGACTTCCGCACTGCCCGGAAAGATTTCGATGCCGTTGATATGGGTTACCTGCAGGGTGTCGATGGTGACATCGTTGGCGCGAACATCGAAGAAGAAGCGCTGGTCCTCTGTGCCAAAGAAAAGGTCTTCACTGGTGCGCGGGCGTGTGTAGACCGAAAGGATCTGCGCCTTGATGTCCGGTTGGGCGAAGTTGTCGGTCTGCGGTCCGAAATCGGACCAGCTTATCACGATGTCACCATTGGTCAGCGTGTCGATCGAGGGCGTGACCTGCTTGTTCAACGTCTGCGTATTGACCCGGACTTCCGTGCCGATCCTGACGCCCGTGGCGCTGAATGCTTGCACTCTGATGCCGGCGCTGCTGGTATCGCCAAGGGTGTTGCTTTCATCTTCCCAGCTGACCGCGAACCCGCCGTTCTGCAGCGCGGTGACGGCTGGAAATTGCTGATTCCTGATGGTGTCGGTGTTGATGAGGAAATCGCCGCCTCGCCGATTGCCATTGGCGTTATAGATTTGCGCTCTGATGCTGAAGCCGTCTGCGTCTTCAGTCGGGGTGCGCAGATTGCCGCCACGGTCCTGCCAGGTGATGACGAAACCGCCATCGGCAAGTGATGCGACAGCAGGAAACGTAAGATCGTAACCCGAAGCGACATTGGCCACGAATTCGTTACCAACCTTGACACCGCTTTCGGTGTAGATCTGCGCTCTGATCGTACTGTTGATTGTGCCGAAAAAGTCGGTGCGATCGGCCCAGGTGACCACGAAATTGCCATTGTTCAACGCCGTCACGGCGGAGAACTGCTGATCACCTTGCACATTGGTGTTTACGCGGAATTCGGCACCGACCCTGCTTCCGGTAGCGTCAAAGACTTGCGCCTTGATTCCGTAGGCAACCTCACCCAGCAAACCGCTGTTGTCCGACCAGGTCACGACAAACTTCCCATCGGAAAGTGCCGTGATCGCTGGATTGACTTGCGTGCCAAGCGCAGCGGTATTTACCTGAAACTCGCCACCGACCGGGGTTCCCGAGGCATCGTAAATCTGTGCGCTGATGTTCTGGTCGATAGTTGCGCCGACCTGCCGGCCCTGATCATGCCAGGCAACTACGAACCCGCCGTTGGAGAGCGCGGTCACGCTCGAGTTGATCTGCGTGCCCCCCGTCAGCGAGTTTACAAGCAGTTCCGTGCCGACCGGCGCAATGATATCAACCACAGATCATCCCCTAACAAGTGGACGATACCATGATGCGTCCATTCTCGAGGGATATGTGGATCAAAGTGGAGTTACTGACAAGCCTGACTCTTTTTCGCCATTGAATATAGCCGTTTCAAACTGACGCAGGACTCCGCGAGCGGGCACGTTGTTGATATATATTACTTTAGTTATAGTAGTCGCTACTGGCCGCACCACAAAAAGTCTGCGCTTAATCAATAAGATAAGCACTTCGCGTCAGGCCTTCTTCTCCGCCTTCTTCTTTTTCATCGCATCGTGGAAGCGGTCGGCCCAGCCTGGTTTTACCAGTTGCTCTGCCCGCACCATGCGCAATTCGCCGTCCGCCACATCGCGCGAAACGGCGCTGCCAGCCGCCACGATGGCGTCTGCGCCGATCTTGACCGGGGCGATCAGGGCGCTGTTCGAGCCGATGAAGGCGCGTTCGCCGATGACCGTCTTGTGCTTGAAGTAGCCGTCGTAGTTGCAGGTGATGGTGCCTGCGCCAATGTTGGCACCTGCGCCCACGTCGGCATCGCCGAGGTAGGTGAGGTGGTTGGCCTTGGCGCCCTTGTGCAGGACGGCGTTCTTGATTTCGACGAAGTTGCCGACCTTGGCCTTTTCGCGCAAGTCCGCGCCGGGGCGCAGGCGGGCGTAGGGGCCGATCTGGACTCCGGCGGCGAGCGTTGCGCCTTCGAGGTGGCTGAAGGCGTGGATCGTCACGTGGTCCGCCACAGTCACGCCGGGGCCGAAGACGACGTTGGGTTCGATCATGACATCGCGGCCGATCTGCGTGTCCCATGCAAACCACACGGTTTCTGGCGCGATCAGGGTTGCGCCATCGGCCATCACCTGAGCGCGGCGGCGCTGTTGCCAGCGGTGTTCGGCCTGCGCGAGTTCGGCGCGGGAATTGATGCCAGCCACTTCATCGGCATCGTCGGTCACCACCACGGCGCAAGTGCGGCCATCGGCGATGGCGATGTTGACCACGTCGGGCAGGTAGTATTCGCCCTGCGCATTGTCGTTCCCCACGCGGGCGAGCAGGCCGAACAGGTCGGCGCTGCGCAGCGCCATGAGGCCCGAATTGCAGGTGCGGCACTGGCGCTCGGCCTCGGTCGCGTCCTTGTGTTCGACCATTTTGACGATGCGGCCATCCTGAGCGATCACGCGGCCATATTGCAGCGCGTCTGCAGGTTCGAAGCCGAGCACGACGGCGGCGGGGCTATCAGCCTCGTGCAGGCGGGCGATCATGGCTTGCATCGTTTCGGTGCGCACGAAAGGCACATCGCCATAGAGGATCAGCACATCGCCATCGAATCCTGCCAGCGCGTCTTGCGCCTGCTGCACGGCGTGAGCGGTGCCAAGCTGCGGGTCTTGCACGGCAATGTTGGCGGTGGCTCCCAGCGCCTTTTCCAGCTGATCGCGCCCGTGGCCTGCGACGACAACCTGGTGCTCCGGCGCAAGCGCTGCAGCGCTGGCCATCAGGTGCATCAGCATGGGGCGGCCTGCGATGGGGTGGAGAACCTTGTGCAGGTCGCTCTTCATGCGGGTGCCTTTTCCGGCGGCGAGGACGATGATGGCGAGAGGCGTGGTGTCAGTCATGCGGGCACCTTTGCCAGACAATTCTTGCGCTTTCCAGAACGGGAGGTCACTTGCGCACATGATGGCAAGCTTTCCTTACAACATCGTCGGATTCGATCTCGACGGGACGTTGCTCGATACCAGCCGCGATCTGTGCGTGGCATTGAATCATGCGCTGGCGCTGGCGGGGCGTCCGCCGGTGCCCTTTGCCGACGTGACGCGCCATGTCGGCGGCGGGGCTGCGCAGATGTTGCGGTCCGCGCTGACGGAATCGGGCGGGGTGGACGAGGCGGCGTTCGATGGACTGCAGGCCGAATTGGTGGCGTTCTATGCCGACAACATAGCGCACCACACCACGTTCTTTCCGGGCGGAGCGGCCATGCTCGATGCGCTTGATGCGCGCGGGGTGAAGATCGCGATTGCCACGAACAAGAAGGAAGCGCTTGCGGTTCGGCTGTTCGAGGAACTGGGCATTCTCCACCGTTTTGCCTGCGTGATCGGCGGAGACACGCTGGGGCCGGGCCGGGCCAAGCCGAAGCCCGACATGCTGCACGCAATGGTGGCGCGGTGCGGTGGCGGGGCGGCGGCGTTTGTGGGCGACACGACGTTTGATGTGGGCGCGGCCAAGGCGGCTGGACTGCCGGTGGTGGCAGTGCGCTTTGGCTTCAACGATCTGCCCGCCGACGATCTGGGGGCCGATGCAGTGATCGATCACTTCGAAGAACTGGTGCCTGCGCTGGAACGCCTCGGCTGTGTTAAGGACGCGGCATGACCGATCTTCCCCCGTTACGCGATGTTATCAACCGCCACGGCCTGTTTGCCACCAAGGCGCTGGGGCAGAACTTCCTGTTCGACGAACAGTTGCTCGATCGCATCGCGCGGGTGCCGGGCAAGCTGGCGGGCGAGAACGTGCTGGAAGTAGGCCCCGGCCCCGGCGGGTTGACGCGGGCGCTGCTGCGCGCGGGCGCGAAAGTGACCGCCATCGAGATGGACAAGCGATGCTTGCCTGCGCTGGAAGAGTTGTCGGAGGCTTTTCCGGGCCAGCTTACCGTCATTGCGGGGGATGCGACGAAGATCGATGCCGCAGGGCTGTTTGACGGTCGGTGGCATGTGGCGGCGAACCTGCCCTACAATGTGGGCACGGGGCTGTTTACCGGATGGCTTTCAGGACAGGACTGGCCGCCGCAGTGGAAATCGCTGACGCTGATGTTCCAGCTGGAAGTGGCCGAGCGGATCGTGGCGCAGGCGGGGTCTGATGCTTATGGGCGGCTTGCGGTGCTGGCCCAGTGGCGCGCGGCCCCGCGCATTGCGATGAAAGTGCACCGCAGCGCCTTCACCCCGCCGCCCAAGGTGATGTCGGCCATCGTCCATGTAGAGCCGGGCGCGATGCCCGAGGGCGTTTCGGCGCGGATGCTGGAGCGGGTGACCGAGGCGGCGTTTGGCCAGCGACGCAAGATGCTTCGGCAGTCGCTAAAGGGCCTGCCCGGTGCGATCGATGCGCTGGGGGTGCTGGGCATTGATGTGCAGCGGCGTGCCGAGACGCTGAGTGTGGAGGAGTTTGTCAGCATTGCGCGGGTACTGACGAAGTAGGGTGCTCTCAGCCCTCGGCCAGCGTGTGAGCCACGATGGCGTTGGCGTGACCGTGGCCCATGCCATGCTGGTCTTTCAGCATGGCCACAAGTTCCATGTGCTTGGCGGGAAGCGCCGCACGCACCAGCGCTTTCCATTCGGCAATGGGCTTTCCGTACTTCTTCTCAATTGAGGGGAAGTAAGACGCCGGGCCGGAAACTTTGGGTTCGGTCATGGCCGGGAAATGACCATGCCGAACACCAGATTGTCAACGCTGCTCAGGCCGGTTCCGCCACTTTCGCCATCGCTGCTTTCTTCTTGCGCCGCCATGCGTGGAGCAGCGGTTCGGTGTAGCCGTTGGGCTGTTCCACGCCGTTGAACACCAGATCGCAGGCGGCGCGGAAGGCGAAGCTTTCTTCCCAGTTGCCCGCCATCGGTTCGTAAAGCGGGTCGCCTGCGTTTTGCGCGTCGACCTTGGCCGCCATGCGCTTCAGGCTGTCCATGACCTGCGCGTTGGTGGCAACGCCGTGCAGCAGCCAGTTAGCCATGTGCTGGCTGGAGATGCGCAAGGTGGCGCGGTCTTCCATCAGGCCCACATCATTGATGTCGGGCACCTTTGAACAGCCGACGCCCTGATCGATCCAGCGCACGACATAGCCCAGTAGGCCTTGCGCGTTGTTGTCGAGTTCCTCGCACACTTCGTCTTCCGACCAGTTTGCGCCGTCTGCCAACGGAATGGCCAGCAGCGCATCGAGACCTGGTACAGGTTCTGCCGCGATGCCTTCGCGCAAGGCGAAGACCGGCACCTGATGGTAGTGCATCGCGTGGAGCGTGGCGGCCGTCGGGGATGGCACCCAGGCGGTGTTCGCGCCCGTCTTCGGGTGGCCGATCTTCTGGTCCATCATATCGCGCATCATGTCGGGCGCGGCCCACATGCCCTTGCCGATCTGCGCCTTGCCGGACAGGCCCTGCTTCAGGCCGATGCAGACGTTGCGCTTTTCATAGGCGGCGATCCAGCCGGAGGCCTTGATCGCGCCTTTGCGGATCATCGCACCGGCCTGCATCGAGGTGTGGATTTCATCCCCGGTGCGATCGAGGAAGCCGGTGTTGATGAACACGATGCGGTCCTTCACCGCATGGATGCAAGCGGCGAGGTTGGCCGAGGTGCGGCGTTCCTCGTCCATCACGCCCACCTTCACGGTGTGGCGGGCAAGGCCGAGAAGGTCTTCGACTGCATCGAACAGGTCGTTGGTGAAGGCGCATTCTTCCGGCCCGTGCATCTTGGGCTTGACGATATAGACACTGCCTGCGCGGCTGTTCCGATAACGGCCAAGGCCTTTGATGTCGTGACAAGCGATGGCGCTGGTGATCACCGCGTCCATCACACCTTCGGGGATTTCGCTGCCATCGGGCAGGAGGATCGCCGGGTTGGTCATCAGGTGGCCGACATTGCGGACGAACAACAGGCTGCGGCCCGGCAGGGTCAGCGCATCGCCATTGACGCCGGTCCATGCACGGTCTGCGTCCAGCGCGCGGGTCATGGTCTTGCCGCCCTTCTGGAAGCTTGCCTCAAGATCGCCGCGCATCAGGCCGAGCCAGTTGCGATAGGCGACCAGCTTATCCTCGGCATCGACAGCAGCGATGGAGTCTTCCAGATCGACGATGGAAGTGAGCGCGGCTTCCATCACGATGTCGGCCATGCCCGCCTTGTCATCCGCGCCCACTGGGTGCGTGCGGTCCAGCACGATCTCTACATGAAGGCCGTTGTTGATCAGCAGCAGTCCGCCTGCCTTGCGTGCGAGCAGTTGCGACGGATCGGCCAGTGGCGGATCGCCTGCGCCGTCCCAATCGCTCCAGCTGCCGGTGGTCAGCGGGAATGTGGCATCGAGGAACGCGCGGCCTGCGGCGACCACAGCGGCCCCGCGCGCTTTGTCATACCCGCCCGGTTTGGCGGGCGCGGCATCGAGCGCGTCGGTGCCGTACCATGCGTCATAGAGGCTGCCCCAGCGTGCGTTGGCGGCATTGAGGACGAACCGGTCGTTGAGCACGGGAACGACGAGTTGCGGCCCCGCCATCGTGGCGATTTCGGGATCGACATTCTGTGTGCCGATCAGGAAATTGGCCGGTTCAGGGACGAGATAGCCGATTTCGGTGAGGAACGCGCGGTATTCGGCAGCGTCGACCGGCTTTCCGCAGCGGTCGCGGTGCCAGCCGTCGATCTGTGCCTGCAACGTATCGCGCTTGTCCAGCAAGGCGCTGTTTACCGGCGCGAAACGGCTGACCAGCGCGGCGAAGCCTTGCCAGAAGACCGATGGCTCAAGGCCAAGTGGCCCCAGAACTTCGCTGTCGATGAAAGTGGCGAGGGCCGCGTCAACTTGCAGGCCATTGCGCTCGGTACGTTCGTTCATTTCACCCATATCCATACGCTCACATAAACTGCGCCCACGGGCAAACCGCCTGCGCCGAATCCGATGAACCTGGGGAGGAACGCTTGAGGCTATGCATGAACGTGCAGGCCATTGCAATCTTGTGAATGTGCGAGTGGGCCTTTCGGCCCATGCCCACCCCCGCCCCCTCCCGCCTGCGGGAGGGGAGAAGAAGAACGGCCTTTCACTCCTCGCCCGCAAGAGGGTGGGGCTGGG
>Ga0209066_10004302_pt1 | contig 15638 bp, 10 predicted proteins | sample All_14_2_FD_187198 | JGI IMG/M metagenome (GOLD analysis project Ga0209066, IMG submission 187198) | Freshwater microbial communities in response to fracking from Pennsylvania, USA - Allegheny Zone_MetaG_DW_15 (SPAdes) (version 2) ...
TCCGGGAATCGGTACGATTTCCAGAGGCCTGATTCGCTTCTTTCAAATCAAAAACGCAACTGCCTTTTTTGATGATTGAGTTGTGTAGATACCGCAGAGATCAGATCTCGGGGGCTTTTTTTATACCATCAAACGTTCAACGTCTAAAGTCAAGCGTTTGTACAAAGCTTATTCTGCTTCTTCTACCACAGCTTCCGGGGTATCGCGGAAAGGACGTCCTGATCCGGTTACCTGTAAGTTGTCGTACTGACGCATACCGGTACCTGCAGGGATCTTCTTGCCCACGATAACGTTTTCCTTCAGACCCATCAGGAAGTCTTTCTTGGCAGCGATGGCTGCGGTTGAAAGTACCTTGGTGGTCTCCTGGAACGAAGCGGCTGAGATCCAGGACTCCGTACCCAAGGAGGCTTTGGTAATACCCAAAAGCATCGAAACAGCGGTTGCAGACATAGCGTCGCGGAATTCCACGAGTTTTTTGTCGTTGCGCTTCAGGAAGGAGTTCTCCTCGCGGATCTGACGCAGGGTAACCAAAGCACCTGGCTTCAGTTTGGTGCTGTCGCCGGAGTCGAGCACGAGTTTTTTGTCGTAGATCCAGTCGTTGTAATCCACGAATTCGTTGCGCTCCACCGGTTCTCCGGTAAGGAAGTGCGTATCGCCCGGATCAACGATCTCAAGGCGGCGTAACATCTGACGAACGATCACCTCAAGGTGCTTGTCGTTGATGTTGATACCCTGTGCACGGTAAACTTCCTGTACCCCATTCACGAGATATTGCGAAGCTGCAAATGGCCCACGAATTGCAAGGATGTCTTTCACCGAAATGGTACCCTCTGTCAGGGCCGTACCGGAACGCACAAAGTCTTCGTGCTGCACCAGAACGTGCTTGGTGAGCGGCACCATGTATTTACGCTCCTGACCGTCTTTGGCTTTGATGAAGGCCTCGCGGTTGCCACGCTTGATGCCTCCGAAGGTGATCACACCATCAATCTCCGCCACTACAGCCGGGTTAGATGGGGTACGCGCTTCGAACAACTCCGTTACACGTGGCAGACCACCCGTGATGTCGGCAATCTTACCGAGTTTACGTGGGATCTTCACGATCTGCTGACCGGATTTTACTTCATCATTGTCTTCTACTGTAATGTAAGCGCCAACGGGCAGCGAGAAGTTTTTCAATTCCTCGCCAGTTTTGGCGTTCAATACGGTCAGAGAAGGGATCTTCTTTTTGTTCTTACTTTCGATAACGATCTTCTCTGCGAAGCCTGTCTGATCGTCGCGGTCCATGCGGTAGTTCGTGCCTTCTTCCAGGTTGTTGTAACGAATTACCCCTGTAAAGTCAGATACGATCACGGCGTTAAATGGATCCCATTCGCACATCTTGTCGCCACGTTGTACTTCCTGACCTTCTTTCACAAAGAGGAAAGAGCCGTAAGGAATGTAGTTGTTGGCAAGTACACGATTGGTCTTGGTGTCGATCATACGGATCTCACCGGTACGGGATACGACCACTTGTACTGGTTTGCCGTCAGAATCGGTACCATCAACGGTACGGATAGAGTCGAATTCCAGTTTACCCGTCGCACGTGCAGTGAGTGTATTTTCTGTTTGAGACAGCATAGCCGTACCACCTGTGTGGAAGGTACGAAGCGTCAGCTGTGTACCAGGCTCACCGATCGATTGTGCGGCGATGATACCGACTGCATCACCCATTTCAGCGATACGCCCTGTGGCCAGGTTTTTACCGTAGCACTTGGCGCAGACACCGTGGCGGCTTTCGCAAGTGAGTACAGAACGGATGTTAACAGACTCAATATCAGCTGCTTCGATCTCGTTTGCAATATCGTCTGTGATGTATTCACCAGCTGAAACAAGAAGTTTCTCGGTATCCGGGTTGTAAATATCGTGCAGACTGTAACGGCCTTTGATCCGGTCTTTCAGGTTCACGATTACTTTTTCACCCTCTTTAAATGCCGTAGTGTCGAGGCCACGCAGGGTATTGCAATCCACTTCACGGATAACAACGTCCTGGGCTACGTCAACCAGACGACGGGTAAGGTAACCTGCGTCAGCCGTTTTCAGGGCCGTATCTGCAAGACCTTTACGTGCACCGTGGGTCGAGATAAAGAACTCTTGTACCGAAAGACCTTCCAGGAAGTTCGAAAGGATCGGGTTCTCAATGATCGCACCGCCGGTATCGCCCGATTTACGAGGCTTTGCCATCAGTCCACGGAGACCGCAGAGCTGTTTGATCTGCTGTTTCGAACCACGCGCACCGGAGTCGAGCATCATGAATACAGAGTTAAAGCCCTGTTTATCTGTGGTCAACTCTTTCATCAACTGGTCGGTGATGCGGTTATCCGCAAACGTCCACTTGTCGATGATCTGGTTGTATCGTTCGTTGTAGGTGATAAGACCCATGTTGTAGTTGTCCCAGATCTCGTCAACTTCTACCTGTGCAGCTTCGAGGGCTTTTTTCTTCAGGTCAGGGATCACGAGGTCACCCAGGTTAAAGGAAAGGCCTGCTTTGAAGGCCCAGCCGAAACCAAGTTCCTTGATACCATCGAGGAATTCAGCGGTTTGTTTGAAGCTGGTACGGTTCAGGATCCCGCTGATGATGCCTTTCAGGTTACGCTTGGTCAACAATTCGTTGATGTACGGAACCCCTTTTGGCACAGCGACATTGAACAATACACGACCTACGGTGGTAGGGATACGACGGGTTACGATCTCACCATTTTCTTCAACCGGAACACGGCATTCGATGGAAGCGTGCAGGTCAAGCTGGCCTTCGTTGTAGGCGATGCCCACTTCTTCAGCCGAATAGAAACGGCGACCCTCTCCTCTAACCGGAGCGTTCGGGATGCTTTTTCTTTCTTTTGTCAGGTAGTACAAGCCCAATACCATGTCCTGAGAAGGCAGGGTGATTGGAGAACCGTCCTGTGGGTTCAGCATGTTGTGGCTCGAAAGCATCAACACCTGTGCCTCCAGAATAGCTGCCTGGCTCAGCGGCACGTGTACCGCCATTTGGTCACCGTCAAAGTCGGCGTTGAAAGCCGTACAAACGAGTGGGTGCAACTGGATCGCTTTACCCTCAATGATCCGCGGCTGGAAGGCCTGGATAGAAAGACGGTGAAGCGTTGGTGCACGGTTGAGCATAACCGGGTGACCGCGCAGGATGTTCTCAAGAATTTCCCAGATCACCTGATCCTTGCGGTCCACGAGTTTTTTCGCAGACTTCACCGTTTTCACGATACCGCGCTCAATGAGTTTGCGGATAATGAACGGCTTGAACAATTCTGCCGCCATAGCCTTTGGAATACCGCATTCGTGCAGTTTAAGCGTTGGGCCTACCACGATGACCGAACGGCCGGAGTAGTCCACACGCTTACCGAGCAGGTTCTGACGGAAACGACCTTGTTTGCCTTTCAGAATGTCAGACAAGGACTTCAACGCGCGACCGCCTTCGGCTTTCACGGCGTTGGATTTACGGGAGTTGTCGAACAGCGAGTCAACCGCTTCCTGCAACATCCGTTTTTCGTTACGCAAGATCACTTCAGGAGCTTTGATCTCCAAAAGGCGCTTCAAACGGTTATTCCGGATGATCACACGACGGTAGAGGTCGTTCAGGTCAGAAGACGCAAAACGGCCACCATCGAGCGGCACCAGAGGGCGGAGTTCCGGCGGAACTACCGGGAGGTACTGAATGATGGTCCATTCTGGACGTTGGCCGGAACTTTCCAGACCATCGCGGAAGGCTTCCACCACACGGAGGCGTTTGTTGGCTTCCGTCTTTTTAGCCATGCTCGTCTCAGCGTGTGCCTCGTGGCGCAACTGCGCAGAGAGGTCGTCGAGGTTGAGGATGCTCAAAAGCGTGAATACCGCCTCGGCGCCCATCATAGCCACGAACTTGTCGGGATGTGAGTTGTCGAGGCTTTGGTTGTCCTTTGGCAGTGTTTCGAGGATCTCCAGGTACTCTTCCTCGGTGAGGAGGTGCATTTTGGTGATTCCTTCTGACTCTTTCACGCCCGGCTGGATAACCACGTAGCGCTCATAGTAGATAACACTCTCCAACTTCTTGGAAGACAGACCGAGGATGTAGCCGATCTTATTTGGCAGGCTTTTGAAAAACCAGATGTGTACTACGGGCACCACGAGGCGGATGTGCCCCATGCGCTCGCGACGCACTTTCTTTTCGGTCACTTCTACGCCGCAGCGGTCGCACACGATGCCTTTATAGCGTATGCGTTTGTATTTGCCGCAGTAGCATTCGTAGTCCTTCACAGGACCGAAAATGCGCTCGCAGAAGAGGCCATCACGCTCCGGCTTATAGGAACGATAGTTGATGGTCTCAGGCTTGAGCACTTCGCCGTAGCTGCGCTCAAGGATTTCGTCAGGGCTGGCAAGTGCAATAATGATGCTGTCGAAACCCTGATCGGTCTTGTTACTCTTCTTTTTGAAAGGCATATTGTAGAGTGTTCAATATTTCAAAAAATGTAGTTTCAAAAGGTTGTTCTACTGGTTGGCGTTTATCGGGTGAGCAACTTATAGAGGCTCGTATGTTTCAAATAATGCTTGAGGCTTAAATAATGGGTCCGTTTCGGGATTCCCAAATAGCCGCCCATTTCCTGAATAAGATCCGGGTCGGACTGGTTGAATAACTTTCCGGAGACGATTTTTTTCAACAAAAGTGCGATGCCTTCCTTCTTTTCGGCGGGAACGTGCCAAATGTGCAGGTCAAAATCGCGGGGTTCCACGTTGGAATATTTGGCAGAGGTCCAGATTCGTTTGATGAAACGGTCCGCGATGCCAAATTTTCCGATCCGGTAATACAGATAACTGAGTGTCGGACCTTCGTAGTGAAACTTCTTTTTCCCTTCCTGAAACCGCTGCATCATGGCTTCCCAAACCGGCGGGAACATCTGATTGATCCGTTTTACCTGTTCCAGTGTAGCTGCAAAAAACTCACCGCCGTAGTAAACCGGGTTAAAACCAGGGTCTTCCCCATCCAGATCCGTGTAAATCTCCCGCATATCCTTTCGCGTGATTCCATTGATATCGTGATCTGCTTCAAAAGGCATCGGCAGTACCATGAGACCGTTTTTACGGATGTCGGCAAAAAGATCATCGAGCGAATGCCGGATGATGCAATCAGAATCCAGCAGCAAAAACGCGGGATCTTTTTCCCCGAAATGCTGCTCGAAATGTTGAAAAATGTCAAAAACAAAGAACTGGTTGCGCCATTTTGGATAATAACCGGAGGGTGTTTGCCAGGTCATAGGGAAAGTAACTACCTCCACCTTTAAATTGGCCAAAAACGCCTTCAGGTCTAATCCGTCAATGTCAGGAAGTTCAGCTTCCGGCTTGTTGGTAAACAAGACGTGCTTTCTCCCCGGATTGAAATGAACACTGCAAGCAAAAAACACCGCAATACACTTCCAGTAAGTTTTCTGAAATTCAAACAGGTGCGATTGTTGTCCTACCTGCGGATATTCAGAGCGCTCTTCCGGACTGTCCAGGTAAATCCAGGTACAGATATAATCACGGTTATCGTTCATTACTTTTTTGTCAGGACCCAAAAATTGGTGTCGTCCACTACTTTATTGAAACCGGCTTTTTCCAAAATGGATTGGCACTCCGCCACGTCTTGCTGTGAAAGCACTTCCGGGTGTGGGTGAACTTCCATGAAAATCACGTTCAGTTCTTTCAGTTTTTCGCGGTTTTCACGCAGAAAATCCAATTCTCCACCCTCAATATCCATCATCAGCACGTCGAACTTAAGTCCGTAGGTGATCTCCAGATCAGCAACCGTTTTGCCGGAAACCCTGATCTTTTCAGTAGTTTGCCGACGGATACTGCTGGTGAGCAGGCTTTTTCCGATAAAAAATTCATTCACCGGATTTTTGGATACCATGCAGTTCTCAATGTGAAAACTGCAATGGTTCCGCGCCTTATTCTCTTCGATCACCGGGATCACTTTTGGATTTGCTTCCACCACCACATGCCGTTCCGGTCGGTCCAGCATACGATTGGTGATACAAGACACCACACCGAGACAAGCACCCAATTCGAGAACCGTGGAGTTTTTGGGCAAAAATTGCTTCAAATACCGCCTTTCCTGTTTCTCGTAAAAATTGATCGGGAACTGTCCCCTGAACTTGATGTCTGTCAGATCAAAAGGAATCACCAGATCCAGCCCTTCTACCTTGTATGTTTTTTCAAACAGCGAAAAGTAGATACCTGCCAGGTATAATTTTGTATTGAACTTGAACAGGTTGAACTTTTTGCGAAGGTCTTGGACCATTACTTTAAGTCGTTTTTTGGCAGTTTGTGATAGTCTCGCTTGATCTCAATCGATAGTCTCACTTGGAGTGAGACTATCGATTGAGATCAAGCGAAGCTATCATTCAACGTACCGAATCGTTTTTACTCAAATTTCACATCCAATGCCAGACCGCGCAATTCGTGCACGAGTACGTTGAATGATTCTGGAATGTTTGCATCCGGCAGGTTATCGCCTTTAACGATGGCTTCGTAAGCCTTCGCACGGCCCTGAATATCGTCCGATTTGAACGTCAGGAGTTCCTGCAGGATATTGGATGCGCCGTATGCCTCGAGTGCCCAAACCTCCATCTCACCAAAACGCTGTCCACCGAACTGGGCTTTACCACCCAATGGCTGCTGCGTGATGAGCGAGTATGGTCCGATCGAGCGTGCGTGCATCTTGTCGTCCACCATGTGCGAGAGTTTGAGCATGTAGATCACGCCCACAGTCGCTTTTTGGTGGAAACGGTCGCCCGTTTCGCCGTCGGAGAGGTAGGTTTGACCAAGTTCTGGCAAACCGGCTTTTTCGATCCACGCCGCGATCTCGTCGGTTTTTGCTCCGTCGAAAATTGGGGTGGCGAATTTGCAGCCGAGTTTTTCACCGGACCAGCCAAGTACGGTTTCGAAGATCTGACCGAGGTTCATACGGGAAGGTACGCCCAGTGGGTTCAGTACTACGTCTACCGCAGTACCGTCTTCCAGGAAAGGCATGTCTTCCATACGTACGATCCGGCTCACGATCCCTTTGTTACCGTGACGACCTGCGAGTTTGTCCCCTACTTTCAGCTTACGCTTCTTAGCGATGTACACTTTGGCAAGTTTCAACACGCCGGCCGGCAATTCGTCGCCGATGCTGATATTGAACTTTTCGCGCTTGTAGCGACCAACCTCTTCGTTCACCTTGATGCTGTAGTTGTGCAACAGTCTCGAGATCAGATGGTTGGTGTGCTTGTCGCTGGTCCAGTTCAGGTAGTCAACTTCTTCGTATTTGATGACGTCGCGAAGGGTCTGAACACTGAGTTTAGAACCTTTTGCTACCATCTCTTCCCCATAGATACTGCGAATGCCGTTGGTCGTTTTGTCTTTGACCAGGAGTTGAAGTTTGTCCACAAGGATCGTTTTCAACTTGTTCAAAGCAACCAAGTGCTCGTCGTCCAGTTTGTCAAGCAGGGCTTTTTCCGACTCTTTCTGCACCTTATCCTTTTTGGCACGGGCAAAAAGTTGTTTGTCGATCACCACGCCATTGATACTTGGTGGAACTTTCAGGGAAGCGTCTTTTACGTCGCCAGCCTTGTCACCGAAGATCGCGCGGAGCAGTTTTTCCTCCGGCGTTGGATCGGTTTCTCCTTTTGGCGTGATCTTACCGATCAGGATGTCTCCTTCTTTAGCCCAGGCGCCAATCCGGATGATACCGTTTTCGTCCAGGTCTTTCGTGGCTTCTTCGCTCACGTTCGGGATATCCATGGTCAGTTCTTCTTCACCCAGTTTGGTGTCGCGCACGTCGAGTTCGAAGTGTTCGATGTGGATGGAGGAGAACACGTCTTCTTGTACTACGCGTTCAGAAAGCACGATTGCATCCTCGAAGTTGTATCCTTTCCAGGGCATGAATGCCACTTTAAGGTTTTGGCCGAGGGCGAGTTCACCATTTTCGGTAGCGTACCCTTCGCAAAGGATATCGCCTGCTTCTACCCGCTGACCGCGACGAACGATCGGCTTCAGGTTGATGCAGGTACCCTGGTTGGTACGCATGAACTTGGTGAGGGTATAGGTCTTGCGTGCATCTTCGAACGAAACGAGGGTATCTTCCTCTGTACGGTCGTACAGGATGGTGATCTCGTTGGCGTCTACATATTCTACGCTACCGGAACCTTCTGCATTGATCAGCATCCGCGAGTCACGCGCCACTTTTGCTTCCAGTCCAGTTCCTACGATCGGGGAGTGTGGACGGATGAGCGGTACGGCCTGACGTTGCATGTTCGAGCCCATGAGTGCACGGTTCGCATCGTCATTCTCCAGGAACGGGATCAAGGATGCCGAAACACCTACGATCTGGTTTGGAGCTACGTCAATGTATTCGAGCTCGTCCGGGGTCAGGATCGGGAAGTCGCCGCTTTCACGGGCTTTCACACGATCGTTCAGGAACGCACCTCCTTCACCAACCGGTGAGTTGGCCTGTGCGATCTTCATTTTGTCTTCTGCTTCTGCAGACAGGTATTCTACATCACCGACCAGGATCACTTTACCTTCTTTCACCCGGCGATAAGGCGTCTCGAGGAAGCCCATCTTGTTGATTTTCGCGTGGGTGCAAAGGGTCGAGATCAGACCAATGTTTGGACCTTCCGGCGTTTCAATGGTGCAAAGGCGGCCGTAGTGCGAATAGTGTACGTCACGAACCTCAAAGCCTGCGCGTTCGCGCGAAAGACCGCCTGGTCCGAGTGCCGAGATACGACGTTTGTGCGTGATCTCGGAAAGCGGGTTGGTCTGGTCGAGGAACTGCGACAGCTGGCTGGTTCCGAAGAACGAGTTGATCACAGACGAAAGGGTACGCGCGTTGATCAGGTCGATCGGCGTGAATACCTCATTGTCCCGTACGTTCATTCGTTCGCGGATGGTACGTGCCATACGGGCAAGACCCACGCCAAACTGAGCGTATAATTGCTCCCCTACCGTACGAACACGACGGTTGGAAAGGTGGTCAATATCGTCGATCTCAGCCTTGTTGTTGATCAGGGAGACAATGTAGCGCACGATGGCGATAATATCTTCCTTGGTCAACACCAGGTTATTGTCGTCAATATTGGTGAGCAGTTTGCGGTTGATCTTGAAACGGCCTACTTCGCCAAGGTTGTAACGCTTGTCGGAGAAGAACAGTTTGTCGATGATACCACGCGCTGTCTCGTCGTCCGGTGGATCCGAACCGCGCAATTGACGGTAGATATAGTTCACCGCTTCCACTTCACTGGAAGTCGGGTCCTTCGTCAAGGTATTGTAGATGATGGAAAAATCCTCTTCCACATCCTTGCGTTGCAGGATAATGGTTGGGACATTGGTATCCTCATCCAGAATGAGTTCGATATTTTCTTCGTCGAGGATCGCATCGCGTTCGAGAATGATCTCGTTACGGGCGATAGACACCACTTCACCGGTATCTTCATCCACGAAGTCCTCCGTCCAGGATTTAAGTACCCGGGCGGCGAGTTTACGGCCAACGGCCCCTTCCATATTCTCGCGGGTCACTGCTACCTCGTCGGCGAGGTTGAACAGGTCGAGAATGGCTTTATCGGTATCGAAACCGATGGCACGGAGTAGGGTGGTGACAGGAAACTTCTTTTTACGGTCGATGTAGGCATACATGACCAGGTTGATATCGGTTGCGAATTCCATCCACGCTCCTTTGAAGGGGATGACGCGCGCCGAGTAAATTTTCGTGCCATTGGGGTGATAGCTCTGTCCAAAGAACACACCCGGTGAACGGTGCAGCTGCGATACAATCACACGCTCTGCGCCATTGATGACGAAAGTCCCTTTTGGGGTCATGTAGGGAATGTTCCCGAGGAACACATCCTGCACTTTGGTCTCGAAATCAATGTGCTCGGGGTCATTGCAGGTAAGACGAAGTTTCGCCTTCAGCGGTACCGAATAAGTAAGGCCACGCTGCATACACTCGTCGATGGTGTAGCGCGGGGGATCGATGAAATAGTCAAGGAATTCCAGGTTGAAAATATTCCGCGCATCGGCGATGGGGAAATTTTCCTGAAATACGCGGTAAAGACCCTCGTTGATACGATTGTCTGGCGTAGTTTCCAACTGGAAGTATTCCTGGAACGACTTCAACTGGATTTCGAGGAGGTCAGGGTAGTGACCTGCGAGACGTATTTTCCCAAAATTATGGCGTTCTTGAACGCCTGTTTTTTGCGAAGTCCCGTTTGAGATGCCTGTATTGGTCATATTTTTTTGCAAAAAATGCTGGTTGGCAACGGCTGAACTGGTGATTGGTTAGTTGGCGACTGGTTTATGGGCTGAAGGGTGTTTGGTACATGATCGGCAGAAAGTTGGATCCTGATATTTTTTGGATATGAGGTCAGCATTCAGCTACTGGTTTACCAATCACCTTTAAACCAGTTACCAACCACCCAGTCTCGAAGATAGACAACAAGAGGCTTGGCACTTCCCGCGCGGGGCGAGTGCCAAGCCTAATTGTCTGACTATCTGTACTTTGAGTGAAATGCGAGCATGGTGTCGAAATAAGCAAGTCAAGAATTCAGAGAAACAGCGCCGGATTAATACCGAAGGCACTGTAAGCCCGAAGTCTGATCTTACTTGATCTCGACTACAGCGCCAGCGCCTTCAAGCGTAGACTTGATGGACTCAGCTTCTGCTTTGTTCACACCGCTTTTCAGCGGGCTAGGAGCGCCGTCCACGAGGTCTTTTGCTTCTTTCAGGCCGAGGCCGAGGATGTTCTTCACTTCTTTAACGATGTTGAGCTTGTTAGCGCCAGCATCTTTCAGAATCACGTCGAACTCAGTTTTTTCAGCTGGAGCAGCATCACCTGCGCCGCCTGCAGCTGGAGCTGCGATGGCTACTGCCGAAGCAGCTGGCTCAATGCCATAATCGTCTTTGAGGATGCCAGCCAACTCGTTGGCTTCTTTAATCGTAAGGCCCACGAGCGTTTCAGCCAGTGCTTTCAAATCTGCCATGATGTAGAATTTTAAAACTTGTTTGCGAAAATGTTGGAATGAAGGTTTTCAGTGGATCAATTGGGGGTATGGTGCGAACTTGGAAGCCATTTTAAGTATCCATCAGCAGTTTGGAGTGGCGCGGGTATCGTGCCGGCTGTTTACTGCTTCTGTCAACTGTATTACTGAGCGCGCTCTTCCAGCGTTTTCACGATACCGGCGATCTTCGAGCCAGTAGCAGTGATTTGGCTGGCAAGGCGACGACCAGGAGACTGGAGCAAGCCGATGATCTCTCCGACCATCTCTTCTTTGCTCTTCAGTTTCACCAGCGTTGCGAGTTGCTCGTCGCCGATGTAAACAGAGGAGTCAATGTAGGCTGCTTTCAGCAGTGGGCGATCTTCAGTCTTGCGGAAATCTTCGAGCAATTTGGCCGGAGCCTTTGGGCTGGAAGAGATCAGGATCGTGGTTGGTCCGCTCAGGCTGCCGTACAGCGCTGCGTAACCTTTTGATTCGGGTTCGCTTTCGAGGGCTTTCTGGATCAGGGTGTTTTTTGCCACCTTGACCGTAATTCCCTGGTCGAAGCACATCCGACGGAATTTATTGATTTTAGCAACGGTAAGCGTTGAAGAATCTGTCAGGTAAAAGAATGGGCTACTTCCCAGTTCTTCCCTTAGTTCTGCAATCGCCGCCGTTTTTTCTTCTCTGGTCATTTCTAAATATGTTGAAATGGTGAGTGTTAGAAGTACTGTTGACTCGTAGGAGGGACACTATGGGGTGGGGTAGGTACCCGGATCACACCATCATCCACTCCACAGATCAACAATTTAGACCTTAATGGACTTTGGATCAACCGCGATGCCCGGGCTCATGGTGCTGGCAACAGAAACAGTCCTCATGTACGTGCCTTTGGCAGAGGAAGGTTTCATTTTTACCAGGGTTGCCACCAGCTCGTGTGCATTTTCGGTCAATTGTTCGGGGGTAAAAGACACGCGACCAATGGAGGCGTGAATGATACCGAACTTGTCCACACGGAAAGCGATCTTACCTTTTTTAACTTCGGAAACTGCATTGGTGATGTCGGTTGTAACCGTACCCGTTTTTGGGTTGGGCATCAGGCCACGTGGGCCAAGAACGCGCGCAACTTTACCGAGCTGAGCCATCACGTTTGGAGTAGCGATGATCACATCGATATCCATCCAGCCTTCCGATACTTTTTGAATGTAGTCTTCAAGACCTACGTGGTCTGCACCAGCAGCTTTGGCTTCTTCCACCTTGTCGGGGGTACAGAATACCAATACACGCTTGGTTTTACCAGTTCCGTGCGGGAGCGATACGGTGCCGCGCAGGGCTTGGTCGGCTTTGCGCGGGTCCACACCGAGGCGGACGTGCACATCAACCGATGCGTTGAATTTGGTCGTGTTGACTTCTTTTACAAGTGTCATTGCGTCAGAAAGCGCGTACAACTTGTCTGGGTCAACCTTTCCTTCAACGGCTTTGCGTTTTTTTGTTAACTTCTTTGCCATTGATAATGAGTGTTAAGGTATAACGTCCCGATGGGCGGGACTCCCTTGTTATGGAGTAATGTTGTAAATGATGCGGGGAAAGGATCAGAGATCACCTTCTTGCTTCATTTGCTGATCACTTCATTAGTTCTTCCACGGAGCATCACCGGTGACGGTCAATCCCATGCTGCGGGCAGTGCCAGCAATCATTTTCATAGCCGATTCTACGGTGAAACAGTTAAGGTCAGGCATTTTGCTTTCAGCGATGGCCTGTACTTGTTCCCAAGTGACGGTACCAACCTTTTTACGGTTAGGTTCTGGTGAACCTTTGCCTACAGCAAGTTTTGCAGCTTCAAACAACTGGATGGCTGCAGGAGGGGTCTTGATGATAAAGTCAAAGGTTTTGTCTTTATACACCGAGATGATGACCGGCAGGATCTTGCCCATTTGCTCGGTCGTTTGCGCGTTGAAGCGCTTGCAGAACTCCATGATGTTGACACCTTTCGAACCGAGGGCCGGACCGATTGGGGGTGCTGGGTTGGCTTGGCCACCTTTTACCTGGAGTTTAATATAAACATCTACTTCTTTTGCCATGATTCCGACTGTAAAAATTGGTGAATCTGATACTTAGACAATGAAGGAACGAGGGTATTATCACATCCCCTAAGTGTCTCATTATCACATTTATTCAAGAACCGCCTACGTGCTCTTTCGTGGAAGCGAGCCTGGGAGAACAGGCATCAAACAAGCTACGTTAGCTGATCTTTTCGACTTGTAAAAAGTTCAATTCTACTTCTGTGCCACGTCCGAAGATCTTAACAATCACCTTCAGCTTCTTCTTCTCCTCATTTACTTCCTGCACATCTCCTACAAATTCAGCAAATGGACCGTCAATGATCTTCACGGTTTCATTCACGAGGAATGGTTCGCTCAGCGTTTCGCCGGTCTCGGTGCTTTCATCTACTTTGCCCAGGAGGCGATTGGCTTCAGCATGGGTCATCGGGAGCGGGTCTTCCTTTCCAAGGAAATGAATCACGTTGGGAATATCCGCGATTGCCTTGGCAATGTCCCCTTTCAATTTAGGGCCATAAGCTTCGACGAGGATATAGCCAGGCAATAAGTTGCGCTCCTGCATGACTTTTTTGCCATTGCGCACTTTATACACCTTTTCGGTTGGAACAATGACGTTAAAAACGATATTGGTCCAGCCGGAACGCTCTACCTCCGACATGATCCGCTCCTGTATTTTGCGCTCTTTGCCGCTGATTACACGTAAAGAGTACCATTTTCTGTCCTCAGGGGATACGACAAGATCAGCAGATTTCTTACCATCGGAAGAAACTGCAGAAATGTCTAATTTTCCCTTTCCTAGGGCAACACCTTCAGACACAGGCGCAACAGTATCAACCGTTTCCTGTGTTTGAGCCACCTCTTCAGAAGCAGCCAATTCTTTTTCGTCACTCATACTTTCGGTGTTTGAAATAGGAAAAAAAGGTCATGAACAGGCCATGTAAACTGCAAAAGCAGGATTACAGTCCGTAAATGCCTTTTTTAATAAGGATACCGCAAGCATTGTCCATGACAAAGATCACCAAAGCAAGGATGCCAGAAGTAACCAGGACAACCATGGTGCTTTCTTGCAATTGCGCTGCGGTAGGCCAGTGCACTTCCTTGGTCAGCTCGTTGTAGCTTTCTTTCAGGTAAAGTGTCAATTTTTCCATTGTAAACCTTTTATGTTGGTCTTTCTGTGAAAAAAGTCCGTTGCCCGCAGACGGGGTAACGAACGACGAAAACAGTAAACCAAATTATTTTCTGTGCAGGGGCAGCAGGGATCGAACCCGCAGCCTACGGTTTTGGAGACCGTCACTCTACCAGTTGAGCTATGCCCCTGTAAGTTGCAGTAAACAGTTGCAGAAGGCAGGAATTAACTGCCAACTGCAACTGCTACTGTTTCCTATTAGTCGAGAATCTCCGTCACCTGACCAGCGCCTACGGTACGGCCACCTTCGCGGATAGCGAAGCGCAGACCTTTTTCCATTGCGATGGTGCTGAGAAGTTTCACTTCGAGTTCGATGTTGTCACCAGGCATTACCATCTCCACGTTAGCTGGGAGCTTGCAATCACCGGTTACGTCCGTTGTACGGAAGTAGAACTGTGGGCGGTAACCATTGAAGAATGGCGTGTGACGGCCACCTTCGTCTTTCGACAGAACGTACACAGAGCACTTGAAGTGTTTGTGTGGTTTTACCGAACCTGGTTTGCAAATAACCATACCGCGACGGATGGCTTCTTTGTCGATACCGCGGAGGAGAAGACCAGCGTTGTCGCCTGCTTCACCACGATCGAGCAATTTGCGGAACATTTCTACACCGGTGATGGTTGACTTCAGCATTTCGCCTTCAGCCTGCATACCGAGGATGTCCACTGGATCACCTACGTTGATTACACCACGCTCAATACGACCGGTAGCAACTGTACCACGACCAGTGATCGTGAACACGTCTTCTACTGGCATCAGGAATGGCTTGTCGGTTTCACGTACTGGCTCTGGAATTTCAGAGTCGCAAGCGTCCATCAGCTCCATGATCTTATCTTCAGCAGCTGGATCGTTACCGCCCAGTGCGTTGATAGCAGAACCCTGAATGATTTTAGCGTTGTCGCCATCGAAGCCGTAAGAGCTAAGCAGTTCGCGGAGTTCCATGTCCACGAGCTCAAGCATTTCAGGATCGTCAACGAGGTCAACTTTGTTCATGAATACCACGATGTTCGGAACACCAACCTGACGTGCGAGCAGAATGTGCTCACGAGTCTGTGGCATTGGGCCGTCCGTTGCAGCGCAAACAAGAATAGCACCGTCCATCTGGGCAGCACCTGTGATCATGTTTTTGATGTAGTCGGCGTGACCTGGGCAGTCCACGTGAGCGTAGTGACGGGTAGCCGTCTCATATTCTACGTGTGCTGTGTTGATCGTGATACCGCGCTCTTTTTCTTCAGGAGCAGCGTCGATAGAATCATAGTCTGTTTTTTTAGCCAGACCTTTTTTCGAAAGCACATAGGTAATGGCAGCCGTCAGCGTAGTTTTGCCGTGGTCAACGTGACCGATCGTGCCAATGTTTACGTGCGGCTTGGTGCGCTGGAA
>Ga0209066_10004304_pt1 | contig 15632 bp, 17 predicted proteins | sample All_14_2_FD_187198 | JGI IMG/M metagenome (GOLD analysis project Ga0209066, IMG submission 187198) | Freshwater microbial communities in response to fracking from Pennsylvania, USA - Allegheny Zone_MetaG_DW_15 (SPAdes) (version 2) ...
GTATGTACCCCGAGAAAAAGTCACGTGAACGTGCCTATGAAATTTTCGAACAAATCAATCCAGATGAGCCTCTGCTGCAAACTATGTTGCAAGCTCTTGCTCAACAAATAAAAGCCCGTACAGAAAAAGAAGCGCATGGGGAATGGGTTCCAGCATGGAAATTTCCAGCCAACTGGTTGTCTCAAAAATGCTGGGAAGATGAAGTCAAAATTGAATTAACGCAGGAGAAAAGGAATGAGAAGTACGGCCCAAATACTAAGAACAGAGCCATTGATCCATTCTGGAATCCAGAAACAGGAAACACAGCAAGCACCGGTGAAGATGAATGCAAGCCAAGCAACGTCATCAACTTGCAATGCTACAGACAGCAGTAAAAAGCGTATTGAAAACCTGTTTACTCGCTTTGCTGTCTTTTACGGGCATTTGTGGCGCAGCCAGTTTAAGAGCGATGGTTTTTTGGATTTTGCCAAGAAGGAGTGGCTGGAGGGCTTAAGTCGATTCAGTGATGAGATTTTGAATCAGGTCATTATGGATTGTCGCGATCATTGCGAAATGCCTCCTACCCTGCCGCAAATGATTAGTTTTTGTCGTGATATGAAAAAGCGAAATGCTTTTGATGTCGCACCCGAAAAATATCAACCAGCCAGTAAGGAAGTGGTTGAAGAGAACATCAGGCAGTGCAAGGCCTATTTATTTAAATAACAGAAGGAGAAGCGATATGTTGGTTTTAACAAGAAAAGTTGGGGAATCTGTCGTTATCAGTGAGGACGTTTACTGCACTGTAGTGGGTTATCGTGATGGTGAAGTTCGTCTTGCTTTTGATGCCCCTCAATCAATTCCAGTTCACCGTGATGAAATTCAAAGACGCATTTATCGGGAACGCCAAAAAGATCAATGGTTCAATGACTCTCCTCCCAATAAGGAAAGCATCGTTGACCGTTTAATTAGCAAATTCAAGCACGGGTTAAAGTCTGCTTAGAATCATCAGTAATTGAGGATTATATCGTATGAAGGCACAAGAAGAACAAGGGATAACGGTTAAAGACCGTGCCCGTGAAAAGCTAAGACGTGACTTGGGCGGCATGATTGAACAAGCGCTAAGTGATCCTAAAACCGTTGAAATAATGCTCAACGCTGATGGCAGACTTTGGCAAGAACGCTTAGGTGAAACCATGCGTTGTATTGGTACTATTACCGAAGCTAGAGCGGAGTCCATTATCAAAACAATTGCTGGATTTCATGGCAAAGAAATAACGCGTTTTAATCCGATATTAGAAGGTGAGCTACCACTAGACGGTTCTCGTTTTGCAGGACAGCTACCACCCGTGGTAACAAAGCCAACCTTTGCTATTCGTAAAAAAGCCATATCGGTTTTTACCCTTGATGACTATGTGCAATCCGAGATCATGACAGAAGCACAATGTGAGGTGATTAAAAATGCCGTGGTTGCACATAAAAATATTCTGGTCATTGGGGGAACGGGTTCCGGTAAAACCACTTTAGTAAACGCAATTATTAATGAAATGGTTAGGCATTCACCTGCGGAGCGCGTTTTTATTATTGAAGACACGGGGGAAATTCAATGTTCTGCTGAAAACTGTGTTCAATACCACACCACACTTGATGTCAACACGACTCAACTTCTCAAAACCACACTTAGGATGCGTCCTGACAGAATCTTGGTTGGTGAGGTAAGAGGCAGTGAGGCACTTGATTTACTCGATGCCTGGAATACAGGCCATGAGGGAGGAGCTGCCACATTACATGCAAATAACTGCCTTGCAGGACTTCATCGATTGAAATCACTAATTAGTCGAAATCCAGCAGCACCAGCCGAAATTGAACCGTTAATTGGTGATGCGGTTCATTGTCTAGTGCATATCGCAAGAACCCCCTCGGGGCGTCGTGTCGAAGAAATTTTATCAATTAAAGGTTATGAAAACGGTCATTACACCATCGAAAAACTCATTTAAGGAGAATACCAATGAAGCAAGCAGCCAATATTAATTATAGGAATATTTGGATAATGGGAGCGATGGTTTTATTGCTCTTGTTAATGACGCACTCAGCCTCAGCCGCCAATGCAGGTGGAGGACTGCCATTCGACTCATGGCTAACAAAAATACAAAAATCCATTACCGGCCCATTCGCCTTTTCTGCAGCAATCATTGGATTGGTTGCAGCTGGCGCTACATTGATTTTTGGTGGTGACATGAACGGTTTTATGCGAACCCTGGTCTTTTTCGTGTTGGTACTGTCCTTTTTAGTTGCAGCACAAAATACCATGACAGCAATTACAGGCAAAGGAGCTGAAATTGCTAAACCTTCAGTCGCAATGACGGTTACGGAGTTGCAGCCATGAGTCTTCGTACCATTCCTATACGTAAATGCGGCAACCGCCCAAGCCTTTTTATGGGCGGCGACCGCGAATTGGTTATGTTTTCAGGATTGTTATCAGCCATTTTAGTATTCGCAGCTCAAGATTGGCTTGCTGCCATTTTTGGCTTTGCCCTTTGGTTTGTATCTTTAAAAGGGCTTAGGCTTATGGCTAAAGCCGACCCTTGTATGAGAGCAGTTTATTTAAGACAAAGAGGCTATCAAGCCTATTATCCTGCACGCTCAACACCCTTTCGTAATAACAAAGGGAGGTATTTATGATTGAATTCATTACCTTTTTAATCAGTATCACCGGGCTTTTGCTGTTAGCTATGCTGTTTGGTGCCATTCGAATGAAGAGCCGAGAATACCATGTCAAAAAGCATCGAAACCATACCGCAGGACTGGTTGATTTACTAAACTATGCTGCAGTGATCGATGATGGCGTAGTGATCGGTAAAAATGGTTCTTTTATGGCAGCCTGGCTTTATCAAGGTGAAGACATCGCCAACACTACGGATGAAGCTCGTGAAATGATGGCCTTTCGTATCAATCAGGCTATGTCCTCCATGGGCAATGGCTGGATGATTCATGTCGATGCCATAAGAAGAGCTGCTCCTAGTTACAGTGAGCGCAGTGACTCATACTTTCTCGATCCCGTCTCAATAGCTGTTGATGAAGAAAGGCGACAGCTATTTGAACAAACAGGAACTTTATATGAAGGTTACTTTGTTATCACGCTAACCTGGTATCCACCTGTATTGGCGCAAAAGCGTTTTGTTGAATTGATGTTTGATGATTCAGGGGAAAAATTAAGCCAAAAAGCCAAAACTCATCAATTGATTGAAACTTTCAAGCAATCGTGTAGAAACTTTGAGTCACGCATGAGTTCAGCTCTCCATCTCGAAAGATTAGGTTCAGAAGTACTCATCAATGAAGACCATAAAATTACTCAGGACAACTTTTTAAGACACATTCAATATTGTGTTACAGGGCTTAATCATCCGGTGAATCTACCCAAAAATCCAATTTATCTGGATGCACTGATTGGAGGTCAGGAGTTAACGCCAGGCATTACACCAAAAATTGGCCGAAAGTTCATTCAATGTGTCGCCATTGAAGGATTTCCCATGGAATCTTATTCCGGTATTTTAACGTTGTTAACACAATTACCCGTTGAATATCGCTGGAACTCTCGCTTTATATTTATGGATATGCATGAGGCTGTAGCCCATTTCACTAAATTCCGTAAAAAATGGAAACAAAAGGTTAGAGGTTTTTTTGACCAAATATTTAATACTAGCTCAGGTATTATCGATGAAGATGCACTTAGCATGGTTAATGACGCGCAAGCTGCAATTGCTGAAACCAATTCAGGGATGGTCGGTCAAGGCTATTATACATCGGTAGTTATATTAATGGATGAGGATAGAAGCAAGGTCGAAAAAGCCGCTTTATTTATTGAAAAAAATATCAATGCCTTAGGCTTTAGCGCACGAACAGAAACCATTAATACCATGGATGCATTTATGGGTAGCCTACCTGGTCATGGTGTTGAAAACATCAGAAGACCTCTGATTAATACTATGAATTTGGCTGACTTGTTGCCAACATCCAGCATTTGGACTGGTGAAAATAAAGCACCTTCCCCATTGTTTCCACCGCAATCACCGCCTTTAATGCATTGCGTCACCAGCGGTAATGCACCATTTCGTTTGAACCTTCATGTCAGAGACTTAGGTCATGGCATTATGTTTGGACCCACACGTTCCGGTAAATCAACCCATCTTGGTTTACTGGCATTGTCCTGGCGTCGTTATAAAGATGCCCGTATTTATTCTTTTGATAAAGGCATGTCCATGTATCCGACCTGCAAGGCAACAGGTGGGGAGCATTTCACGATTGCTGATAAAGATTGCCACCTTGCTTTTGCTCCTTTGCAGTTTTTAGAGACTAAAGCAGATAGAGCTTGGGCTATGGAGTGGATTGATACGATTCTGGCATTAAATGGTTTGAATACCACACCAGCTCAGCGCAATGAAATCGGTCATGCCATTATAAGCATGCATCAAAGTGGCTCTAAAACCTTATCTGAATTTGTCATGACTATTCAGGATGAGCCCATAAGAGAAACATTAAAGCAGTACACCATTGATGGTTTGATGGGGCATTCATTGGATGCGGAAAGTGATGGTTTAGGTTTGTCTTCTTTCATGACCTTTGAAATCGAGCATTTAATGGGCTTGGGTGAAAAATTTGCACTCCCTGTATTGCTTTATCTCTTCAGACGTATTGAAACCTCATTAGATGGCCGCCCCACCTTAATTTTGCTTGATGAAGCATGGTTGATGCTGGCGCATCCTGTATTTAAAAACAAGATTGCTGAATGGCTTGATTCCATGGCTAAGAAAAACTGCGTGGTGTTTATGGCAACTCAACATTTATCCCATGCAGCCAACTCTGGCATTTTAGACATTATTGTTGAATCAACCGCCACCAAAATCTTTTTACCAAATCTGTATGCAAGAGATCCTGAAACCCGAACCATTTACGAACGGATGGGTTTAAATCCGCGGCAGATTGACATCATTGCATCTGCTCAACCCAAACGTGATTACTACTACGTTAGTGAAAAAGGCCAACGCCTTTATCAATTGGCGTTAGGCCCTTATGCCTTGGCGTTTGTAGGTGCAACAGATCCCGATTCTATCGCACGTATGAAGCAATTGGAGTTGAAGTATGAAGATGCCTGGGTCTCTCAATGGCTTTCAGAAAAAGGTATTCCCATGGAACAGTACGGAGAAGCAGCATGAAAAAAAGTATAACAAATAATCCCTATCTTAATGCCAGACGCGCTTGGAATGTTCATACCGCAGGGCTTATGAAATCACTACAGATTTGGCAATTGGTGGGTTTAGGCAGTCTCTTAATTGCTTTGGCTGCTGTAGGCGGATTAATCGCTATAGGCAGTGAGTCCAAGTTTATACCTTTGGTGTTTCAACAAGATGCCAATGGTAATACGTTATCGGTTACTCGTGCTGATAGGGTTGGTGAGGCAACTATCGATGATTATCGCGCTGCAGCTGCCCATTTTATTGAAAACATTCGTATGGTAAGCCTTGATGTGGAACTGCAAAAGAAAGCAGTTTTTCAAGTGTACTCCTATTTAAATGCCAATGATGCTGCTCTAAACAAGGTTCAAGAATTCTACAACGACAAACAGCAATCCAATCCCTTTGAAAGAGCTGCTCATGAAATTGTGAGCATTGATATTCGTTCAGTGCTTCAAGAGTCGGATGAGACCTGGCAAGTCGACTGGATTGAAACAGTGAGAAATCGTGATGGCTCGCTAAAAGAAAAGCCTCGCATGATGAAAGCGATGATTACGATGTATCAGGAGAATGAAGTCAATGATGTCACCAGTGAGTCCATTTTAAAAAATCCCCATCTGATTTATGTGCGTGATTTTAACTGGTCTTATGAATTAAAGCATGGAGAACAGCAATGAAAAGAATAATACAGCTATTTTGTTTATTGACACCTCTCACAGGGTTTGCATTGGATAATAATGAATTGGCCGAACGCTATTTTTCAGATACTTCACCCAAGCTATCGAGTCAGGAAAAACAAGCTTTAGATATTGCAGAGCGTACACAAAAAGGAGAAAAAACAAGTAAGCCCTTTGCTTCGGCAGATGGTTCGGTCAGTTTTATTTATGGATCAGGGCAAACCAGGGTAGTTTGTGCGCCATTACAGGTTTGTGATATTGCCCTGCAGCCAGGTGAGCAGTTTAACGACATGAATGTTGGTGATCCTCGCTTTGTTGTTGAGCCGTCCATCACAGGAGCCGGGACTTTGCAACAAATCCATCTTCTCATAAAACCCAAAGATGTAGGGCTTGATTCTTCCTTGGTTGTGACCACTGACAGAAGGACGTATCACTTTAGATTAAAGTCTGACAGAACCGAATTTATGCCCTACGTTTCTTTTATTTATCCCGATGAAGCAAAAGCCAAATGGCAGTTACTTCAACACATTCAAGCTGAAAGACGAAAAGTAGACACCTTGCCAGAAACTAATGAATATCTGGGCGATCTTAACTTTAATTATCAAATTCAAGGTAATGCCCGATTTAAGCCCATTAGAGTTTATAACAATGGCATCAAAACAATTATTGAGATGCCAAGAACCATGGCTCAAAGTGAAGCGCCTGCGCTGTTGGTTTTAAGAAGTCGAGGGCTGTTTCGAAAATCAGAATCCGTCATGGTCAATTATCGTCTTCAGGGTTGTCGTTACATCGTTGACGGTGTTTTTGATAAAGCCATATTAGTTATCGGCAGCGGTTCATCTCAAGAAAAAATTACGATTAAAAGGTGCTGAAAATGAAAGAATTAAGTGTTTTATTGCTCGCAGTCTTGTTATCAAGCTGTGCGAGCATGCGTTATGGCAATTTTACTCAACTGTCACAGGGCAGAGATGCTTATTTGGCAGCAGATGCAGCTACTCAATTAACCCGAGTCTATCCACCTGCTCAAAATACATTTTGTATTGGGCAAAGGGTAACAGATGGCTTTGGCAATACTCTGGTTCAAGGCTTGAGAAAAAAAGGTTATGGCGTAAATGAAAATCAATGCCCCAAACAAAAGGCCAATTTTTTCTATGTGCTTGATGAGCTTGAACCTCAAAACCTATATCGAGTTAGCCTTTATGTAGGAATACAAACATTGAGCCGCCTGTATGCAAAAAACCATGAAAAAATCCTCCCTGTCAGCGCATGGACTCATAAGGAGTAAGAACTATGAATCAAAATAATGATTATTTGTCACCAGACAATTCACCGCAAAAACTTCAAACCACAGGTGTAAAACGGGTAAATAATGTGCCACTCATGATTGCAATTGGTATTTTAACTCTTTTTGTGGTGCTCATCGCATTAGTTGCCAATAAACGAGCTAATGCGCAAAACCAGCCGCCAGAAATAGCAAATGTTAAAAACCCTAAGAAAAATACTATGAGCCTTGCCAATGACGTGGTAGGAAGCCATAAAACAGCGGTAATCACACCACAAAATGATACGATAGCAAGCAATGAAACAGCTCCTTTGTCCATTCCAGAGCAATTACCTCGTCTAGAAGATACTCTGACACATGAGGTATCCGAGGGCGAAATCGAACGTATTCGTCAGGAAAAAACTCAAGAATTTGAAGAGGCTGTCAAAGCCAAAACCTCGGTGATGGTCGATAACCCAAGATTGAATAACCGAGATAGTGTTAAAACTTACATGAATAGTAATGAGGTGACAACGAACTTCGATTCTTCGTCAACCTTCAAAGAGCAGCTCGCATTGTTACAGGGAAGACAAGCCAAACCCATGCCGCAAACTTTAGGTGGCGAAGAAAATGAAATGCGCTGGCATTTAAATTCAACGTTGCAAAACCCAAACAGTCGATACGAGCTAAGAGCTGGAAGCGTAATTCCAGGGGTAATGATTAGTGGTATTTCCTCTGAATTGCCAGGTCAAATCATCGCTCAAGTATCACAAAACGTTTATGACACTGCAACGGGTAAATATATCTTAATACCACAAGGCACCAAGATATTGGGGCTTTATTCCAGTGATGTCAGTTTTGGCCAAAACTCTGTATTAGTGGCTTGGCAGCGACTGTTGTTTCCAGATGGCAAAGCCCTGGATATCGGCTCTATGCCCGGCGCTGATAGTGCTGGATATGCAGGATTTCGCGATCAGGTAGATCATCATTATGCGCAAATTTATGGTTCAGCACTTTTAATGTCAGGCATTATTGCTGGCATTACTTATAGCCAAAATACCAATCAATCTAACCAATTCGGTTACGCCCAGCCCACAGCTGGCAGTGTCATGAGTCAGGCTTTAGGGCAACAGTTGGGCGAGGTTACTTCGCAACTGGTTTCAAAAAACCTAAATGTGTCTCCCACCATCAATGTCCGCCCAGGTTATCGTTTCAATATCATCGTAGTGAAAGATTTAACGTTTAAACAGCCTTATAGGCAATTTGCATATAAATGAAGGAGAACATAATGAAATTTAAATCCATGATTATTTATTTCTCTTTTTTGCCAGTATTCGCAAGTGGCGCACCTGTCTTTGACGTTGCGAACTGGATTCAAAATGGAAAAATGATTGCAACTCAGCTTAGCGAGTATAAGACGCAAGTCGATCAATACAAAAATCAGATGAATCAATACCAAAACATGTTGGAAAACACCAAATCACTCACTTCCTTTGAATGGGATAATGCCAACTCGGTTATTAATAATTTGCTTGAATCGACTGATACCATTGATTATTACAAGCAGGAAGCTGGCAGCCTCCAAGGGTATCTTGACCGATTCCAAAGTCAGGAATACTACCAAAAGACCCCTTGTTTTAATGGCAATGGCCAATGTTCTACTGAAGAACTTAGAAAAATCAAACAAAGCAGATTAGCAGCTTCTGTTGCTGAAAAACGTTCCAATGATGCCATGCTTAAAGGGATTGATAAGCAACAACAGAGTTTAAAAAATGATTCTGCAAAGCTACGTACTTTGCAATCTCAAGCGCAAAGTGCTACAGGCCAAAAACAGGCTCTTCAAGCCGCTTCTCAATTAGCTAGTAATCAATCTCATCAATTGCTTCAAATCAGAGGCGTGTTATTAGCGCAACAGAATGCTCAGGCAGTCAAAGATGCAGCGAATGCCAACAAAGAAGCGATACAGACTGCAGGGGATGAGCAGTTTAGATCAGGGGCATACCATAAAAGCTCAGGAAAAAAATGGTAATCCATCACAAAAAGGAGAGGAAATGAAAATTTTAAGTTTATCTATGATGCTATTTGTGTGTGCACTGTCCGGCTGTGAAAATGCAGAAACAAAAAAAGCCCACCACCTTGCATCTTTAACTTGCGACAGCTCAAGAGAAGGTCGAACAAAAGAGGAGCTGCAGGCAATCGGTGATACGTGTTTTCGAGGGGGTAGTTACTCCAAAAGCTCTGGTAAGAAGTGGTAATGCTATGAATAAAAAAATAACTCCCTATTTTATTATCCTCTGTTTACTTGGGTTTTCTGCCTGCTGCCATGCTCAGGGGCATGGCATGGATAGCCGTGATTTGCTCGACAATATTTTACAGAGATTTGCCAGCACATCCGCGCTATGGAGCCAAACCATGTTGAGTTATGCCAGATATCTTTTCTGGTCTTTGGCCTTAATCAGTATGGTGTGGACTTACGGTTTGATGGCATTGCGTAAAGCAGACATTCAAGAGTTCTTAGCTGAAACGGTACGGTTTTTTGTGGTTGTCGGTTTTTTCTATTGGATTTTGGACAATGGTCCTGCAATTGCAAAGGCAATCATAGACTCCATGCGGCAACTTGCAGCAAAGGCTTCTGGGATTAATGAGCATGTCTCTCCTTCTGATATTGTGGATGTTGGGTTTGATATTGTCTCAAAAGCCATCGACAGCTCGTCTATCTGGTCTCCTGCTGCAACTACAGTAGGATTGCTCGTGGCAGGGGTTATTCTGATTATATTGGCTTTAGTCAGTATCAACATGCTCATTATCTTAATCACCGCATGGATTTTAACTTATGGTGGCATTGTTTTATTAGGGTTTGGCGGTGGCCGTTGGACACAGGATATTGCTATTAACTACTACAAAACCGTGTTGGGTATCGCATTGCAAGCTTTTGCCATGATTTTAATTATTGGTATCGGTAAATCTTTTGTAGATCAGTATTATGCCGCGATGTCTGAAAACATCATGTTAAAAGAAATGTTTGTCATGCTGGTAGTTGCAGTACTGTTATTGGTTCTTATTGATAAAATTCCGCCTGCTTTAGCAGGCATTGTGTCAGGAGGTGGTTCTGGTGGTGGCGGTGGGCTCGGTCTTGGTGGAGCTATGGGAGCGGCAGGAATTGCAGGAGCTGCCATGGCAGGTGCAGCAGGTACCGCATTTGCTCAAAGCGGTGGTGGCTTATCCGCACTTAATGCTGCATTTAAAGCAGCCAGTCAATCCACTAACTCTGGCGATACAAGCGCACTGTCTGGAATGGATAAAGGCTCAAAAACCAGTGGTTTAGCTGAGGCGATGGGAACTGCTGCCAAATTTGCAGGCTCTTTTGGATCACATTTGGCCTCAGGCACTATGGATGTTGCTCGTGAGAAAGCGAATTCGGTTAAAGAATCAATTGCTGAGAAAATCGCGGACACAACAGGTGGAAAAATTGCCGAAGCAATCCAAAGCAAAGCGAATTCATCCACTTCTGAATCACAAGAATCCAACGCGCAAAATATTTTATCCATGGGCGCCCCGGCAGGTAGTTTTAGTTCAGGATTTGAAGAATCAGATGAGGTTAGTCAATTTGTGAACCAAAAGGCATCTGGAGAGAGTCAATGAGCCAAAACAAACCTAATAAAGCCATAGGTCCCCAAGTAAGAGAAAAAAATCACGGCAAGATAAATAAAACGTTAGTCTTGTTAGTCAGTTGTTCTTTCTTAATCAGCATGCAAATTGGAACTCAGTTTTTCGCGCATCAATTTCACTATGCTGATGTCTTGGGAGGTTCATTCGCCCATATTTATATGCCGTGGCAGATTTTTCTGTGGGCTATTAAATACCAACCCTATTATCCAGATTCTTTTAATGCAGCCTTTGGTCTCATCGTCATGATGGGTTCTCTCTTTTTAATGATGATCGTGTTGGCTTCCAAGTATTTTAAAAAGAGCAATGTGAGTGATTATCTCCATGGTTCAGCCAGATGGGCTAATTGGGAGGACTTAGGCAATGCAAGCCTAATTGGACATGATGAAGGAGTTTATGTTGGGGCGTTCGAGGATGACAAAGGAGAAATTCATTATTTGCGCCATAATGGGCCTGAGCATGTTTTAACTTATGCGCCAACCCGCTCTGGAAAAGGAGTTGGCCTTGTGATTCCAACCCTTTTATCGTGGAAACATTCCTGCGTGATTACCGATTTAAAAGGCGAACTTTGGGCAATGACCTCTGGATGGAGGCAGAGACATGCCGCCAACAAAGTCATTCGATTTGAACCTGCAACTTTAAAAGGAAGCGCACGCTGGAACCCTCTGGATGAAATCAGAGTAGGTACTGAATCAGAGGTAGGTGACGTACAAAATTTGGCAACACTTGTAGTTGATCCCGATGGTAAAGGATTGGAAACGCACTGGCAGAAAACCTCTCAAGCCCTTTTGGTTGGTTTTATTCTGCATGCGATTTATAAACTGAAAAACAAGGGAGAACCCGCCACATTTCCCAACATTGACCGTATGCTGGTTGATCCCAATATTAATATTGCCGACCTGCTCATTGAAATGACCCAATACCCACATATTGAGGACAAAACCCATCCTGTTATTTCAGCCTCTGCACGTGACATGATAGATCGACCCGAAGAAGAAGCAGGTTCTGTATTATCTACTTTAAAATCTTATTTGGCGTTATACCGAGATCCAGTGGTAGCACATAACGTCTCTGACTCTGATTTTTGTATTCGAGATTTGATGAACCATGAAAATCCGGTGAGTCTCTATATTGTTACTCAACCTAATGACAAGGCGAGGCTTCAACCTCTGGTTAGAGTCATGATTAATATGATAGTGAGACTATTGGCTGACAAAATGGAATTTGAGCGTGTATCCGATGACAAAGGATTATCTTATGTGAGTGCTAAAAAAACTTATAAACATCGACTGCTTTGCATGATTGATGAATTCCCAAGCCTTGGAAAACTCGATATTCTACAAGAGTCATTAGCCTTTGTTGCAGGTTATGGTTTAAAATTTTACTTAATTTGTCAGGACATTAATCAGCTTAAAAGCCGTGAACGTGGTTATGGTCCTGATGAAACCATTACTTCTAATTGCCATATCCAAAATGCTTATCCACCCAACCGAGTTGAAACGGCAGAACATCTTTCCAAGCTAACAGGTCAAACAACTATTGTTAAAGAACACATCACCACCAGCGGTAAACGCTTTTCTACGTTCTTAAATCAAATATCAAAAACCATTCAGGAAATATCGAGACCTCTTTTAACCGTTGATGAGTGTCTTCGTATGCCAGGACCTAAAAAAGATTCTAATGGCTTGATTATTGAAGCTGGGGATATGGTTGTTTATGCAGCGGGCTTCCCTGCTATCTATGGTAAACAACCGCTTTATTTTAAAGATCCAGTCTTCATGGCTAGAGCATCTGTAGAGGCTCCTACTCACTCAGATATTTTACGTATTCGTTTAAGTGAGGATGAGGTGATCAGGTTATGAAAAAATTGTCCATAATAATCGCTATTTTTCTGATAAGTACTATTGCTGCAGGCATATTGTTCAATTCTATGGGCTTTAGGATAAACCTTACTGAATCCATTCCTGTAGGATTATATCGTATCACCGGCACAGAGCCGCTAAAAAATGCTTATGTGATTTTTTGCCCCGATGATAGGCAGTCTTTCAAATTAGCCAAGAACAGAGGCTATATAGACCATGGTCTTTACTGTAATGGATATGGTTATTTAATGAAAAAAGTGGTGGCTGTATCTGGCGATATCCTCTCTGTGACAAATGAAGGGGTTTTTGTGAATCAAATGCTAATTCCCTATTCAAAACCAAAATTACAGGATGGTATGAACCGCGCTTTACCTCAATGGCAGGTGATGAATTATCAACTTCAAGAAGATGAAATCATGACGATGACCAGTCAAAGCGAATGGTCATTCGATGGTCGATATTATGGTCTTGTTCACACAAGACAAATCAAGGGAATGATCACACCCATATGGGTAATTATTAAACGGGAGAAAACCACATGAGTCATGAAACCGAGTTAATGGATGTGATTTCAGAAAAATTCGAGGATTTAGTAATCCCGGGCTTTCTTGTCGAAGTCAGTCCGATAGAAGCTGACATCATGGGAGCATTTTTTGAAGATGCACTCAATGAAGAAGACGCCATGGAGGCCATTTATGACTAAAATGCCTTACCATCAAGTCGTTGCCAATCAAATTATTGAAAGCCTGAAAGCAGGAACCGCGCCCTGGCTAAAACCATGGGAACCAGGCACAGGTAATGGTCAAGTTCCTTATAATCCAGTCACAGGTAAGCGTTATCGAGGGATCAATGCATTGTATTTGATGCTGAATCAAAGTGATGACAACCGTTGGTTAACTTATAAACAAGCGCTAAGTATGGATGCGCAGGTTCGCAAGGGAGAAAAAGGCACCACGATTCAATATTGGAAATTTCATGAAGAACAAATCAAACAAGATAATACTGGTAAACCTGTACTTGATGAGCATGGTAATCCACTAAAAGTGCACGTGAATCTTGAACGACCCAAGGTGTTTTATGCAACGGTATTTCATGCCTCGCAAATTGATAATATGCCAGAACTCATTGCAAAAGAGCCAGACTGGTCCTTAATTGAAAGAGCAGAAAAAATGCTACATAACTCTGGTGCTGCCATTATTCATTCTGAAGCGGACAGAGCATTTTACAAGTTATCAACTGACAGTATCCATCTTCCACCAAAAGAGCAATTTAAATCCGCGGCAAACTATTATGCTACCGCCCTGCATGAGCTAGGGCATTGGAGCGGTCATCCTTCAAGACTGGATAGAGATTTAGGCCATCCCTTTGGTTCAGATGCCTATGCCAAAGAAGAGCTTAGAGCTGAAATTGCAAGCATGCTTTTAGGTGCTGAGCTTGATATAGGGCATGACTCTTCTCAACACACTGCATATATCAAATCATGGATTCGTGTTTTGGAAGATGAACCATTAGAAATATTCAGAGCATCCGCAGATGCAGAGAAAATAGTTAATCACCTCTGTGCTTTAGAGCAAACCCAAGACATTCAACTGACAGAACTTATTGAAATCAAGGATGATAAACTAAAAGAGGAAGTCTTTATGGCGTCTGAAAACACCACTTCTGAAAGGGTCTGGTTAAGCATCCCCTTCAAACAAAAAGAGATTGCAAAATCCACAATAGGAAAACTCTCTGATGGAACACCAGGTATTGCCTGGGATAAAGTTCAAAAATGTTGGTATGCAAACCCTGGTGTTCCTGTTGAGAAAATCAAGGCCTGGCTTCCTGAAAATCAAATACTGACTCAGGATAAAGCGCTTATACCTGCGGATGAATTTAAAGCGGCATTGATAAGCATTGATGCTATTGTTTCAGGCGAGCATCCGATTATGGATGGCAAACCTCATCGCATCCCCACCGAGGGTGATAAAAATAGTGAAAAAGCAGGATTTTATGTAGCCCATTTAGATGGTGTTCCAGCAGGATATATTAAAAACAATCGAACTGGAGCAGAGCTTAACTGGAAATGTAAGGGCTACATTCTAACTGATGAACAGAAGGCAACGCTCAAGGCAGAGGCGCTTGAGCATCAACAAACTCGTCAACGTGAGCTTGAAGCCAAACAAAAAAGTACTGCATTAAGACTCAAGCAAAAATTATCCATGATGACAGAGGTTGTGGAACCCACGCCTTATATGCAATCGAAAGGTATTCAAGTTCATTCGGGTGTGTATACTGATGAAGAAAAAAAACTAACCTGCATACCGGCAACCGATAGTAACGGCACCATCTGGACCGTTCAATACATTGACAAAGATGGCGCTAAGCGGTTTGCAAAGGATTCCAGGAAAGAAGGCTGCTTTCATGTATTAGGAGGTATTGAGAAGCTTGCAGATGTACCCGTTATTTTGATAACGGAGGGTTATGCCACCGCTGCAACGATAAAAGAAGCAACCGAGCTACCGGCTGTGGTTTCAGCTTTTGATGCAGGCAATCTCAAATCCGTTGCCAAAGCTCTGCATGAACAATATCCTCATACCCCAATCATTGTAGCCGCTGACGATGACAAACATCTTGAGTTAACTCAAGGTATTAATCCCGGAAAAGAAAAAGGAGGCGAAGCAGCAGATGTCGTCAAAGGCTTTGTCATTCTTCCAACTTTTGCACCAGGCGAACAGTCATCAAACCCCAGGCAATTCAGTGATTTTAATGACTTGTCAAACCGCAGCGCTTTGGGAATTGAAGGTGTAAAACGACAGATTAAACCTAATATTGATAGAGTTGCTAAGAGAAATAATCCTCTGCTTCAATCGCGAAGGAATAATGTCGTTTTTATTTCCTAGTCTGAACCAGATGAGGCCGTGGTATGAATTTTTCGAGCCACCGCTAATATTAACTATACGGTCTTATTTTAATTGAT
>Ga0209066_10004305_pt1 | contig 15630 bp, 12 predicted proteins | sample All_14_2_FD_187198 | JGI IMG/M metagenome (GOLD analysis project Ga0209066, IMG submission 187198) | Freshwater microbial communities in response to fracking from Pennsylvania, USA - Allegheny Zone_MetaG_DW_15 (SPAdes) (version 2) ...
TGCCGAGGAAAAAGCCTCCGCGTTGGGATTTCATAGGGAACGGTCCTCTGTATGGGTCACCGGGTGTTTACATCTTGTCGGGTGCGCTGACACCCAGCAAAGCCAGGCCGTTGCGCAGCACCTGCGCTGTCGCCGTCAGCAGGGCCACACGGGCGCGGCTGAGTTCGACATCATCCACCAGGAATCGTTCCGCAGCGTAGTAGCTGTGGAAGGCGCTGGCGAGGTCGCGCAGGTAAAAGGCCACGTCGTGCGGCGCCAGGCCTTGCGCGGCCAGGGTGAGCATGCCGGGGAACTCGGCCAGTTTGCTCATCAAAGCCAATTCTGACGGGGCGGTGAGCAGCGTCAGCTTGGCCTGGTCCAGCGTGGCCGGGTTGCCGCCGCGCTCGGTGGCCCAGTCCCGCATGACCTTGCTCATGCGGGCGTGGGCGTACTGCACGTAGAACACGGGGTTCTCATCGTTGTTCTTGAGCGCCAGGTCGACGTCGAAAACGAACTCGGTGTCGGCCTTGCGGCTGATCAGGAAGAAGCGCACGGCGTCCTTGCTGGTCCACTCGATGAGGTCGCGCAGGGTGACGTAGCTGCCAGCGCGCTTGGAGATCTTGACCTCCTCGCCGTTCTTCATCACGGTGACCATCTTGTGCAGCACGTAGTCGGGCCAGCCCTGGGGGATGCCCACACCAGCGGCTTGCAGGCCGGCGCGCACGCGGGCGATGGTGCCGTGGTGGTCGGAGCCCTGGATGTTCACGCACTGCACGAAGCCGCGCTCCCACTTGGCGATGTGATAAGCCACATCGGGCACGAAGTAGGTGTAGCCGCCGTCGGACTTCTTCATGACGCGGTCTTTGTCGTCACCGTAGTCGGTGCTGCGCAGCCACAGGGCGCCGCCTTCTTCGAAGGTCTTGCCCGCGTCTTTCAGCTTTTGCACCGCCGCATCGACCCGGCCCGATGTGTAGAGGCTGGACTCGAGGTAGTAGTTGTCAAAGCGCACGCCAAAGGCCTGGAGATCCAGGTCCTGCTCATGACGCAGGTAGGCCACGGCGAACTGGCGGATGCTGTCCAGGTCGTTGATGTCGCCCGACGCGGTGAACTCGCGGTCGTCGGCCTTGACGGTCGCTTTGGCCAGGAAGGCTTCGGCGATGTCGGCGATGTAGTCGCCGTTGTAGGCCGACTCAGGCCACTGTTCATCACCAGGCTTGAGGCCTTTGAGGCGTGCCTGGGTGGAGTTGGCCAGGGTGGCGATCTGCACACCTGCGTCGTTGTAATAGAACTCGCGGGTGACCTGCTGGCCCTGCGTTTCGAACAGGTTGCAAAGCGCATCGCCCAGGGCGCCCTGGCGGCCGTGGCCCACGTGCAGCGGGCCGGTGGGGTTGGCCGAGACGAACTCGACCAGCACCTTGCGGTCACTGGCGGGCTGCCAGCCGAATTGGGCGCCACCCGCCAGCACATCTTTGACGATGGCCTGCTTGGCTTCGGGCTTGAGTCGCAGGTTGATGAAGCCGGGGCCGGCGATCTCGATGGGCAGCTGCACCCATTGCTGCACGGCGGGTTGGGCCTCCAGCGCAGCGACCAGGGCGGTGGCCAGCTCGCGCGGGTTCTTTTTAAGGGGCTTGGCCAGTTGCATGGCCGCCGTCACGGCCAGGTCACCATGGGCGGCCTGCTTGGGGGCTTCGAAAACAGGGGTGAGGGACGCATCAGCATCGGGCGCGACTTGGCGCAGGGCCTCACCCAGGGCAGAAAGAAGGGCACGCTTGGCTTGAATCATGCCCCGGATTCTACGGGGGTCAGGCCATGCGCAAAGCCTGGCCAGCGGCGATCGGGTCGCCTGAGCGCTCCAACTCGGTCAGCCACAGCTTGTAGGTGGCGACTTCGCCGGCCTGCCAGGGATGGAACCCGGGCTTGAGATAGGCCGCGTAATGCCTCAGGAAGGACAGCTTGGTGAACAGGCCGCCCACGCCGTAAAGCCACCACAGCCCTTTGAACCAGGTTTTGGTGCGTTGCCAGCGCGACATGCCGTCGACCTGGAACATGTGGTTCATGACCATGAAGGTGGCCAGCGGGAAGAAGATGCTGATTTCGATGAAGGCCAGGATGCGCATGGCGTAGCCCACTTTGGCCACTTTCTGCATCACGTCGAAGGCCACGGCCTTGTGCTCCATCTCTTCCATGGCGTGCCAGGCGTACATGCCTGCCAGACGCGGGTCGGCCTGTTCGATCATCTCTGGCGTGTCAAACAGCAGGTGCACCATGATGGCCGTCATGTGTTCGGCAGCCGCCGTGAACGCCAGGGTGTGTCGGCGGGAGGCGCGCTTGCGGAAAAAGCCGAACAGCCAGAACTGGTAGATGCGTTCCAGCGCGCCCACTGCGATGCCTTGCTGCCGCAGGCGGTTGTTGAAGAGGTCGTGCACCATGCCGTGCTGGCCCTCCTGCCGGATGAAGTCCTTGATCTCTTGCTGCATGGCCGGGTCGCTCACTCGCTCGCGGTAGTCGCGCACACAGGAGATGAAAAAGCGCTCGCCCACCGGGAAGGTGGTGGACATGGCATCGGCAAAGCGGGTCTTGAAGGCGTCGCCGGCCCACCAGTAGCGCGGGATGTCCTGGGCGTCCAGCTTGAAATCGAGCTTTTCGCGAGGAATGATCTGAGGGCTTTTGGTGGATGTGTGCATGGTGTGTCCGGCCGGAGGAGGGAGGGCTGCGCAAATCGAAGGCAGGACGCACGATCACATGGGCGACACGGGCCCGATAGGTCATTGCCCGACAGCGGGGCATCCCGTGCGACAGCCTCAAGGGCAAAAGTGCGAAGAAATGCACACTCTGAAGGGGTCTTTTCAGACCACACGGATGCGCGCACAGTGCGACCATGGCGTGACATCTCTTTGGGCAAGCATGGGCGGCATCGACATCGACCTCGACTCCGGGCTGATCGGCAAGTACCGGATCATCAAGAAACTGGGCGAAGGCGCCAGCAGCGAGGTGTTCCTGTGCAGGGATGACTTTCACGACCGCGACGTGGCCATCAAGCGCGTGCGCTCGGCTGCGCTGGGTGACGCGGTCGATGGGCCGCTGTATGCGCGCTTTTTTGCCGCCGAAGCCGCCCTGGTCGGCCGCTTGCAACACCCCAATGTCGTCCAGATATTTGACGCGGTGCCGGACCCGACCTCGCCGTATGTGGTCATGGAGTACGTGCCGGGTACGACGCTGCGCAGCTATTGCCGCGCGGACCAGTTGCTACCGCTGGAGCTGATCGTTGAAGTGGGCTTCAAGTGCGCGATGGCGCTGGGCTATGTCTACAGGCAGGGCCTGATCCACCGGGACGTGAAGCCGGCCAACATCCTGGCGATCACGAACTCGGCGGGCGTGGTCACCGACGTCAAGATCACCGACTTTGGCAGCGTGCTGAACCTGGCGGCCGAATCAACCCAGATCCACCAGGTGGGCTCGCTGGCCTACATGCCGCCCGAGCAACTCGATGGCCAGGTGCCCGATTGTCGGGCCGACATCTACGGGCTGGGCGCGGTGCTGTATCACCTGGTGTCGGGCAGGCCGCCATTTGATGCGCCCTCGCAGGCGGCCCTGATGAACATGATCTACAACCAGGACGCCACGCCCTTGTCGGGCATGCGCGCCGGGGTGGATCAGGCGGTGGACCAGGTCATCCTCAAGGCCCTGGCCAAGGACCCGAAGGACCGCTACCCGAACTGGGACGCGTTTGCGCAGGCCTTGTCAGGCCTGATCGCCAACCACAAGGTGCCGCGTGGCCACCTGCAGGGCGTGCTGGACTCGGAGCGCTTCAACCTGCTGCGCTCGCTGGATTTTTTCTCGACCTTTGGCGACGTGGAGTTGTGGGAAGTGGTGCACCGCGCGAAGTGGCAACGCTTCTCGTTCGGGCACGCGCTGTACCGGCGAGGCGAAGAGGGCCGCACCTTCCACATCATTGCGCAAGGCAGTGTCGAGGTGTACCGCAACGCCAAGCGCGTGGCGCTGCTGGGCGCCGGCACCTCGGTGGGTGAGATGGCGTATCTGGCGCCCAGCCCCGAACTGCGCCGCCACAGCACCGATGTGGTGGTGACCGAACCCACCACCACCATCTCGTTCACGCCCGAAGCCATGCAGCAGCTGAGCCCGACATGCCGGCATCTGTTTGACGAGGCCTTCATCCGCGTGCTGGTCAGGCGCCTGCACGCGGCACACGAGGCGCTGGCTCACCCCCGTCGCATCATGTAAGACCCGGCTCAGGCCACACGCCGACGCCGCATCCACCAGACGCCCCATACAGGCAGGCCGGCCAGCGCCAGGGCCAGGGCGCCCGGCTCGGGCACGGCCACCACGTGCGCCTGCAGGGTGATCGACTGCAGGTTGATCGAGGCCTCGCCCAGGTCGGTTTCGTCGTGGTAAACCGGCACGCCCACATACACGGGCTCTTCGCGGTAGTAGCAGGTGAACGGGTCTTCGACGTCGCAATAGTCGAGCACGGTCTCGTAGTGGTCCAGCACCTGCTCATAACCATCGAAGACCTGGATGGTGGTGAGGTCGCCGGTGGCACTGAAGCTGCCTTGCAGCGCCGGCGCATCCTCACCCGTCAGCGAGGCGCTCATGCTGAAGGCGCCGCCGCCCGTGCCGGCTGCAAATGGGCCCGCCGTGGTGCTGCCGACATAGACCGACCCGGGTGTTTCGATGCTGTAGGTGCCGGCATAGGTCACTGTGTAACCGGTGATAACGAAACCAGCCTGCGGCGTGAAGTTGAAATAGGCGCTGAAACTCCCGTCAAGGGTTTCGGGCGAGAAGTTGCCATAGCTGGACGCGTAGAGCGACATCTGATCCTGGAAATTGACCGACACGCCATCGCCCAAGGGGCTGTATGACACGGCCAGAGGTGACACATCGACCTGCATCACGCCGCCAAAATCGTGCGTGCTCTTTGAGAAAGAGAAGGTTTCCGGATCGAAGGCGATGCTGACCTGCCCCGTTGACCACTGGATGGGCTCGGCGTGGGCCACGGAAACCGCCCCCAGGGCGAGGACGATCAATCCTGGGCGAGCCCAGGCACTTGCATTGGACAAGAACAGCATGGCGACTCCGCATGGTTGAAGAATGGTGTCGCAGCCTAGGGCGCTTGCACCGCCCGTCCTATCCCTATGACTAGGGGCCCGGCTGTCATCCCCGTCACGCACTGGCGCGTTAGGTGCGCTGGCGAACCCTTGTAACGGTGCGCTAGACTGAACCCATCCCCCCTTCCTGCCACCCTTAGGAGAATTGCCATGCGTGCTTTGATCGCCTCTGTGACCCTGGCCCTGTTGTCCACCCTGGCCCATGCTGAAACCGCCTGCGAAGCCAAGGCCCTGGACAAAAACGGCAAGCCGCTGGCCGGCGCGGCCAAGAACAGCTTCGTCAAGAAGTGCGAGAAAGATGCGGGTGCAGGCGCTGGTGCAGCCTGCGCGGCCAAGGCCGTGGACAAAAATGGCAAGCCGCTGGCGGGCGCAGCCAAGGCCAGTTCCATCAAGAAGTGCGAGAAGGATGCCGCAGCAGGCAAGTAAACGCGCCTTTCGCGTGCACAAACCAAGGCCCTTCGGGGCCTTTTTTCATATGCGCAACGTGGCCAGACGCCCCACATCACGCCGGCGCGTCGTTGGCACCTCGCCAATACCCCGGGTCGCCATAGGCTTCTTTGATGAAATCGATCCACAAGCGCAGCCGCAGCGGCAAGTGCTTGCGTTGCGCGAAGACCGCGTAGATGCCATTGGGCGGTGCCGCGAACTCGTCGAGCACGCTGACCAGGCGCCCACCGCGCACATCGGCCTCGACCTCCCACCAGGAGCGCCACGCCAGGCCCAGGCCCTCCAGGCACCAGGCGTGCAGCACCTGCCCGTCAGAACAATCCAGCCTGGTGGAGGGCCGCACGTGGCTCAACTGGCCATCGATGGTGAAGGCCCACCCCCGGGTCTGACTGGCTTCAGAGCTGAGCGTGAGGCAGGCATGGCGGGCGATGTCAGCCGGCACGAGGGGGCGCCCACTGCGCTCCAGGTAGGCCGGACTGGCCACGCACAGCCGCCGGTTGTCGGCCAGGCGGGCGCTGACCAGGCTGGAGTCGGGCAGATCGCCCACGCGCACGGCGCAATCGAAGCCTTCATTGACCAGGTCGACCAGGCGGTCCGACAGGTTCAGGGACAAGGACACGTCGGGATGCAAGGCCACAAAGCGCGGCACCAACGGGGCCACATGCCGCCGGCCGAAGCCCGCCGGCGCGGTGATGCGCAGGTGCCCGCTGGCCTGCAGGCCACCGGCGCTCACGCTGGCCTCGGCATTGGCCAGGTCGGCCAGCAGCCTTTGTGCGTCTTCCAGAAAGGCGCTGCCCTCGTGCGTCAGGCTGATGCGGCGGGTGGTGCGCACCAACAGTTTGACGCCCAGGCGCTCTTCCAGCGCGTCGATGCGGCGCCCGATCACAGCAGGCGCCACGCCCTCGGCCAGGGCCGCAGCGGTCAGGCTGCCCTTCGTGGACACCGCCACAAAGGATTCGATCTGCTTGAGTCGGTCCATGGTCCCTCACACGCTGCCTGTGCCCGGCCCCGACAGCACCGCGCTAGAGGAGGCCATGTTGATCAGGTCATGCGGACAAAACAATCAGGGCGCAACCCAGGGTGGCCGGAATGCATCAAATGCACGGCGCGCCTGAATGCCAGCGAGGCACGGCCCCATCTTTGCGTAAAAGTCATGAATCCATGAATTTTTGGGCTGGTAATGTTTAGATAAGTATCGAATAAAATCGCGCTCTGGCTCAAGCCACCCCATTTCCCTGTCCTTCCTTGACGAGGTACACCATGACCGCACGCACCACTGTCCACGGCCTCCAAGTGGCCACCGAACTGTTCCGCTTCATTGAAGACAAGGTGCTGCCCGGCACAGGTGTGAGCAGCGCCAACTTCTGGGCTGGCTTTGACAAGATCGTGGCCGACCTGGCCCCCAAGAACGCCGCCTTGCTGGCCGAGCGCGACCGCATCCAGTTGGACATGGACGCCTGGCACACCGCCAACCCCGGCCCGATCGCCGACATGGCCGCCTACCGCGCCCACCTGGAAAAGATCGGCTACGTGGTGCCCGTGCCCGCCGACACCAAGGTGACCACCGCCAATGTGGACGCCGAACTGGCCACGCAAGCCGGCCCGCAGTTGGTGGTGCCGATTTTGAACGCCCGCTATGCCCTGAACGCCGCCAACGCCCGCTGGGGCAGCCTGTATGACGCGCTGTACGGCACCGATGCCATCAGCGAAGCCGATGGCGCCGAAAAGGGCAAGGGCTACAACCCCGTGCGCGGCAACAAGGTCATCGCTTTTGCACGCCAGTTCCTGGACCAGTCCGCGCCGCTGGCTGGCGCCTCGCACGCCGACGCCACCGCCTACCGCGTTGAAGGCGGCAAGCTGGTCGTGGCCCTGAAGAATGGCGCCACCACCGGCCTGAGCAACGCCGCGCAGTTCGTTGGCTTTCAGGGCGACGCCGCCGCACCGACCAGCGTGCTGCTGATCAACAACGGCCTGCACATCGACATCCAGATCGACGCCACCACCGCCATCGGCAAGACCGACGCGGCAGGCGTGTCTGACCTGGTGCTGGAATCGGCCCTGTCCACCATCCTGGACCTGGAAGACTCCGTGGCCGCTGTGGACGCCGAAGACAAGGTGCTGGGCTACAGCAACTGGCTGGGCATCCAGCTGGGCACGCTGACCGAAGAAGTGGCCAAGGGCGGCAAGACCTTTGTGCGCAAGCTCAATGCCGACCGCGTCTACACGGGTGCCAACGGTGGTGAAGTCAAGCTGCACGGCCGCTCGCTGATGTTCGTGCGCAATGTGGGCCACCTGATGACCAACCCGGCCATCCTGTGGGGCGCCTCGGCACAAGAGATCCCAGAAGGCATCATGGACGCCGTGGTGACCACCACCATCGCCCTGCACGACCTGCAGCGCCACGGTGCCAACGGCATCGTCAACTCACGCGCTGGCTCGGTCTACATCGTCAAACCCAAGATGCACGGCCCTGCCGAAGTGGCTTTTGCTGCCGAGCTGTTCACCCGCGTTGAACAATTGCTGGGCCTGCCTGACAGCACCGTCAAGCTGGGCATCATGGACGAAGAGCGCCGCACCAGCGCCAACCTGAAGGCCTGTATCGCCGCCGCATCAAGCCGCGTCGCCTTCATCAACACCGGCTTCCTGGACCGCACCGGCGACGAAATGCACACCGCCATGCTGGCCGGCCCGATGATGCGCAAGGGCGACATCAAGAACAGCGCCTGGATTGCCGCTTACGAGCGTCGCAACGTGCTGATCGGCTTGCAATGTGGCCTGCGCGGCCGCGCCCAGATCGGCAAGGGCATGTGGGCCATGCCTGACCTGATGGCCGAGATGCTCAAGCAGAAGATCGGTCACCCCAAGGCCGGCGCCAACACCGCCTGGACGCCCTCGCCCACGGCCGCCACGCTGCACGCCCTGCACTACCACCAGGTGAACGTGGCTGCCGTGCAACTGGAAATCGAACAGTCTGGCGAAGACGCCCAGGCCCTGATGGACAAGCTGTTGACCATCCCGGTGGCGGCACAAGCCAACTGGTCTGACGCCGAGAAGCAGCAAGAGGTGGACAACAACATCCAGGGCATCCTGGGTTATGTGGTGCGCTGGATCGACCAGGGCGTAGGCTGCTCCAAGGTGCCCGACATCCACAACATCGGCCTGATGGAAGACCGCGCCACGCTGCGCATCTCCAGCCAGCACGTGGCCAACTGGCTGCACCATGGTGTGGTGAGCGAAGCGCAAGTGCGCGACAGCTTCACGCGCATGGCCGCCGTGGTGGACGGCCAGAACGCGGGCGACGCCGCGTACAAGAGCCTGGTGGCCAACCCCAACGGTGCCGCCTTCCAGGCCGCGCTGGACTTGGTTTTCAAGGGCAAGGAACAGCCATCGGGTTACACCGAGCCGCTGCTGCACGCCTGGCGTTTGAAGGTCAAGGCTGAGCTTTGAGCCGTTGAAGGCGCCGAGCAAGAAGGGCTGCCACAGGCGGCCCTTTTTTTATGACTCGACAAATCGATACTCATCAGTAGGGTTGATACAACAGTAACAAGCTGTAGATCGATTTTTGTGTAAAGACCCCTTCGCTCGCCCACTAAAATTTGATGGACGAACAATATCCGTGGACAGGGAGGCGGATAACAAGAACGACCATCAGGTCGCGCGACTGCTTGCCTTGCAAGCAATTCACCCCCCACACCTTTCTATTGAAACAACACGCTTTCATGTGTTGGGTATCTGCGCGTCTGTTTGTTTCACGCCCCAACCAAAAGGAATATTGAATGAAAAAGCTGGCTGTATGTGCCTCGATGGCCTCTGTTGTTCTGATGAGCGGTTGCGCATCCATCCTGAACAAGGAGACCCAACCGGTCAACGTCTCCTCCTCGACCGGCAAGACGATCAAGGGCAACGTGGACGGCGCCCCGTTCGTTGCCCCAGGCATCGTCATGGTCCATCGCCAAAAAGCACCCAAAGTCTTCAATGTTGAAACCGAGGGCTGCGCCAAAACCGCCAGTGCGGCCAGCAGCGTCGACATCAAGTTCTTTGGCAACATCATTTTTGGCGGCCTGATCGGCTCCAGCACCGACTTCGCCACCGACAAGATGTGGAAGTACGACGAGAACATCGTCATCACTTGCACCGAGTAATGCGCAACAAGCAAGGCAAAAGCGGCTTCACAGCCGCTTTTTTTTCACTTGTGGCCGCGTGCCTGTCAGCCGTGTGTCCCGCGGTGGCACTTGCTTCAGATGCGCCAACTGAAGCACCACATTGGTCCATTGCGGAGATTCAGACCCAAGCGCTGGACAAGCACCTTGACGAGGACAAGGTCTGGCAGGCCCTGCTGCATGTCCGGGATCAAGCGCCTCAGATTCGCGACCCGCGCTTCATCTTGAGCCTGGAGAGCTTCTCTGCAAAACGAGAGTTGCTGGCCACCATCGCGTATCTGTATGACCGCGATGCACCGCAGGCTGTATGTCAGTTCCCAGCGCGCTATACATGGCTACGCAGCCAGTTGCCAGTGCCCGAATTGCCACTGCATCATTGCGATGAGCTCAAGGAGTTCGTGACACGTGCGCCCGCCACGACGATATCCCTGGTGTTTGCGTCAGAAAACCTCAGCCAACCCGCCAGTGTGATGGGTCACCTTTTTCTGAAGGTAAGCGGGGTGAATGGGCAAGGCAGACACGTCGAGCACGCCATTTCGTTCTTCACCGATGCCACCACATTGAATCTGCCCAAGCTGTTCTACGACAGCATGGTGATCGGCAAGAAGGGCTTTTTCGCACTGACGCCTTACCAGCGCGAAGTGGACAACTACGTCGCCACGGAAGAGCGAACACTTTGGGAGTATGAGCTTCGCCTTCGCCCACTGGAGAGGGCCTTGCTGCAGCAGCACATGCACGAGCTCAGGCATGCCGACATCACTTACTTCTTCCAGAGCTACAACTGCGCCACGCTGGTCAAACACCTCCTGGCCATCGGTAAGCCTGACATGCTCGACGGCCAATCCTGGTGGACAACGCCCACTGCCGTGCTCAGGCGCGCGCAAGAAATCGGCATCATCACCGCCCCGACAGTCAAAACGCCATCAAAGTGGCTGGTGAGAACACTGCAAACCACGCTGTCCGCCGCACAAAGTGAAACCGTTCGGGCAAGTGTCGAGGCGCGAGACAGCTTGGCACTGGACCGCTTGCCCGTTGCTGAACCTCGGCAAGGTTTTCTGGCCCTGGAACTTGCCCGTGCCTACAACACCTATCTGTACGAGCAGAAAGTGGTCGGGCCAGAAAACTGGTCAGACTTCAATCAAAAACTGGATGCCATCGAGCGAACGCATTTCACAGATTTGATGCTGGAAACCGATCAACGCAAAAACCCTGCGTTCACACCCGGTGACAAGCAAATCAGCATGGGCTGGTTGCGTCTGGCGGGTCAGAACCATCTCAAGCTCGGCTTGCTGCCCGTGTCCCACACCTTGGCAGACAACAACAGCCAACACCTCAGCGAAAGCGAACTTCGACTGTTTGACGCGGCGCTGCTGGTTGACGCCCGAAGCGGCCGCACGTCCCTTGACCATCTGACGATCGCCTCGACCCAGTCCCTTTTGCCACGCGATCCGTTCACGGGGGGGGTGTCTGGTCGATTCAGATTGGGCCTGGAACAGCAGCCCACCACGACGCTCCAGGGCAAAACGGCGTTGCTCATCGAGGGCGGACTTGGCCTGACATGGCGCCCGGCACCTGATATTGATTTTTTTGTGCTACTCGGCGGGGGCGTGGGCTACCGCCAGCACAGCTACGCATATGTCAACCCGAGCATGGGCATGCTGATCCGGGAGGTCTATGACATGAAGTCCATCATCTCGTTGAGCAGCGTCTCGCGGCCGATGGGGGAGCGAAGCCCGGCGACGGAAGTCAGCCTGACCCAATCCAAATACCTGGGTGCGCAAAACACCCTGGTGATGGAGGTCAGGCGACTTTGGCAGGCTGAACGCTCGGCAACACAGGTCGGCGTGTCAATCAAGCGCCTGTTCTGATCGCCGTGTGCTTCGGCACGCCTGCCGTTTCAAAACCCGTACTGCGCGCCAATGCCGATCAGGTGCACCGAACCGGACTGGTTGCCCGTGTCGTAGCTGCTGAAATCAGCGCTGCCAACCACCTTGAACTGCTTGTTGATGGCGTACTCCAGCCCCAGCCCGGCGTACAACTCGATGCCCGACTTCGACTTGGCGCCCACGCCAAACAGGCCCACGCCGTTGTCTTCCGCGCTCACATAGGCACCACCCAGGCGGCCCACGCCATGGAGTGCTGGCGTGAACTTCAAGCGCATGGCGGCGCCGAAGGTCAGCGCCGACACATCGACCGTGCGCACCACCAGCGAGGTGGTCGACGCGCGCGCCTGACCAAAGTTGATGTAACCCACCTCCAGCGCCAGTTGCGGAATGGGTGACTGCGGCAGCACGTAGCCGCCGTAAATCTTGACGCCGGTGTCGCTGGTGTCGCACGAGGTGGTCAGGCCGCAATTGGCTTCGATATCGCTGAAACCGATCACGGCACCGATATAGGTTTCGGCATGTGTCGCAGCGGAAAGCAGCAGCGCGGCAGCGCTCAATATGATTTTTTTCATGTCAATAGACCTCAGTCAACGTCATTCGGGAAACGAAGCCTGGATCTTGCCCTTTGCCAGAGGCGCCCATCCCCCGCGAAGCAGGGATGCATCTCTCGCAGAACGCGTAAGTACTGTGGGGGTTTGTTTCAAGAGCCCATTGTTTTTGGGCCACGGTTGGACCTGGTTTCCCCCTAAAGGCCGATACGGGCGCCAAAGTACCCCCATAGAATGTTCCTCGGAGGGGCATTGGGCCTGTCCGCTGCACACTTGCACAAAGTTAGGAGTCATCAATGAAGAAGATCATCATCGCCGCCCTGGTCACCTTGGCTGGTGCTTCGGCCATGGCCGCTCAAAACAACGTCGGCTCTTGCGGCTGGGGTTCCAAGGTTTTTGAAGGTCAATCGGGCGTTGCCCCTCAAGTGCTGGCCGCCACCACCAATGGCACGTCCGGTAACCAGACTTTCGGCATCACCTTCGGCACCTCCGGTTGCACACAAGACGGCGTCGTGTCTTCCACCTACAAGACCGCCATGTACATCGACGGCAACCGCGTGGCCCTGGCCCGTGACGCTGCCGCCGGTCAAGGCGAAAGCCTGAACGTGCTGGCTGACGTGATGGGTGTGAAGACCGCTGACCGCGCCGCTTTCGCCGCCACCATCAAGGCCAACTTCGCCACCGTGTTCGCCAATGAACAAATCGCCGCCAACCTGAAGTCGGTTCTGGCTGCCAACACCCAACTGGCTGGCTACGCTGCCGTCATCTGATGATGTCTGGCCTCGCTTTGGGGCCAGGTGACCATCTCGGGCGGCTGCGGCCGCTCATCCATGCCCAGCCTGCGCTGGGCATGTCTGTTTCAGGCTGGACTCTGTTGTGACTCTCCGATTGCTTGTCATGTTCGCGGCCGTCATGGCCACCACCTTGTGGCCCCTGCACGCCCAAGCCGACACGCCTGCCCAGACCCACCTGCGGGCCTTGCAGCAACAAGCCAGGCAATTGAATCTGGCCAGCAGCGCCATGTGGCGCACCTTGCTGCACTACCAGGTTCACCCGCTGACCCGCCGGGACCGCAGCCTGGCCGACGACCCCGACTTCTTCCTGGCGCCCGAAGGCGCTCGCCACCCACAGCAAGAGCTGGACGCCACCCTGGCTGCCTTCTTTGACACAACCAGCCGCCACGCACTGGACCAGAGCGCAGCATGCCGCTTTGTCGCCCGTTACCAGTGGCTGGACGAACAGCTTCATTTCGACCAGGGCGTCATGCCTGCGGCAGATTGCACCCGTTATCAGCAATGGCGAGCGGGCATCAATGCGGACAAGGTCACCCTGATCTTCCCCTCGGCTTACCTGAACAGCCCGGCCTCCATGTACGGCCACACCTTCCTGCGGCTGGACCCCAAACCCAGCGCAGGACAGGCCGCCTCACCGCTGCTGTCGTATGCCGTGAACTACGCCGCCAATGGCGACTCGGGCGAAGGGCTGGCCTACGCCTTCAAGGGCTTGAGCGGGCTGTATGCCGGCGCCTTCACCAACGCGCCCTATTACCTGCGCATCCGCGAATACAACGACCTGGAAAACCGGGACATCTGGGAATACGAGCTCAACCTCACCCCCAAGGAAATCGAACGGCTGCTGGCCCACACCTGGGAGCTGGGCCCGACCCGCTTCGACTACTACTTTTTCGACGAGAACTGCTCCTACCACCTGCTGTCGCTGCTGGATGCCGCAAGGCCCGAACTGGCCTTGTCTGACAAGTTCACCTGGTGGGCCATCCCGCTGGACACGGTCAGGGCGGTCACACAGTCACCCGGGCTGCTCAAGGCCGTGCAGTACCGGCCGTCCAACAGCACGGAGTTGCGTTACCGCGCGAACCTGCTCGGCCCCGAGCGCGCACGCCTGGCCCAGCAACTCAGCGACCTGCAGATGACCGCCCGACAAGCTCGCGGCCATCGAGCCCTCCCCGGCTCAACGTGCCCTGATCCTGGAAACCGCCGAGCGCCTGACCGCGTTTGAAGCCACCCGCAAAGACAGCACGGAGGCAGCGACGCAGCAGGCACGCATGGCCTTGCTGTCTGCGCGCGCCGCCCTGCCCGCCGGTGAGCCCCTGGTCGTGCCCACACCCGAAGCCGATCCCGTTCAGGGCCATGACACCGCCCGTGTCGACCTGATGCTGGGCCAGCGCAACGGCCACAGCGTGGTGCAATTGCTCGCCCGCCCGGCCTACCATGACCTGATGGACCCTCAATGGGGCTACCAGCGTGGCGCAGCCATCAAGTTCTTCGAAATCGAACTCAGCAAGGCGAGCAACGGGCATCTGCAACTGGAGCGGCTGACACCGGTCGAGATCGCGTCCATCAGCCCCCGTGAGCCCTTGCTGTCGGCCAAGTCATGGCGCGTGCACATGGGCCTGGAGCGCGCACCGAGCGAGCGCAGCGATGGTCAACGCCCACTGGGTCTCAACCTGGCTGGTGGCCCCGGTGTGGCCTACGAGCTCATGGCCGAAGAGCGCCTGCTGGGTTACGCCTTCATCGACAACCAGGCGAGGTGGGACCGCTCGCTCAGCAAACGGCCCTGGGCCTTCGGCACCGGTGCAGCCGTGGGTTTGATCGGCGACATCTCGCCCAGTTGGCGCGTGCAGGTCGAGGCCTTTGGCAGGGCGTATCTCGTGCAACAACCCGGCGAGATCGGCGCCAGCGTCCAGATGCGCTACAGCGTGAACAAGCAATGGAACCTGCATGCGCGTTGCAGCAACACCAAGCGTGATGGCTTTCGCGTGGACCAGGCCTGCCTGGCGGGCATGCAGCGCTACTGGTGAACAAGGGCATGCAATAGACGACACGCTGATCGCAACGCACACCAGGGGCCCCTAGAATCTTTTTCTGCCTCCGGCCACCTCGCGTATTCCAGCATGTCCACCCCCTACCCCCACCTGCTATCGCCCCTGGACCTGGGTTTCACCACCCTGAAAAACCGCGTGCTGATGGGCTCGATGCACACGGGACTGGAAGACGGGCGAGACCTGGGCAAGCTGGCCGCCTACTTCCGCGAGCGGGCCGAAGGCGACGTCGGCCTGATCGTGACCGGTGGCTTTGCCCCCAACATGGCGGGCTGGACCAAGCCCTTTGCGGGCACCCTGGCCACATCAGGCGCGGCGCGTCGGCACCAGGTCGTCACGCGCACCGTGCACGAAGCGGGCGGCAAGATCGCCCTGCAGATCCTGCACACGGGGCGTTATGCCTATCACCCGTTTGCCGTGGCGCCCTCACGCATCCAGTCGCCCATCTCCCTGTTCAAGCCCTTTGCGCTGTCTGCACGGGGGGTCGAGCGGCAGATCCGTGCCTTCGTCAACTGCGCAGTCAAGGCACGCGAAGCAGGTTACGACGGCGTGGAGATCATGGGCTCCGAGGGCTACCTGATCAACCAGTTCCTGGCACGGCACACCAACCAGCGCACCGACCAATGGGGCGGTGACTACAGCCAC
>Ga0209066_10004306_pt1 | contig 15627 bp, 18 predicted proteins | sample All_14_2_FD_187198 | JGI IMG/M metagenome (GOLD analysis project Ga0209066, IMG submission 187198) | Freshwater microbial communities in response to fracking from Pennsylvania, USA - Allegheny Zone_MetaG_DW_15 (SPAdes) (version 2) ...
AAACACCACTCCGCGTCCGCCGCCTTTGACCACGGTGCAGCCGGCAAAGGCGATATTGTCGCATTCCTCGAGGATTTTCTCCTGGGCCAGGGGCGAAAGCCGGACGGCAATCGATTCTCCGGTCAGCGGGGCGTTGTCGATCATCAGTCCTTCTGCGGCGATTATCCGCATATCCGCTGCGATCTTGTCCCCCTCCGACAGAATGACCACATCGCCGGGGACAAGCTCCGCCGCCGGGACCTTGGAGATCAGGCCCTGGCGGCAGATCTCGACCAGGTGGGGGAGAAATTTCTTCAGCGCCTCCATCGCCTTTTCCGCCCGGTATTCCTGGAAAAAACTGAACAAGGCATTGAGCAGCGCCACGCCGGTCAGGGCCCAGCCGAGGACTCCCATGCCTTCCCCGGGATTGATCCGCTGGGCAACAAAGCAGATGAGCGCCGAGATGACCAGCAGGATGGCGAAAAAGTTGGTGAACTGCCGGCCCAGGAGCCGCAGCAGCTTCCAGCGATCGATCACCTCGAAGCTGTTCCGGCCGATGTGGGCCTGCCGCTCCACCACCTCGGACGGGGTCAGGCCTTCAGGACGAGTGTGGAGAGAGACATACACCCGATCCGGCGCAATGGTGCCGATATGCTGGGGAGAGCTGGTCATCGCTTGCGGTAAATCCCGACATCGCAAGGGGGGTTGCGGAGGATCTGTTCGAGTCGTTGGCTTGAGAAAAAACGGGATGGCTGGGTTCGTTCGGTAGCCCCGAGCAGGATCATCGACGCCCGTACCCTGCCGGCCTGGAGGAGGATTTCTTCGGCCCAGTTATCCGACAGCACCACATGGGGATCAAGACGCCAGGGGGCGTTGGCCCTCAGTTCCTCGATTTCGGCCATTACCCGGTCGAGGTACTCCCGTCCCTCGGCAAGCTTGGTTTTTGCGACTTCAGCTGAAATGTAGCGGAGTTGGATGGGGTTGACCACCATCACCCGGAGAAGATGGAGGGTGATCAGGGTGGAGGTGAACAATCGCAGAAACGGCATGGCGGCCCCGAATCGGCGGGGATGACCGGCCAGCGGGAACAGCAGTGTCCTCGGGCAGCCCATCAGGCCGGGGTTGACCACCCGGATGGCGATGACATTGAACCTCCGCGAGCGGAGCAGTTGCTCCGAGATTGTGCCGGCGAGAAAACCTCTGCCCCGGGAGGCGATCCGTGCCCCGCACAGGCAGTAGCTGTTGTCGCCGGCCGGGATAAGCCGGAGCAGGCTGGAAAGAACATCCCGGCCGAGATCATGGATCTCGCTCCGGCATTCGACGCCGTGCACCTCGCATTCGGCGGCGATGGCGGCAATCTTCTCTTCTATCCTGCGTCTGGAGGCGGAATGATCGAGGATATGGATGAGGATAATGCTGCGGTTATGGAAGCCGGCGGCGATCCGGATGGCGTAGCGGGAGACCCAGTCGGCATTGATCGAACCGTCGTAGGCGAGATAGATCTGTCGCTCCATGCCACCCCCCCGAAAAAGGTTAGTCCGACGACATTGAAAAGGGCCTTGCTGTTGTCAATGTAGGGTAATTGCCGGATGGAAAGCAAGGGCGATAATAAATCGGCTGATATCACATGGTAGATCGGCTGCCGCCAGTCGATGACGATACCTGGCACGGCATGCCCCATCCCGCCGCAACCGGATGGGGCATGCCGGAGGATTTTTCTCTTTCAGTTCGTCTCTTGACTAAAACTGGAAGCGTACACCCACACCCAGCCGACTCGCGTCGCTGGACACCAGTTCATCGGCATAGCAGCGTCCTTCGACAAAGAGCGAGGTCTTCATTCCGGCCGCTGTCTCGTGAATCAGGTATCCCATGTTGACAATCAGATCGACCTCGCCATCGTTGCCGGACCAGAAACCGAGCCCGCCACCCATGTACAGCTTGTCGTTGAAGTAGTAATTGAGCAGGGCATCGGCAACAAAGGCAGCGTCGTCGCCATCGTCACCCTCAAAACGGGCAAACCCGCCGATCATTCCCAGTACGGAGATTTTTTCCGCCAGGGGATACTCATAGCCGACACGGGCAAAGACATAGTTGGCCGGGTCGAACTGATGGGCGTAACCGAGGTCTATCACCGGTCCTCCCTTGCGTTCCGCAACCTTCATGGTCTGGAGACAATCGGCCGGCCGTGATTCGGCGCCGGTATTGTCGATCACCACAGCGGTGACCGTATACTGGGAAGATTCACAGGGGATGGTGAACTCCTGGACATAGGGGGCTTCCGTGTCGATTTTCTCGCTCACCACCTGATCGGAGGCATCCAGCAGGCGGAAGATCACGCTGGCAATGGTGCCATCACCATCGGTGGAGCCGCTGGCGTCGACAGTGACCACCTGACCGCATTTGAGCTCGGTGGTGGACAGGGTCATGGTGCAGACCGGACTCTGGTTGACAGGCTGCGGAATCGCCTCGACACTGCTCAGGCTGACGTTGCCGCAGACAGCGGGAACGACGAACTGGTACCGCTGGCCATCCTTGTCGATGTAGAACCTGTAGGCATCGAAGGGTGCCTCGCCCTCCCAGGTCACATCCTTGATAGCCGTGACCGGACCGGTGCCGTTTTTCCTGAAGAGCATCCAGTCGAACCGCTCGCCGGGACCGACCTTTACGGTTTCAATCTTCGCCGTCGGGAACTGGCGCATGAAATCCGGATACAGCTCCGGATTACCGGCCTTGGTAAACCCGGCCTCCAGATCGGCGCCGTTCTGATCAACCATCGTCCGAAGGTCTGCCTCGGAGGTCATGGTCTGACGATAAAATGGGTGATCCCCCAGTCGTTTCAGCGATACGGCAGCAAAGGCAGGTGACGCGCACACCCCGACCAGGAATATCCCTACTGCCAGCAAAACGTGTTTCTTCATCTCTCTCTTCTCCTTGTGTGGTGGGTTGTTATGTTGGCTTCTCCCCATGCCCGGTATCGGGCACAATCAGATGCCTTCCAGGCTCAGACCAGAGCCGTCATGCACAAATGATCAGCACCCTGCAATCCCGTGGCCGATGGATGGATCGGCCATGCAATTTTCCGCAAATGACTCCGTCAGAATCCCAGTGAAACCCCGAGGCCATAGTATTCGACCTTGTTGCTGTAAAACTGTCCGTATGGGTCAAAACCCTGATACCATTCGGCCATCAGCCGCAGGCGGCGCTGCCCTGGATTCGGATGCCCGAATTCGAGGCCGGCCTTGACGCTGGTGTCGTTGGCCCAGTCATGCTCCTCCAGGCTTTTCATGTCCAGACCGGCAACCAGCCTGCCGTTGAAGACAAGCAGTCTGCTGCCGCGGTATTCGAGCCCCCAGTGGGCGCTTGCCGGCTTGAGATCATCAGGTTCCTTGTGGACCAGGTACTCACCGCCGCCATATACGCGCCACGCCCGCCATTCCCGGGAATAGATGAAATCAATGGCCTCGTAACTGAGGTTGATCCGTTCCGGAGGGTTGGCGCTCTGGAGCAATTCGTCCCCCAGGTGCGAGCTCTGGTGATAAATGCGGGAGCGGATGGAGTTGTCGCCATAGCGGTAGGTGAGGGGGATGCCGATGGTGTAATCGGCATTGATCAGGTCGGAGGACGGGGTATCCAGGTTGAACTGGGCAAAGATGGCGCCTTCCGCACTCAGCTGCAGGCCGTCCCCCTCGCGATTGCCGAAGAACCTGTAGAGCCCGAAGGTTTCACCGAATCCGACGGAGGCCCTGGGGTATCGTTCTCCCAATGAAGAGAAGCTGTTGACGCTGACAAAGAACTGCGGCTGTTTGGGGTCGGCGATGAGGGGGCGGAACAGGTCGCCCGTCGGGAAGACCTCCGCATCGCTGGAAATACCCAGTGTCCTGCCGACGATCCCCGGTTTTCCGGCGTGTTCGGGCCGTATCACCACAGCTATCCCCCGCAGCCCATCGATTGTGCGCAACTGCCGGTCGATCGCCTGTCGTCGCCCCAGATCATCCGTGAACAGGGTGATCGTGGCAATACCGTTTTTGATTTTCAACACATAGCTGTCACTTTGCCATTGCAGATCCCGCTCAATGACGGAGGTGACGTAGCCGGTTAGAAATGCATCGCCCGTTCTGTCGGCTGCGGCTGCTGGAAAGGAGATGAAGAAAAGCAGGAGGTAGATCGTGCCTGGTGCCAGGCGTCCAATAAGGTTGAGCCAGGTTGTGATCCCCATCGTCCGTTCATCCCCTGTTGTCCATCAATGTGTTGGAGTTTACGAGGCAGACCGGCACCCGGACCCATTGCCGTCTGTCGCCGCAGTCTGCCTCACAGTCACGGCCCAGTGATTGCAACAATATGGAATCACCGTTTCCGTGATGTCCCATATCCCGTCGCCTGGAATCTGATCTCACCAATTATTCCGGTTGCCATCGCCGGAGTTGGGATAGCGATCTCCTCTGTAATCCCGCCGGTCATCCCTGTATCTGTCGTCGTACTGGTCATTTCCGTGCCGCTGCCGCTCCTGCCCGCAGGGCACATTGCTCTGGCAGACCCGGTAGCGGCCGCCGGAGGCATCATCGCAGTATGTGGCATAACGCTGACCAGGCTGGCAGGTTGCCTGGTGGGTGTCCAGGCCGATGGCGGCGCAGGGGCCGCCGCCTCCGGATTTATAGTTCGGCAGGACCTGCCATGACCCGGAACATTCGGCGGCATGGGCCGCTGAAAACTGGAACAGCAGGGCGCCGGCAACAACGAGAGCGGCGTAGAATGCATTTTTCATGGATGTACCCCCTTTTCTGTGAACGGCTGGTGCCGGATCCAAGATATCAGACCCGCGAGTAGGTGAGGCTGTCTTTCTCAAATTCTAAAATCATTTCAGTACTTAATGATGGAAGGATCTTTGGTTCGATGTCGATGAAGGTGGCCGCCGTTACCAGGTAGTCGTTCCGGCTGGCGAGTTCCTGCTCGAAGGCGGAAAGGGCAACCTGCTGGAAGAGATACTGGATATCGGCAGGGGTGAAGCCTATGGTCAACTCCACCAGGAGATCGAGATCGATCCGGCCGGTATTGAGCCTGGCGAGATAGTGCTCGAGGATGGTTGCCCGTCCCTCGCGGTCCAGCCCTCCGACCGGAATGATGCAGTCAAATCTTCCCGGACGCAGCATGGCGGCATCGAGATCGCGGATGAAATTGGTGGCGCAAACGAGCAATATCTTGTTCGGCTGGCTCTTGAAGAGAGGAATCTGCTTCAGGAACTCGTTGGTAATCGACTTGTCGATACGGTCGGCCGTGTCACGACTGCCGGCGATCTCATCGAACTCGTCGATGAACAGGACGACTTCGTCGAGATTCCGTGCCTCCTCCATGACGGCCCGCAGGTTGGCGCCGATCTTCTCCACCCCGTCGGTCATCAGCATGCTGGGGACGATCTCGATGTAGCGCCAGGACAGGGCGCCGGCTATCGCCTTGGCAAAATGGGTCTTGCCGGTACCGGGGGGGCCGAAAAAAACGATGGCCTTGGGCGGAACGACCCCGTGTTTGCTCGCCAGGTTCTGCTCGAGAAGGGGCAGGATGATCCTTCGCTGGATCAGCCGCTTGGGGGGTTGCGAATCGGCGATGGTATCCCACATATCGCGGCCGATGGTCTGGGCCCCCATCTCATCGAGAATGGTCTTGCGCTGATAGCTCAGGTACTCTTCCGGGGCCTGCTCCGTGTTTTCGAGGAAATCGATGCAGGCCGTCCGCATCCCGACGTCCCTGCCGAGTTTTTCCGAGAGAAGCCATTTGTGCCTCGATATCCTGGCCCACAGGTCAGCGGCGACAGCCGGTTCAACTTCGACTCCGCTGAGCTCGAATATGGTTTTCGTACACTCTTCCGGCGTCAGGAGTGACGGTGGGTGGGTATCGTTCATGAAATTCCTTGCATATGGGTTTGGCCGTCATCGGGTCCATGCACTGCTGCACCTGAATCCATGGGCTCTATGAGAAGCAAATGGCAGCCGCGACCTGGGCGCCGATCACCATCCGCTGGCGACGCAGTCAGGCCGCGAGTTTGCTTTTCGGCTGCTTGTCGACCTTGTCCCGGTCTTTCTGTTTCTGCTTCTTGTCGTTTTGTTTCTGACTTTTATCCTTGCCCTTCTTGCCGCCCTTGTCTCCCATGGTTGATGCTCCTTCTCCATAGTTGTCCTTCGATTTTCATGCGGCCGGGTGCGGTTGTGAAACACCCCCGGTGCCTGCTATTGGCTGCATCATGTCGGGATGCCGGAACCGCAGAGGCAGGACCCCCCGGCCGCAGTAGCACGGTGCTACTTTTCCACTACTTTTTTGATCTCGCCGACCTTCTCCTGGATTTTCCCGTCCAGATTTTCGACCTTGCCTTCAATTTCCAGTTCCTTATTGTCGGTTGCTTTACCGATTGCCTCTTTGATCGCGCCTTTCACCTGGTGCATCGTGCCTTCAACTTTGTCCTGTGTGCCTGATTTCATCTGATTCCTCCTGTCGGAGTGGTGGTTGCTGCACTGTGCAGGTATTGCGTAGCCGCCGGACTGAACGGACTGCGCTGCCGTGTCGGGGGCAACAGTTCAGGAGGGATCACTCCTTGAACGTAGTGACCGTATTCTGCAGTGTAGACTGCAGCTCGCCCCAGATGTTTTCGACTCCGTCCTTGAGCAGATGCCAGCCGTCGTCATCGGCCTCAGCCAGTTCCTTGAGTTTGGCCTTGGTCGCGTCGGCCATCTTCTGCAAGGCCTCAACCTGCCTGGCATGTTCGCGTTGTCGCTGGGCATCGGCCGCCAGCTTTCTTTGCCGAGCCTTCAACGCGTCTAATCTGGCCTGAACCAAATCCAGTTCGGCATCAATCTTCTCGGTGTATTCATCTTTCTCGCTCATACGGGGTGTCTCCTGTGTTCATCAGATCGGAATATTCGGCCTGTCTGGGGATACATTCGGCTCCATGCAGGTAAGGAGAGGCTTAGAGAGGCATAAACCCCACCTTCGAAACGGCGGCAGCCGGTGTCGATAACGCAAGCCGGGGTGAATCGCGGCTAGCTCTTCCTGGTGACAATGAGCAGGAGCCCGCCGCCGATCACTATTGCCCCCACACTGGCCCAGACCGGAACCTTGACCGTCTGCTGTTCCTGGACTGACAATTCAATTGGTCCCAGTTTGGCCTCCCGGGTCTGCCTGGTGTAGTCGAAGCCGCCATACAGCAGGCCGAGGAAGCCGGCCACCACCAGTACCATTGCCGCTATCTTGACAGCGTTCATAGGCGCTCCTTTCCTGGATCGAACTCCGGGAGGACATTCGTCGACTCACTATCGGGATTTCCGGCCATCATCGCAGGCACAAGAACCCGGGCAATCCCGGCGCTCGAATCCGCCGACCATGGTGTCTTACACCCGTCGGCCTTGGATGAGGCGCACCAGGATGACCACGACAGCGACAACCAGGAGAAGATGGATAAGCCCGCCCATGGTGTAGGAGGAAACAATTCCTAAAAGCCAGAGGATAACCAGTATTACTGCAAGTGTTTCAAGCATTGGAGTTCTCCTTTTGCGATACGTCAGCCGTTCGTCCCCTTCCCGGTATTCGTGGAGGGGATGAGCGACCGGCGGGGATGCGGACCGAAGCGGCATAGGGGATACTACACATAAGGGATACTACCCATGGCCGTTGATTCGATTTCCGGCGGCAGAGGTCGCCCCGCGGCGAATGCCGCCCCGGAGCGACGGCTCATCACTTGAGCCGCATGTCGTTCTTGACCGATTTCACCCCTTTGATGCCCCGGGCAAGTTCGGTAGCCTTGTTGATGTCGGACTGTGAATTGACGAAGCCGCTTAACTGCACCACACCCTTGAATGTTTCGACATTGATCTCAGTCACTTTCAGGGAACTGTCACCCAGGATCGCAGCCTTGACCTTGGCGGTGATGACCGTATCGTCGACAAACTCTCCAGTCCCCTCTTGTTTCTGCGTTGCGGCACAGCCCAGGAAAATGGTCAGCAGGATGATTGACAGAAAAGCTGAAAAAATCTTTGGTCGGTTCATGGTTAACCTCTCATGTTCTTGGGAATAATCTGTGCTCCTCAAAGATACGCTCTCTTTGGAGTTCCTGTGACGATCGTTGTCATGATAGCAATATCTTCACCGTTCGAAGTGGCACCCCGGCACGGGGGCATCCGTTCCTTGGTGAACCGGTTCCCGCAGTTGCGGCACCTCACCGATGTTCTTAGTCGGCATGGTGATGACCGATCCCATGTGGCGGATGGTGCGGCGGTGACGAAGGGTTGACAGCTAAGAAAGCGACATCCCTCCCTCCTTTGTATAAAGCAATCTCTGTGCCGTGCTGACATCCGCGCAAATCTTCAGGATAAGATATTGTTCACATGGGATATATCCGAAGCTGCCGACTCCTCCGCCATCGGGGTCGACCTGGCGGGCAGGGTCATATGCAACCAGTGGTCATATATGACCTTTACCTCGGCTGTCCCGGTCATAATCGGTGCACAGGCAATGGGCGATTGCCTGCCCGGGGTGCTGGCGGTTGCAATATGGGGCGAACAGGAATGCGGGATCAGGCGGCGGCAACATCAGGAAATAGGTGGAAGAAGATGGGACACGCACCCTGATTTTTGCCCCCGGGTATGGCTGTGCTGCGCCCATGCATATTTGACAAACGAAAACCGGCCATAGGCCGACCGGGGAGACCTACGGTACCTATCGCCTGGGGTCGCCTCAGCACGGGTTGGCGGCGAGATGCGGCAACGGACCCTGTTTAATCCGGGGAAAAACTTCGATCTCCCCAAGGAGCTATGGCCTCAACTATGCGCCCGAATCGAACAGATCCTGGCCGGCCAGCTGAGTCTGATCCCTGAAGACCATGCGGTAGAGAAGCCGGCACAGCCCTGCGCCGCCCGTCTGATCATGGGCGGCCCGAAGGAGGAGGGCGGCGAGGTCAGGGGGGCCGTTGATTATCGGCAAGTGGACGTTGATTCCCTGAATCTGGCCTGTCCCGCCCTATCGGCGTTGAGCTTGTCGGGCTGGCGGCCCCGGCAGGGTCGCTGGTCATCATGGACCGGGGTAGAGCCACCGGAGTCAATATTGCCTGGCTGACGGACCAGCACGATCGCTATCTGGTGGTCAGTTGCGAGCGGAAACGGCAGTTCGCCGTTGATCAGGCGGTCGCGGTCACCACGGCCTCGGAGAAAACAGTGCGGATTCAACGGGTGCTGAGCGAGGATAGAACCGAGTTGCACCTCTACTGCCTGTGCACCAACGAGTTGAGCTGGGATGTGGACACCCTGTGGCACGCCTGTACCATGCGCTTCGATCTGGAGTCTTCCGCAGCCTCAAGTCGGAACTGGGCCTGCGGCCGATCTGCCATCACCGGGAAGATCGGGGGGAAGGGCATCTGGTCACCACGGTGCTGGCCTGCCGGGCGATACACAGGTCCTGCGCTGCCCCTGCGGGCACACAGGCCGACGTCAATCGCCGCTGCACCGGTTTTGTGAACGGGCTCCGCCGCAAGTTGTTATAAAAAATCGCGGACCTCACGCAAAAGACCTTCCACTTCGCCCAGGGTAACGATAGACTTTGCTTTGACCCTGGCGGCCTCTCCGGAGATGTGGATGTTCGGCTCGACATCACATGCCATGGTTTTTTTGCAGAATTTTTTGCACGCAATGTAATGAACTTGAAGGAGATGTGCTCCATGAACATGGCAAGAAAGGTGTCTGCGGCGGTTGGCGGAACGATTGGGCTGCTGATGCTTCTTCAGTTGGTTCCGTACGGCAAAGACCACACCAACCCTGAAATTACAGCCGAACCCCAATGGGATAGCCCCAGGACGCGGGAGCTGTTTTTTCGCAGTTGTCGGGATTGTCATTCGAACGAGACGCGGTGGCCGGCCTACAGCAGAATCGCCCCGGCCTCGTGGCTGATACAGTCGGATGTGAGCGAAGGGAGGGAAAAATTCAATGTCTCCGAGTGGGACCGCGTTTCTGGGGATGCCGGTTCGGAGGCCGCCGAGGAGGTCAGGGAAGGCGAGATGCCGCCGTGGTTCTATCTCCCCGCCCATCCGGAGGCGCGTCTGTCGGATAGCGAAAAAGCGGAGTTGATCAAGGGGTTGACCGCGACATTTGCTGCCGGCAAAGGCTGATCAGTCAGTAATGCCAGACTGCCCGCGATCGGCGTGCGGGCCACTGAGCTCTTCCCAGGCTGACGCCTGCCGATACCGGCATCATCTGCACGCCTGGCATGATAAACGGCAGGCCACCGGACATGTCTCCGCGACTGAACCAATCGCCGGCCCCGGACGCAATAAACCTCGATCGCGGCGACGCCGGCCAAAAGCCGACCGGACCGTGAAAACTCGCCACAGGGCCGTCACCACAACGTGCCACCGGCAACAGATCAATCACCACCCGGGCAAGCCGGAGACGGAGATATAGCCAAAGGCATGGCTGCCGCATACTGGTATTGGGTTCAAATCCTGTGTCGAGGTGGCGACCAGGTACGCAACAACCGGATGAACCACATTTGAAGATCGAATAGATCTCGCCTTCGCCGCGCCGGAGTTGAATGTGGTCTCCATGCCGATAAATATCTTGAACCCGGATCCCGGGACGCCGTTTTCAACCAATGAAAAACTCAGCCACGAAGAAATGCTGAGAACCATTGCCATAACGAAGTTCATTCATCCCGGATGCGTCCTGCGACTGGCAGGAGGAAGGGTGCTCCTTGCCGACAGCGGCAAACAGTGTTTGATGTCCGGCGCCAATGCGGTGAAAACGGGGGATATGCTGACGACAAGCGGCAGCCGGGTAGACGATGATATACGGATGATAACCTGGTTAGGCTATTGCCTATGAGGGAAAACCCGGGTGGCGATGCGCCGGGAACTGCGCCGATGACGGGTTGGATTCAAACCCGTCGCGGTTGCAGCGTGCGTTCGACAAAAAATTGATGGCGTGGAACGGGACCGGATTTGAAGTGCAAAAACTCAACCTTCAAGGGAATAAAGAACTGAGGGGCCCTCCCCCTTGCTGTTATTGCCGATTTCGGGAATGCCGTTCCCCTCATGCAGCTTCAGAATAGCCACTTTCTCTTTTGCTTTTACCGCTGGTTCTGTTTTCGCTGGTTTGAGTTTCAGGTTGAATCCGGTGATCTTCTCGGCTTTGCTTTGGTTGTGCCACTGGCCGATTGCCTCCGGAATCCCCTTGGCAAATGGAACGGCCTGGTTCGAGATGATAGCGGGGTGAAGTTTGCGCTTACCTGACCCTGCCTTGGTGATATGGACCGGCTCCAGAGGCCTGCTGTATCTGTGGTTGTTGGCGCTGGAGGTCGAATGCGGTGGCGATGGGTTCCTGACCTTGATCTTCGGGACCTCACCCCTGTTGTTCGTCCTGGCCGCCACCGCCAGCTGCGGCGCTGGAGTTGCGCCGGGGACTTTCTGGTTCGTCGTGCCGGTATACAACCCGTTCTGGCGGACAGGCTCTGCCGGGGCTGCAGGATAGTGCAGGAAGGCCATTTTTACCTGTCGTGATACGCGCGGACTGAAGGTAACATCCAGATTGCCTACCTGCAATGGCGCGCCAGGGGTATCAACTCCGGTGGTGGTCAGCATCTCTGTCGGCCTGTCGATGGGCCTGCCACCGCGGTCGGCAATACTCACCTTTCCATGTTGCAGCGAAATGGTCTCACCGGTTGCTTCGTTGCGTATCCAACCTTCCTCAGGGTCAGGCTCAATTTTCTCTGATATCGTTGCGCTGACATTCGCTGAATCCGTGGTCTGTCGTATTTCCGGCGATGTGACAGAATTGCGGTCCGCGGAGGCCGATTGCGAACGGCGCTGTTCCTCCATATAGTCAATTATTCTGGCAATATCCTTCTCCAGTTTGATTACCAGCTGACGTTGTGTTTCAATCTGGGCTCTCAGTTCCGATCGTGTTTGCTGCATATCTTTGATGATCGATTCAATCCCTTTCTGCTTGAGCCGTTTTTCCAGTGCCACTTTACCTTCAACTGTCTCCTGTCCAGCCTTTTGGACCTGATCGTCAGAAGGCAAGGAGGTATTGGTCAGATGCACTTCTCTTGAATCATCCTCCGGTTGGAATGGCTGTGACACGGCATGCCCAGGAATGGCAGCCAAAATAACAGCGGCCAACAATACAATTCTCGTCATTCTCCCCCCCTTAGAAAAAGAATGAACTCCTCTGAATATTCTATGATCAAATTCCAAATCGTAATTGAGATAATTCGAACCAGCTGCTCCTTGACGTTTTTCAGTTTCCTTTCGTTAACAAGGATACAAACCTTTAACTTGATGAGTCTGAAAAAAATCAGATAAACGATTTTTCCGCAAGATAATAATGAAATGTGCCTGTGTGAAATTTCAGTTAGAATACTACATGATAGTATTCCCCGGCGTAAAGAATTCCGAATTGCCCATTCCCGCAAAGTCGGACGGACAATCCGGTCAATTTCGGAACCGCTCCCGTTCATCCCGGCTCAACCGCCTCCCATGCCGCTGCAAGAATAAAATGCACTGGCCGCCGCCCGGGTGGCCTGTGGAGTACCGATGCTGGCGCTCGAGGGCTTCAGCCGCCGGTGCAGCCTCCCACGATGGCCTGTCTGCTCAAGGTAAGGAAAACTGTACCGGTCTGGGCCATGGAAAAGTTTTCCATCCGATAAGGTGTCAGCAGAATGAAAGTTGTTGCTGTTATCCTGGTGTTGGTAGGCTTTGAGAATCTGTTCATCGCGATGCATGACGAACTGAAGGAAGAGGTGCGTTCCACTGTGGTTCTTCGTCTTCCCGATATCGCCTAACAACAATGCTTTCGCCGACGGTGAAGGTACTATGGCAAGCAATGGATTTAACACAAGATAAGAACAAAGGAGATTGGCCCAGTCAGTTCGTTCCTTTGCCGGGCAAACAAATGGGAGAACGTGGACGTGCTGCAGGGTCCGGTTGCTTTCCCTGCACGACTGATCATCACCTCTGCATATGGGTTTGTGCGGAGATGGCGATATGGGTTTTCAAGGATGTCCGGGATGAACATAAGCCGGCTATCGACTGGCTGAAAGATCTTACGGGCGACAAGACAACTATCATCACCATACGTATGGAACTTTGACCAATCGGTGAATCGGCTTGCGCTCCGAAGTTTCAAATGGTTTCCAGGCCAAACGACTGGGCAAATGCTGAGCACCAAACGACCTTTGATTCTGACCGTTCGGACCGTTGCCTCATGCAGACCAAATTTTGGATGCAGTCTAAGAAGTATTCGTCTTCCCAAACGTTTTCACTCCGCTTGAGAAAGACATATCCCCAACGATGTGGAGAACAGCTTTAGCTTGTCAAATTGCAATAGTGCCGAAATTTCATCCGTCATTTTTGATCCATTGAAGAAAATGTAAATCTGACTGATAACGACTTGAATCAGACGTCCCCCGCACTTCAATGTATGGAAATCCATACCGCTGCGCGCACTGGTTATTGCATACGAAACCTCAATGACAACACGAGATAAAAATGATCAACCCACAAGAAACAATGAAAAAAACATCCAGCTATATCAGAAGCTCAGCAACGGTAAAGATATTTTCTATGGGTATCTTGGTGCTGGTGTTGCTGATACCGGCTTCAATGATAAAATCATTGATAAATGAAAGAGAATCAAGAAAAAATACTGTTGTAAATGAGATCAGCAATAAATGGGGAACGAGTCAAAAAATCACAGGACCATTTATCACCATTCCTTATAAAAATTTCTATAAAGATAATAACGACAAAACAAAATATTCTATTAATTACCTGCATATTCTGCCAGAAGAACTCAATATTTCAGGAACGATAACGCCAGAGATACGATACCGAAGCTTATATGAGGCGGTATTGTATAATGTCATTCTTGATTTTAATGGATTGTTAAAAATACCACAATTATCTCAATTAAATATTGAAGACGAAAACATATTTTGGGATAAAGCGTTTTTCTCAATTGGAATTACTGATCTTCGAGGAATTCAGGAAAAAATTGATGTAAAATTTAACGGATCTGTCTATGATTGCAACCCAGGTCTAACAACGACGGATTTAGCTTCGTCTGGAGTCGGCACATTAATAAGATCGTTGCGTACTGAAAGGAGTAATGACTTTTCATTTAAACTTAAATTGAACGGCAGTGAACAACTGGATTTTATCCCTGTCGGCGAAACGAACACTGTAAAACTATATTCATCATGGCCTTCTCCGAGTTTCAATGGCGCTTTTTTGCCTGCATCGAGAGAGGTAAAAAAGAGTGGTTTTTCAGCGAGGTGGAAGGTATTACACCTTAACAGAAATTTCCCCCAATACTGGATTGGCAACCAATATAAAATTGAGCAGTCAGCGTTTGGGCTTAAATTGATTTTGACGGCTGATGTTTATCAAAAAGCGACGAGAATATCGAAATATTCCATAATGTTTATAATTTTCACATTTTCAGCTTTTTTCTTTTCAGAAATAATCAACAAACGTAAGGTACACCCAATACAATATATTCTGATCGGTCTGACAATTTTACTATTTTACACTTTATTGATTTCCTTGTCGGAATATATTAAATTCAATTATGCATATATGGCCTCTGCTGCATCCATAACCATTGCTATTACAGGTTACACGTATGGGATTATCAATAATATAAGATTTGCATATACTGTTGCTGGGATACTCGCAATTCTGTACTCATATTTATTCATTGTCCTGCAACTCGAGGATTATGCATTAATAATGGGGAGCATAGGTCTATTTATTATCCTGAGCAGTGTAATGTACATCACCAGAAAAATTGACTGGTATGCAATCGAAACAAATGCATAATCCCATGCTGAGAGCGCTGGCATGTGGCTGCGGGCGGCATTCGCTTCGCTCCATGCCGCCTCAAGGCCCGGCGTTTATCAGAAAAATACGACCGGTGCGAATAAGATCTGATTTTAATCCATAAAATCATTCATAAAAATATTTATCACGGGGCCATGTACGTGGGGCTCCGTCTCCATCAGATCCCGCCCTTGCCGGGCATACCCGATAAGCCTGACCATAGTTCGCTGGAATACGACCGATCGGCATGGTATCTTGAAATGGCATTATGAACAAAAAACGTGTGCTCTTGAGACTTTCCGTTTTTGTGATCTGTGCTGTAGTTGTGAGTGTGACATTGGCAAATGTGGCGGTCAATAGTTACACCAGGTTCACCTGCGATCATGTCGATGACATTGAACCAGCCTATGCAGCCATAGTTCTGGGGACTGCGAAAAAGTTACGAAATGGGCGGGAAAACCAGTATTATAAAAATAGATTAGTGGCGGCTTCGAAACTGTACATGGCCAGCAAATGCAAGAAAATTATCGTCTCGGGCGACAACAGGACGATCGGGTACAATGAACCCCGGGATATGAAAAATGATCTCGTCCATTCAGGGGTGCCTGAAAAGGATATTATCTGTGATTTTGCAGGCAGACGTACGCTAGATTCGATTATCAGGTATAAGGAAATATTCGGCCAGACCGCGGGCATCGTTATTTCGCAAAAATTCCACAATAACAGAGCGGTGTATATAGGCAGGCATAAAGGTATCAGACTGAATGGCTACAATGCCAGAGAGGTCAGCGCCTCCTCTGACA
>Ga0209066_10004307_pt1 | contig 15626 bp, 8 predicted proteins | sample All_14_2_FD_187198 | JGI IMG/M metagenome (GOLD analysis project Ga0209066, IMG submission 187198) | Freshwater microbial communities in response to fracking from Pennsylvania, USA - Allegheny Zone_MetaG_DW_15 (SPAdes) (version 2) ...
GCGGATAAATCCCGCCAGCCCATCTTCTGAGGTGATGAAGGAGATGAAATGCTCTTCGGCAAATCCCGCTTTGTAGATTTGGTCATCGAGGCGCAAGTTGGCAGAGTCCACGCTTTTGCCTTTTACTTCACGGCAGCGAATGCACTGACAGCGTGTGCCGCGCTCTTTCATGATCTGCTGAATATCCTGCCGCAGACTGGTGCGCGTGTTGCCTTCGACCACGTTGTTGCCCGGAATATCGCGAATAACGCGGTTAACGCGGCAGTAACGCGGGATGGTTGGTTTGATATCCACGAGCAGTTCGACGAGGTCATCCATGCTGTAGGGATGGAACTCGCCGCGCTGCCAGTATTCATACAACTCGGCGTTTGCCAACAATTGATTCGGATAAATTTTTATTTCATCGGGACAGAAGTCTTCCCACAATTTCGCGAAGTCTGCGCGGTCACTTTGCGGAGTGGCGCCAAGCAGGTTGGGCATCCAATGGAGAACGATCTTGAAGCCAGCGGCGCGCAGCAGAGCCGTAGCCTTGCGCGTGGACTCGACATCGTGCCCGCGTTTGTTGATCTCCAAAATGTGGTCGTCAAAACTTTGCGCGCCCATCTGTACTTTGGTCACGCCGAGGTGACGCAGCCATTTGATCTCATCAGGATTGATCTCATCGGGGCGGGTTTCGATGACCAGTCCCACGTTGCGGTGGATGGCCGTCTCATTGAAGGTGTGTACTTCGGAGAGATCAGCTATAGAGAGTGCAGTGTTCGCTGGCGCGGGTTTGGGTTCTTCCTTGCGGTCAGTGTGGGGGAGCACGTTCATTGCGTCAAAGCAACGGGTAACGAACCATTCCTGATAATCACGGCGATAAGAAGACCACGTGCCGCCGAGGATGAGTAACTCAATTTTGTCTGTGGGGTGGCCGAGATTGGTCAACGCACGCAAACGGTTATGGACTTGCTCGTACGGGTCGAATTTATGCTCAAGCGCGCGCATGGCTCCGGGTTCATCGGGCAGGTAACTCTTGGGCATGCGCACATCGGTGGGGCAGAAGATACATTTTCCGGGGCATGGATAGGGCTTGGTCAATACGGTCACAGTGGTTACGCCGGAAAGAGTCCGCATGGGTTTCATGCGGATGCGTTCGAGCAGAACCCTGTCTGGTTTGATCGTGCCTGCTTCCACCATTTGGTTGTAGGCGGCCACCAACGCAGCCTTGGTGAGATAACCATCATCCAATGGGTGGCTGCGCAGAGCTTTCATCACATCGCTGCCCTCGCGGATCTCATCCAACACGTGATGAGCCAACTCAAGCTTTTGCGGCGTGAGGGTGTTTATCTTTTTCCAGTTTTGTCGTTTTTCAGAAAAGTCCATAATGTTTTTAGCGATTAGCTGTTAGCAATTAGCTGTCAGCCTTCCGCCTACTGCCTTTTGCTCTCTGCCTTCTGTTACTCTACCTTCGTTACGTCTAAAAAAAATTCGTTCTGCATTTCTGTGAGATCTTTTTTTTGGAACATATCCGTGTGCAAGCCGCATTCCACTTTTCCACGCCCGGCCCAGCGGCCCGCGCGTTCATCATCATTCACGCCGATGGCAATTGTGCAGGGAGCACAGCCCACGCTTTTATATCCTTTTTCATAAAGAGGATGCACCGGCAGGTGATGTTCTTCCATGTAACCTTGAATATCCGCTTTTTTCCAATTCAACAGCGGATTGATCTTCAGCAGCCCGTCTTCTTGTAGCTCCAAAATTTTTGCATGCGCACGCACGGCAGTCTGGTCACGGCGGATGCCACTGATCCACGCTTTCAGATCTTTCAACGCTTTTTGCATGGGCTGTACTTTGTGCAAATAACAGCACAAGTTCGGGTCATCCAATGGCAAGTTGCGGATATTCTGACGGGCGAACCCATCCCAGCGCGAGTCGCGGTACAGGTCTATCACGTTGATCATCCATTCGGACTCGATCTTTTCACGGAACGTTGAGGTTTCCCAAAAATGATAGCCCGTATCAATGAAGAACACGGGCAGGCTGCGCTTTAGGCGCGTCACCATGTGCAGCAGAGGCATGGATTGAGTTTGAAAGGATGAACTCATTGCGATCTCAGGCCAAAATGTATCCACCGCCCATTGGATGATCTCTTGTGGTGCCTTCGTCTCAAACTCTTCGGAAAGGTTCCTAATTTCCTGTACCGATAACATGCCGAGATTATACCGTTATAATGCCGCTATGAATTCCATTACAGCCGCGCGCCTGCTTACAATCAACCGAGAATTTTACGACCGTTTTGGCGATTCTTTTTCCGCCACACGCCAGCGTTTGCAGCCCGGTGTGAATAAGATTCTCGAAACAATTCAGGCGGATGACTCCGTTTTGGATCTGGGATGCGGCAACGGGCATTTTCTCCACGAGATCAGCAGACGTGGCCACAAAGCTCCGCTTCTCGGCGTGGACTTTAGCCTGCCTCTGCTCCGAAATGCAGAATCCACGCTGGGGGTGGAGTTTCGGGAAGCCGACCTTACCCAGTTGTCAATGATCAGTGATCAGTTATCAGTCACTGGTCACTGGTCACTGATCACTTTATTTGCGACTTTGCACCACATTCCATCCACCGAGCTCCGCCTCGATATTTTGCGAACGGTGAAAAAATTGCTGAAACCCGGCGGGAGATTCATCCTGTCTAATTGGCAGTTCTTGAACAGCGAAAAATTGAAAGCCAGAATCCAGCCGTGGAGTCGGGTGGGTCTTGCGGATGAGGATGTGGACGTAGGGGATTATTTGTTGGATTGGCGCAGCGGTGGGGAAGGGCTGCGGTATGCGCATCAATTTTCAGCGGAGGAACTGCTTGGGTTGGCCGGGCAGGCTGAAATGAGTCTGAGCGAAAGCTTTTTGTCTGATGGGGAAAATGGCAGGCTGGGTTTGTATCAGGTCTGGCTGAACGACTAGGGTAATTTAATCAAACATTACACGGTTACGGCCTGTTTCCTTGGCCTTATAAAGTGCAACATCAGCTCGTTCAATTAATGTGTGCAAGGTGTCGTTCTCTTTTGCTTCTGAGACGCCCATGCTGATTGTGATGCGCAATGCGCCAGAGTCTGTTGGGAAGGGCTCATTCATAATAAATTGGCGTAATCGTTCTGCAATCCGCTTGGCGACATCGAGATTGGTTTCCGGTAACAGAATAACGAATTCCTCACCACCGTATCGGCAGGTAAGATCAATTGTGCGCGATGTTTTCTGGCATCTCTCTGCAAGTATTTGCAGCACCTGGTCACCGACCTTGTGCCCGTAGTGGTCATTGATTCTTTTGAAGTGATCAATGTCGAAGATCATGGCGCAGAATGGGCGGTTGATGCGGTGTGCGCGCCGAAGTTCGAATTCTCCAAGTTGAAATAACCCGCGGCGATTGTAGATTCCAGTAAGTGCATCGGTAATAGCTTGGGTCTGTGTTTCTTTAAACAAGCGCGCATTTTCAAGCACGACCGCCACCTGGCTTGCAAACTCTGTGGCAATGTTAATGCTCTCTTGCGTGAAATGATTCGCTTCCGAACTATCGATGGCTAGCAAGCCAATTATTTTTTCCTGGACGATGAGCGGTACGCCAAGCCACGAGCGGATATGATCGTGAGGCGGAGATTTGAAAGTATCGTATACCTTCCATGTTTCAGGCAGGTGATATGGTTTGCCAGTTTCGATCACAACACTGTTGGGATTGTTCCCAGGAATTCGAAAACTAATGCCGATCACATCCTTTGAGTTTTCCCATCCGCGCCCTCCGATGATCTGTAATTCATCTCCGTTCAATATTTGTACAGAAGCGCTATCGTATGGAACTACCTGATGCAGTTGCGCCAGAATTTGATCCACGGCTTCATCCATCTCGAGTATCTCTGTAACAGCCATGCTGGCTTTTCGAAGGGTCTCCGACTTATCAGCTCTGCGCTGAGCTTGTTCAACAGCCTTGAATTTTTCCAATGCCAGGGCGATCAAATCGGCTGCCTGTTCGCTGATCTGGATTTCCTCAGGTTGGAAGATATGCAGGGCGTTGAAAGCCAGCAAAATGGTCCCCAATTTTTGTTGCATGGCGATTAATGGGAGTACCAACACAGAGCGGGATGGAAAATTGCTAATAACACTCTGGTCGGCGTAAATGGTATTTTGCGTATCTTCAATTACAAGGGTTGAGCCCAGCCTTAGCGCAGACTCGGTAAAGGTGCGTTCATTGGGTTTTACCTCAATCTTGGAGTAGGTTTCAGCCAGTGCCCCATACGCAGCGAGGGGAATTGTTTTTTTGTTGACATCATCCCATAGTGTGAGAAAACAGCCATCTGCATGGATCAATTCGCCAAGCCGCTCCACAATGGTTTGCGCCATGTCCTTTATGTTTTTGGATTGTAGGGAGATGCCAACTAATTCGTGCAGCAGATTGAGGGTGTGCTGACGACGGATCAGTTTTTGTTCTGTACGCGCACGTGTTTCTGCAGAGCCGAAGATATTTGCGGTGGTCTGAAGTGCCTCCAACTCGGTGCTTGTCCAACTACGTTCATTGAGGCATTCGTCGAACATGATGAAGCCCCACCATTGAGTATCCACGAAGATGGGCATGATGGCTGCTGCGAGGATCCCCACCTGCTTTAGAAATTTCTGTTCTTCCTGTGGAAAATCGCTAGTCTTTCCATAAAGAGGAAGCCCCCGTGAAAGATAAGTTTCCCACCTCCCGAAACCTGCTTTGCGAAGCGGTACATGTTGCAGGAGCGGGTTTTTTATTTGAGAGGGCACCCTGGGATCTGCCCATTCGTAGCACAAGCTGGAATACACAGTTCCATCGGCATCTTGGTAATTCATTGCCACATAAACATGGCTAACGTGTGCTGCTCGTCCAATCGTATCCAATACGGCTGGGACATTGTATTCCCATGTAGATTCCTTTAGGAATTGCTCCGCAGCCAGGCTGATAGCAGCCATAATCGACTCACGGCGGGATAATATCATTTCTGTTTCTTTGCGTTCTGTAATATCGTGCAGGATAATCATCACATCGGGGATAGAAACACCTTTTGAGCGTCCCACTGAAGAAAGAGGAGAAACGGTCAGTTCATAAAATTTTGCCTGTTTGCCCTCCCCAACCATGATCTCAGCCCTATCTTCCTTTCCAGATAAATAGGGCAGGAGTTTTTCAAAAAACACTTCCGATACTTGAACAAGGGGCTGACCGAGGGCATCATCCTCTTTGCGATGGAGTAGTGTCTCTGCAATCGGATTGATGTAGGAAATGCGCTTTTGGGAATTTAATACAATCACACCGTCTTTCATGGTCTTCAGTACGGTTAGGTGTTCAGGTGGTAACACATCCAGTAAACGGTACTTGGTGATCGCCCACGAGAGACCAATGGCAATGGGAAGAAAGAGTAGAGGTGTAATATCAAGATTCTTGATCAGTTCTGGGCCAGCAATAAAGATCAGATTTCCTGCCATTGGAATGACCATGCCGAGAATAACCAGGCTTATTTGAATACGGTATTTTGGCCTTTGTATTAACTCAATGATCAGTAGAATGTTTGTAAAGGCTACTAGAATATAGGAATAAACCGCATGTGCCCAGAAAAAAAATCCAAATCGAACATCCAACAAATTGAGGTTGTTTTGGAAAGTGGATATCGTTTCCATGTCCCACATCAAGTGGTGAAATTCATTTGTCCAGACGAGAATAAGTACTAGGATGGGGAATATCCATAACAATAGTTTTGTACGCAGGGTGAGTAGGTGGCTTTTGCCAGTAAATTCAAGGGCAAAAAACAACAGAAACACAGGGACAGAAATAATCCCGATATACTCAATGTTAATAATGAAGAGTTTTGTCTGCAAGTCAGAGGAAAATATCTCGAGGCTATACCCAAATGCCCAAACGGACATGGCCAGCATGGCCCATGCAAATGTGGTGACTGCTATTGCTGGCCTCTTGCGCCATGCATATAGCCCCAACCATGCATAGGGGATTGCGGCAATTAGGTAAATTAAAGTGACGTACAGATTGGTATCCAACATGCTGATGATTTAGTTGTAATATTTTTTGTCTTTTATGGCAGTTAAATCATAATGAAATTTTATTCTTATTTTTGTTATTAATCGTCTGCGGTTTGGATGTACGCCTTCAAAACCTTGAGACACGTTACATAATAAAAATTTCGCGCCATGTTCTGGCGCGGAGTATATGCCCTGTTAGATGATCACTTTTTGCGGAGCCGCAACGTACTGCCACCAGTTGTTATGGATCCCGTTTTTGCGCCCTGCCACGCGTGGAAAATGGCTGAACCACCACTTGTGGTGGGCTCGGATATCGCCATTTCCCCATTCAGCTGAACCGACGACTCGGACGTCTCCCTTGAAGTTCGGGAAATTTAGTTTCCAGTCATAACATTCACTTTTTACCATGGTGGTATTGTTCCAGTCATAATCCTGCTGGCTGTTTGGCGCAAAGTGGATGTTTCCACAAGCTGCTTTGCCTGGTGCAACCTTCTCATATTGTATGAAACGCTTCCACAGATTTGCAGTGCCATTTAATTTACTGAAGGTTTTCTCCATGATCGATTCGGCACGATGACCGTACGCTTCCTGCATTTCACCAATGTGTCTTTCATAGGAAAAACCCATTATTACAAAGCGGCGCTTGCTGGCGGAGGTGTTCTTCAATGGCTGGGAATTGCACCAGAATGCATCCGGCCCGCCCATGGTAGATTCATAAAAACCAGCGTGCGGGAACCCAAAGACCCAGACCTCATCAATTTCATTTCTTGCCACGCGCTGCAAGATGTTGTATTTAGTGAGAATGGCGTTGTAGTCCACCTCTTGTGGCATGTGGGGTGAGGCTTTACGTTGTAGAACATCCAGATAGGTTTGTGGGGTATATCGAAAGCCATCTGTTTTGGCAGGGAACTCATCCACATCCACACGTTCAACGATCTGGTAACGAACCAGCCCGCCAGTCACTTCGAGCATATCGGACATGAAGCCCGTGATCAGGTCAGGGACGCGATACCATTTTTGCTGTTGTGATAGAGTAATTCCATTCGCCTTATCCATAATTGGGTCGTACACGATCAGGAGCACCTTACTCTGTGTGATCTGGGCAGGTTCATTAAGGCTATCTACTGGGAAATTTGATTTGGCAGAAGAAGGCTTGAACAAATCAAAAAAAGCACTAAGAAAATTAGGCATGAATTTCTCCTGATGAACTAGGGCATATTCGTTGCGAAGTAGATTTGCCCATCCACTGCCATATAAAGAACATGGTTGGGGCTAACTGTTACGGCACCCGCAGGCCCAGATGGGATCGGGTTGGCAGCACCTGTCATTGGACGGAATTGATTTTGTAATTCAAGCGAGCGCGGTGAAAAACGCATAACTCCTTGCGTATCTGCATCCAACATCAAAATGGATTGATCAGGAGGAGCGGCAAAAAGCACTTGTGTAAAGTGTGCTGTGCTAAATAAGTCACTACCTTGATAGGCAAGAAATGGATTCACCAAAGGCAGCGGATCCTGACATTGCGAGGTGCTTGATTCAACAGTAGTGTATGAGCAGATTGATAGATGCCCATCTGCATGGAGCATGTATAGATCATCGCCTGTGATAATGAAGTCTATGACATCCTGGGATGGGGTTTGTTTTCCAAAGAAGAAGTAGGGACGATCCACGAAGGTGCCATCTTTTCCGTTATAAACCCATACTGCACGAGAGGGCGCATCCAGCACGTACAAAGTTCCGTTATCCAATGTAAAGCCAGTCACGCGCCCCCAGTTGGTATCCGGTATGGGTAGAGGAATGGCTCGCGCTACCATGCCTGGTGCGCAGTAAAGCAGGTTGCCGCTTGCGTCAATGCCAAGCATTGTAGCGTTGATGGCGTTCAACCCGGGCAAGGCGAGGATATCTACAAGTGGACCAACAGTGTAATTGCTATACACGCCCGGCCGACAATTGAAGGTTGTGTCTAATTGAAAGCCGCGTCCGCCAGGGGCAGGTACGGCGCGCAAAGCCTCTCCATTCGCTGCGTTGAGCAGGAAGAGATCGGTTTCATTGGCGGCCATGCGGCTGACATCAATATTCGGTTTGCTGCTAAATGCTGCGTTGAATTGCAGGCGGGTGATGCCCAGCAGCTTATCAAGGTTCGCTTCCGCTTCCTGACGAAGCGTGATCGTGTCTGACGTTTCGCGGTGCGACTCGGCAATATCCACATTTAGCAGGACGTTTTCCCATGCAATGCGTTGTTCAACGGGGTTGGCGAGTGCCAGTGCCTGCGCTCTGTTTTCCTGCGCCTGTCTGAGATAGGCGTCATATTGTTCACTGCGTCCATAACGGATATACACAACGACTAGAACGGTCACCACCATCAAGGGGATGAGTACCGCCATGAAAAACATCAACGTGGAGGATGGGACGGGAGTCGATGCTTCTTCTGAATTTGGGAGCAGACGCGGCAGGAAGTTGCGGAGTTTTTCACCGAGAGTCGCGCTCATTCTACGGGTGGCTTGAATGCCGCTCGCGATCATTTTCGCCATCTGACGGGTTTGAGCAGACGGTTCGCGTCGGGTTCTGCGTTCGCGCACTTTTTTAGGCGTGACGACCTGTTCTTCGACAGCCGGTTCTTCCTTTACTTCTTCTTTTTCTTCCACTTCAAGGATTGGTGCTTGCACTTCGGCGGGCTTGCTGACCTCAGGCATTGGAATGGGCTGCGGCTTCGCTTGCGCGCGTGGAATAGACGAAGGAAATGCGCGTGGACCAGTGTTGTGCGGCAGGCTGGCTAATGGGTTTGCCTGTGTTTGTTCTTGTGCAGTCTGTGCCTGCGGGAGCGGCTCTTCGTGCTGTGGGGGAATGGCATACGCCGAAGGCTGCACATAATGCGCCCCGCGCGGTTCGGATACAAGCTCAGATTCAACTGCAGCAGAGGCAAACTGCTCGGGCGTGGATTCTGCTTCTTGTTCTTGAGGCAGGTTCGAGGTTAAGTCAGGAGGCGCGGGAACTTCTTCCTTTGCTTCCTCTTTAACTTCAACAATCCCCTTTAAGAGATGCAATCCGCCTGTGCCGTCAGTGGCTTGGATCAAAACTGAATTCAAATCATCGCGCGTGAGGGTGGAAAGGCGGCGGCGCATCGCATCCAAAGAAGATGGGCGCGAGTCGTTGAGCGTGCTTTCCCACGCGTTTGGAATTCTGCCTGCCAGCAGCATGCGGTTGCCCGCGCTTAAGCCCACCTGACCATAATAAACGCTTGTGCTCTGGCTGATGCCCAACCCCTTGCCCGATGTGCCAGGCTCGTGAATGTGACGGGTATCTTCCTGCCCGAACCAATAGACATGCATTGGCCCGCTGATCGAAAGCGTGCATTGCGCATCCCGCAGCGCGGCCAGTGTGATCCAGCCGTTCACATATTGCCCGCGCCCGCTGGTAGACATGTTGCGGTCGAGCAGCGTTTTATTGACAAGTTCAGTTGCGGCACGCAGCGCGCTGGTGGTTGAACCCGACGTTTGAAAAAACGCGTTGGCGGCATCCTGTGCTAATTGCATATACTCGGAGGACGAAAAAACAGCGTTGCCTGTCAGCAGCAGATACACCAAAAGACGGTCCTGCATGCGGATGCGCGACGCGTTGGGCGGCGGCATTAAAGCAAGCAAACCAGGCAAGCTGGCAATTTCCTGTCCATTAATTCTGTAAAGTGGGGCGAGTGTGAGATCGAGAGCCATGTAAGAATAAGCCTTAAGTGCCTATCAGAGATTGCGTCCTACTATATACATTCATTATAACTGGTAAAATTTGGCGGCTATGGAATATACACTTCACAACGATTTCTCCGAACTAAACGCACAGGAGTGGAACGACCTTTTGAAAGAATCGGTCAGTGACACTCCATTTTTGCGCCATGAATATCAACGCGGCTGGTGGGAACATCGCGGCGGCGGCGAGTGGCAGAACGCCCAACTCATCCTTATTTCCGCGCGCGAAGATGGCAAGCTCATTGGCATTGCCCCGCTTTTCATTGCGGAATATGAGGGCAAGAACGCGCTTCTTTTAATAGGCAGCATTGAGATCTCTGACTATCTGGATGTGATCGTGCGGATGGGGGACCACTCGCGCTTCATCACTGGCTTGTTGGACTTTCTCGCCTCTTCCTTCGCCGACAATTGGTCCAGCCTCGATTGGTATAACCTCCCCGATTCATCTCCCACCCTCGCCGCCTTCAAAGCGGAATCTGAATCCCGCGGCTGGACTCATCTCGAAGAGATGTATCGTCCAACTCCGCGCATCGCATTGAACGGAGACTTTGAAGAATATCTCTCACGCGTGGAAAAGAAACAGCGCCACGAGATCCGCCGCAAAATGCGCCGTGCCATCGAAAGCGAACGCGGCGTGCGATGGTTCATCTCTGACATGGCCGACCCCGAAGCGGAAATTGACGCCTTCCTGAAATTGATGGAGCAGGATCAGGGCAAAGCCAGTTTCCTGCGCGACTCCATGCGCGCGCAAATGCGGGATGTCATCCGCACCGCGCATGAGAACGGCTGGCTGTGGTTAGCCTTCCTCGAAGCGGATGGTCAGCGCATTGCGGCAGCGCTCAACTTTGATTACGAAAATAAACTCTGGGGTTACAACGCCGGCGTCAACCGCGATTTTATGGATCTGTCTCCCGGCTGGGTGTTGCTCGGCCTCATTTTGCAATGGTGTTGTGAAAACGGACGGTACGAATTCGATTTCATGCGCGGTGACGAAGATTATAAATATCGCTTCGGCGCTGTGAACAAATACGTAATGCGCGCGAAGCTGACACGAAACTAAATAAGCTAGAACTTTTGCCGCCAATTGTACGAATTTCGCTCATTTTTTAATCATTCGCGTGAATAAGCGAAATTAGCGGCTAGTTTTTAAAAGAAAAACTCACCCACGAAAAATCTATTTCGGGGTGAGTTGTGTTTTAACTCAACTTGATTATCCGCCGCCGCTTACGCCGCCGACAATTCCACCTTCGGTCAATTTTCTCAAATCGCTCAACGCTGCTTCGATCTCTTCAGCGGTCACAGCCCGATCTTCGTCGCGGTGCTTTAGCGTGCCTGTCTTTGCCTTCTCAATTGCCAGCTCGCGGATGGATGCATTGTTTGCAACAGCTTCCTTCACCAACGCCGCTCCTTGTGAGTATCCGATCACGGGGTTCAAAGCAGTAACGATGATCGCATTCTTCGCCAGCCAGCCTTCCGCTTTTTCACGGTTGGCGGTCACGCCTTTCACGGCGCGTTCTGTAAATGCATTCACCGAGCCAATAATGACTTGCATCATCTCGAACAGGTTGTGAGCGAGGATGGGCATCATTACATTCAGTTGCAGTTGTCCCGCCTGCGAGGCGAGTGCCACGGTTGCATCGCAGCCAACCACATGGAACATGGCCTGATCGAGCATCTCTGCCATAACCGGATTGACCTTGCCCGGCATGATGGAAGAACCAGGCTGAACGGCGGGTAATCTGATTTCGTCGAAACCAGTTGAAGGTCCAGACGAAAGGAGGCGAAAATCGTTTGCGATGCGGATCAATGTCAGCGCCAGAGTCCGCAGCGAAGCGGAAAAGTCCGCCGCATCCGCCATGGATTGCATCGACTCAAAGAGATTGTCAGAGTCAGCCAGTTGCAGCCCGGTCAACTCGGATAAGACGATCACCATGCGGGAGTGGTATTCAGGATGCGCGTTCAACCCAGACCCGACAGCTGTTCCGCCGATCCCCAGCCTGCGCAACCCCTCAGCCGATCTGCGGATACGCACCATGTCCCGTTCGATCGATTTTGCGTACGCGCCGAACTCCTGACCCAAACGCACCGGCACTGCATCCTGCAAGTGCGTGCGGCCTGATTTTACGATCTCATCGAATTCAAGCGCTTTCACTTCCAATGCGTTATGCAACCCCTGCAATGCACTGAGCAATTCATCCAAACGCCACAATGCGCCGAGGCGGATGGATGTGGGAATTACATCGTTCGTGGATTGCGCCATGTTGACATGGTCATTGGGGTGGACGTAATACTTGCCAAGTTCCCCGCCCAAAATTTGGGTGGCACGATTCGCGATCACTTCATTTGCGTTCATGTTGTGGCTGGTGCCCGCGCCCGCCTGGAAAGGCTCCACCACAAACTCATTGTCCCATTTGCCGTCCATCACTTCAGTTGCGGCTTGCACAATAGCCTGGGAGAGCTGCTTTGCGGTGAAGTGCTTTCCATCCACTTCACGGTCGTTGAACAGGCCCAGCTCAAAGTTCACCAACGCTGCGGCACGTTTCACCGCCGCAACAGACCAGATAAAGGCGCGCCAGGGGCGCAATCCGCTGATGGGGAAGTTATCCACTGCGCGCTGGGTTTGCACGCCGTATAGGGCGGAAGCCGGTACTTGAATTTCACCGAGTGAATCTTTTTCTTTGCGAAAATCCTGCTGGGTCATGTTTTCTCCAAAAGAGTATTTTTTTCTTATTTTACACCTTCCCTGTTTGGAAAAGCGTGTGCGGTATAAGACCATACGTACCATTACTGTCTTGTAAAGTGATGGTGTAAAAGCAATGTTCTTTTTACATTGACATGATATATAATCATTTCTATGCCTGATCGGTTTCATCGTTTTTTCAGCAGTCCGATCTTCGACAACGAAGAAAAAAACCGCCTCGCGCGAATACTTAATTCCTTTGGGTGGAGCGCATTTGTTATTGTTTCTGCAATTACTTTAGTTCGCTTGTCATCAGGATTATGGTTGAGCCAATCATCCATGATCATCCTCCCATTGATCCTTGTTATCATGGCAATTGTTCTTGTCATGATCCGTGCCGGGTGGGTACGGTCGGCAGGGATATTTCTGGTTACAGCCACTTGGCTGGCCATGACTTATCAAGCCTGGAGTTCTGATGGGCTGCGAGATGTCTCTGTTATTGTTTATATTGTCATCATTCTTCTTGCTGGTCTTCTGCTTGGCTGGCGTGAGGGAATATCCCTTGGTTTATTAAGCACTTTCATGCTGTGGTATTTTGCCTGGCAGGAACGACAGGGGACGCGCCAGTTTGTATTAGATGATCCTTATAGTTATGCGCGCGACCTTACTGCTGTTTTTGTGTTGGCTGGTGTTCTTATCTATCTTTTGATCCATAACCTAAATCGCTCCCTGGATGATGCACGCCTTGAATTGAAAGAGCGCTTAAAAACTGAGGAAAAATTACACAGGCAGGCCCATTATTTAACCGCGTTAAACGAGACGGCTCTAGGCTTGTTGAACCGTTCGGATCTTCGCACCTTGTTAGAGTCCATATTAACTCGTGCTTGTGGCCTGCTCAACACAGAGCACGGCCTGATTGAACTTGTTACACCAGACGGGGCTTCGCTTCAACAGGAGGTGGGACAAGGTGTCCTCGCAGGCTTTAATGGGGCTCTTGCTCAAAGAGGCGAAGGGGTGACAGGTACCGTGTGGGAAACCGGGCAGGCATTGATTATCAATGATTACACTGCCTGGGAATATAGAATGGAAGCATTTGTTGAGGCCAGTTTTTACTCTGTAATGGGGGTACCTCTCAAAGTGGGGAATACAGTAATTGGGGCTATTGCAATCGCTCATGTGGATCGGAACAAGATGTTCACGCAGGAACAAATGAATCTCATGGAACGCTTTGCTGCGCTTGCATCCCTTGCCATTGATAATGCCCGCCTTTATGAACAGGCGCAAAAAGAGATCAACGAACGGAAGATGGTTGAACAGGCATTACGTTCCAGCGAGGAACTTTTTCGCAAAGTGTTTGATAATAGCTATGTTGCTATTGCCATTGTCACTCTCAACGAGGGAGAATTTTTACAGGTAAATGCTGCTTTTGCAGAGTTGACTGGATTTCCGCCCGAACAGGTACTGGGAAAAACTTCTTTGGAATTGGGATTATGGCATGGGGGAGGAGAACGCGAAAAGTTTGTACAAGATTTGTTAAAAAAACACTATTTGCAGAATGTCCCGGTTGAATTCATACTCAAAGATCGCCCCAATAAAACAGCCATTGCGTATTATGAATTGATCAACATCAAGGATCAGCAATGTATTGTTTGCATGTTCTATGATATTTCAGAACAGAGACAGTCTGAAAGAGCACTCAAGGAAAGCGAAGAACGCTTCCGTAAGGTGTTTCAGGCCAGCCCGGTTGCCATCTGCATTACAACATTGGATCAGGGACAGTTGCTGGACGCGAATGAGGCGTACTGGCAGCTGACAGGCTATGATCCGAAAATATCCATTGGCAAGAACGCAGAAGAATTGGATATGTGGGACACCTTGGAAGACCGTAAAAATTTTGTTAACGAAATTACGCAAAAATATTCCATTGTCAATCCAAATTACGAATTCCTGGCATATGATACTCTCCAGCCTCGTTCTGCAATCGCTTTCTATGAATTGATCGAGATCGATGCGCAGCCCTGTATTCTATCCATGTTCTATGATGTCACAGAACAGAAACAGGTTCAAAATGAATTACAAAGTGCTGAGGCTCGCAAACGTGCAATCTTAACATCCATTCCTGATATGATCTTTGAAATTTCCAAGGATGGAACTCTTTTGGATTTTATGGCATCTACGGAGATATCCACTCTTATGCCACCTGTGGAATTTATCGGCAGGAATATCAAGGAGTTATTTCCACCTGCAATTGCCGAACAAACCTTGTTTGCACTTGAACGAGCCCTTGAGACAGGACAATTACATGCTTTTGAGTATGGGCTGCCACCGGGGGAGGAAGTGCAGTTTTTTGAGGCGCGTATTACCGCAGTTACATCCGAGTCTGCGATCATTATGGTGCGTGATATAAGCCAGCGGAAATGGGTGGAGACCGAACGTGAAAAATTGATCAATGAATTGGAAGAGAAGAATAGTGAGTTGGAACGATTCACCTATACCGTTTCTCATGATCTAAAATCTCCACTTATCACCATCAAAGGCTTTCTCGGGTTTCTGGAAAAAGATGCCGCCAGCGGAAATATCGTCCGCTTGAAAGCAGATACTCAGCGCATTGCGGATGCAACCGATAAAATGCAGACTCTGCTTAATGAGTTGTTGGAGTTATCACGTGTGGGGCGCTTGGCGAATCCATACCAGGTCATTCCATTTGAAGAGCTTGCCAGAGAATCTTTGGAGATTGTGCACGGTCGTTTACACGATAGGAATATTGAAGTCCATGTGGGCGAAAATTTGCCAGTTATCTATGGTGACCGTCAGCGCTTGACCGAAGTGCTCCAAAACCTGTTGGATAATGCTGCAAAATTCATGCGCAACATTTCCAATCCCCGCATTGAGATCGGGCAGAATGGATATGAGGATGGCAAACCTATCTTCTTTGTCAGTGATAATGGCATGGGCATTGACCCTGTTCACCACGATCGAATATTCGGCCTTTTCAACAAACTGGATGCCGCCTCCGAAGGCACGGGCATTGGTCTCACTCTCGTGAAGAGAATTGTTGAGGTTCATGGCGGCAGGATATGGGTCCAGAGTGAAGCGGGAAATGGGGCGACGTTTTACTTCACGCTTCCAACCAAATCCGACAGCTGATTCGTGATATAACTGGCGCTATCTCATCCGAGGAGGATTTTTCA
>Ga0209066_10004311_pt1 | contig 15618 bp, 10 predicted proteins | sample All_14_2_FD_187198 | JGI IMG/M metagenome (GOLD analysis project Ga0209066, IMG submission 187198) | Freshwater microbial communities in response to fracking from Pennsylvania, USA - Allegheny Zone_MetaG_DW_15 (SPAdes) (version 2) ...
GGGTGAATTCTCTCACCGGACATTACTCTATAAAAATTTTTATTAAAAAAACATAAAAAAATACTTTGGTTTGATTTTTGTTTGAAGATGGTCGAACAAGTTAATAGCTATATGCTCAATTATTTCATTTTGAATTGAAGAGTATTTATTTAAAACCAAAAACCTTAAAAGTATGAAGCCCCAAAGTCTTACCCCAAAGAACTCAATCATTATTATAGCAATGTTGCTATCTTTTATTGGATGCGAGAAAGAGAATGAAGAGATTGTGCAACCCATTATGCCAAAGGTTGAGATATTCTCTTTAGGATCCAATGCCGTTACTCTTAAGAGTGATTTAGTGGAGAGTAAAAGCCCAGTAGTTTCAGTCGGATTATGCTTGAGTACAAGTCCCAATCCAACAATCACAAATTCCAATATTCGTGGATATTTATGCGATAGCGCAATGTACTGTAGAGTTGAACATTTGATTCCGAATACCCAATATTACGCAAAGCTTTACGTAATTAATACCGATGGCACTTGGTATGGAGATGAGTTCAATTTTACTACCAATGCCACTGTTGCTGATATTGATGGCAATATTTACAATACTGTGACAATTGGTAGTCAGGTTTGGACAGTTGAAAACCTTAGAACTACAAGATTTAATGATGGAAGTGGCATTTCCTACATCAATACATCGTGGGAAGATTTACAAACAGCAGGGTTTACCTATTACGATTTTTCAATTAACAATAAGCCTGTTTATGGACTACTTTATAATTGGCCAACAGTCAGTTCAAATAAACTTTGCCCTGAAGGCTGGCATATTCCTTCCGACTCAGAATGGAAAGTTTTAATGGAGAACCTTGGGGGTGAATTTATTGCTGGGGCTATGTTAAAGAATTCTGAGCCCACAACATGGGCATTCTCAAATCCTGTTGCAAACAACTTGTCAGGTTTTTCAGCACTTCCAGGAGGAGCATCTTCAGCGGTAATCGGTGTTTTTACTGGATTGGGTTATAATGGATTATGGTGGACATCAACAATTGAGTACCCTAATGGCTCAGATTTAGGCTATAATATATTCTGGGGTGTGAGCCATGGAAGCCCATCGGTTCTACGGAATGGATTTATGAATAGGGCTGGATCCATAAACTTTTTATCGGTTAGGTGTATTAAAGATTAAGTTTTACTTTAGTGAAACTAAGAGCCGAACCTTGTGTTCGGCTTTTTATTTGGTTAATAAAAAAATCATAATCAATCTAAATCGATTTAGATATTTTTATATATTTGTTGCAAACAAATGTGGATTGATGAAAAAGCAGAGAGTTTCGTTGGACGATATTGCCCGTAGCGTGGGAGTTTCGAAGGCGGTGGTTTCGTTGGTGATGAACGGGAAGGCGGAGCAGTATGGAATATCAGAACGTACTCGGATTAGGGTGCTCGATAAGGCTAAGGATTTGAACTATAAACCCAACCAGTTAGCCCGTGGACTTAGGCTTGGGTATACCAATACTATTGGACTAATTGTTTCCGATATTTCCAATAGTTTCTACGCAGCAATAGCTCGTAATATTGAAGATTTGGCTGCCAGCGTTGGTTCCAATGTGATTATTTGTAGTACCGACGAGGATATTGAAAAGGAGCGAAAATTAATTAAGCTATTGCGGAATAGGCAGGTCGATGGTATTATCCTATCATCATCGCAAGAAAATGCCGAGGAGCTGAGGAATTACTACTCCGATGGCTTGCCTTTGGTGCTTATCGATAGGTGTTTCGAAAATTCTGGAATTCCATCGGTGGTGGTCGATAACTTTAATGGAGGCAAACAGATTGCCGAACATCTTTCCAAGTCTGGTTATCAAAAACCAATGGTTTTAACACTTTCAACATCGCATATATCAACAGTAAAGCATAGGGTTGAGGGCTATAAATATGCTTGGCAACAAAAAGGTGTAAAGGTTGATACCGTTGAGATTCCTTTTGGAGATATCAGCGGAGCAGTGAGCGAATTGCTAATGACCCAATTTAAGCAAAACTCCATGCCCGATTGTCTTTTTGCGGTAAACAATAATCTAGCAACAGCAGTATTGCAGTCGTGTAGCAACTTGGGGATTAGAATACCTGAAGATATGGCCTTAACCTGTTTCGACGATTTACCCTACTTTAGTTTTATTAAACCTTCGGTAACGGCTGTTTCGCAGCCAATCTCCGAAATCTGCACTCAAGCATTTGAAATATTGATGCATCAAATTAAGCAAGAGGAAATTGAGGGATTAGGTAAACTAAGTATTTTACCAATCGCTTTAAATATAAGGGAATCGTCTCGCAAATAATAAAAACCTAAACCAAACCTAATATGAACAAAAAAACTATTCCAATCTTTTTAGCATTCCTTACAATGGGCATTGCCGATGCAATGGGCCCAATGTCCGATGCTGTGAAAAATCAATATCAACTAAACAATGTAATGGCAACTCTATTACCATTCTTTGTTTTTATTGCATTTGCTGTGTTTAGTGTCCCTGGGGGACTTTTGGCATCGCGAATTGGCAAGAAAAACCTGTTGCTTTTGGGGTTGGGTTTGAATGCATTGGCTTTACTTGTGCCAACCGTTATTGCTCCTAGTTATATGTTGCTTTTGGCTTGTATTCTTATATTGGGAATTGGTACTTCGTTCTTACAAGTTGCGGGAAACCCAATTATGCGCGATGTTAGTACCAGTGGAGCATATAGCCGCAATTTGGCTTTTGCCCAGGGAATAAAAGGAATTGGTAGCACTGCATCGGCATACCTAGTAACTGCTGTTGCGGCTTTAGTTCTTTTCAAAGATTTGGGATGGAGAGCCGCATTTCCTGTTTTCTTCATACTGATGGCGTTAACATTTGTATCGGTTCTTTTCATTAAGGTTGAGGAAACAAAGGCCGATGTTCCACCAAGTTTTAAGTCGAGTCTTGGTTTGTTAAAAAATCCAGTGTTTTTGATGGCGGTTCTAGGGATTTTCCTCTATGTTGGTGCTGAGGTTTGTATGGCAAGATTTCTTTTGCCCTTGAATAAGGCAATTGGCATGTCGCCCGAAAATGCTAGTAAATATGGTGCTCCATTGTTTTTCCTTCTGCTAACAATTGGTCGTTTGGCTGGAGGTGTAACATTAAATGTAATAAATCCGCGTAATTTCTTCCGTATTTCAGCTCTAATGGGATTGGTTGGAATAATTCTGCTTATGGTTGGAAATCCAATGTTGGCTATTGTGGGTGTTATTATTGGCGGATTGGGTTTTGCTAATATTTGGCCATTGTTATTCTCAATTACAGTTGAGGAGAAACCAGAGGCGGCCAATGAGTTAAGCGGTTTGATGTGTATGGCAATATCGGGTGGTGCAATTATTCCTTTGTTTATGGGTAAAATGGTTGATATGGAGATGAATGCCTTTGCGTTTATAGTTCCTGCAATCTGTTTTGGATATTTGCTGGTATTATCGCTTAAAGGCACAAAAAAAGTGGCAGCATAATTAACAACACATAACATACAACTCTTCATATGTCATATCGAAACGATAGTAGAATAGTACTTACCCTTGATGCTGGTGGAACTAACTTTGTTTTTTCGGCAATTAAGGGGATGCAGAGTATTGTTGAGCCTGTTACATTGCCAAGCAATGGCGATAACTTGGATAAATGCCTGCATACAATCCTCGATGGGTTTAAAACCGTAATATCTAAACTAAACGATAAGCCTGTTGCAATCAGCTTTGCATTTCCTGGCCCAGCCGATTATCCCAATGGTATTATCGGTGACTTGGGCAATTTGCCCAGTTTTAGGGGCGGGGTTGCTTTAGGGCCAATGCTTCAGGAGCAGTTTAATCTTCCTGTATTTATCAATAACGATGGCGATTTATTCGCCTACGGCGAGGCCATTGCAGGTCTTTTACCCGAGGTAAACGAGATGCTCGAAAAGGAGGGGAATCCAAAACGCTATAGGAATATTTTTGGTATCACGCTAGGAACAGGCTTTGGTGGTGGTTTGGTGGTGAATAATCAACTTTACATTGGCGATAATTCGGCAGGAGCCGAAATCTGGTTGATGCGCAACGGTATCGATGTTTACTGTTTTGCGGAGGAGGGTGCCAGTATTCGTGCTGTGCAGGGCGTTTACCATAGCAATTCAAGAAATAAGGAGACCGAAACCCTTTCACCAAAGGAGATATTCGATATACTCGAAGGGAAAAAGGAGGGCGATATGGTTGCTGCCCGACTTGCATTCCAAACACTTGGCGTTGTAGTTGGCGATGCGCTGGCCAATGCCGTTACATTAACCGACTCGCTTGTGGTAATTGGTGGTGGTTTGGCTAATTCCTACAAGTATTTTGCGCCTTCAATGTTCTACCAGTTGAACGGTAAAATTCAAAACTTGAATGGTGGCGAGGTCGATAGGCTTGAACTTAAAGCATTTAATCTTGAAGATGTTCAGCAACGTGAACTTTTTACAAAAGGCGAATTACGCAAAATTAAAGTTCCATTCAGTTCTCGTGAGGTTGATTACGACCCACTGAAACGATTTGGGGTAGGTTTATCGCGCCTTGGAACTAGCCACGCGGTGGCTGTAGGAGCGTATGCGTTTGCTTTGAAAAAGTTGGATGAGAATTAAACGCAAAGACGCTAAGTCGCAAAGTTTTTTATTCTTCGCGTCATTGCGCCTTAGCGTTCATAAGCAAAGTCAATGAATATAAAAAAGATACACCGAGGAATATTTGTAGCAATTATGTTGATTTTCTGCAACATAACCGCTGCTTATTCCCAGAATACAATAACCCTCGATGGTGCTTGGCAGTTCCGTAAAGCCAATTCTCAGGACGCATGGATGCCTGCTGTTGTTCCCGGAACAGTTCACACCGACCTTATGACCAATGGAAAAATTCCTGATGTTTACATTGGTTGCAACAACATGCAATTGGGATGGATTGATTCGCTGGATTGGGAATATTACCGCGAATTCGATTTGCCTAAATCTTATAAACCCAACAAGATATCCGAGTTAGTTTTTGAGGGTCTTGATACCTATGCTCAGGTCTACCTGAACGACTCCTTAATTCTTGTTACCGATAATATGTTCCGTCAGTGGCGTAAAGATTGTGCAACGATTTTAAAACCTCAGAAAAACAGCATTAGGGTGATTTTTAGTTCTGCAGTAAAAACTGCGAAACAAAAGTCCTCAGAGGCAAAAATAAAAATACCAGGAGGAGAATGGGCCTACAGCCGTAAGGCTGCTTACCATTATGGATGGGATTGGGGCCCAAGGTTTGTAACCTGTGGAATTTGGAAATCGGTTTACATATATCAACAAAACGATATCGAGATTTATAATCCTTCAATAAATACTATCAACATAAGCGATAAAAATGCTCTGATGAGTATTTGTATCGAATATTCTGTGTTAAAGGATGGACGTTATAGTGTTCAACTTGTTGATAACGTTACAAAAACTAAACTATTCGACAAAAAAATCAATGTAAAAAAAGGAATAGGTGAGCTTAGGGATAGTTTTTATATTCAGAATCCGCAACTCTGGTGGCCTAATGGAATGGGCAAGCAAAATATCAATAGTTATAAATTGATAGTAAAAAAGGGGACGAAATCTGTTTATAGCAAAACTTTTAGGGTTGGAATTAGAGTTGTTGAGTTAGTGAATGAACCAGATAGTATTGGAGAATCGTTCTACTTCAAAGTAAATGGAAAGCCAATGTTTGCAAAGGGTGCAAATGTTATTCCTCCGCATAGTTTTATTTCTGCAGTTACCGATTCTGTATGGATTTCAATTGCCAACAATGCACGCCAAAGTAACTTCAATATGGTGCGCATTTGGGGTGGTGGTGTTTATCCTCCCAATGTCTTTTTCGAGGCTTGTACTGAACGCGGTATTTTGGTATGGCAGGATTTTATGTTTGCCTGTTCAATGTACCCTTGGAATAGGAACTACTTAAAGAATGTACAGGCTGAGGCAGAGCAACAGGTAAAGCGTCTTAGGGCACATACTAGCCTAGCCCTTTGGTGTGGGAATAACGAGGTTGATGAGGGTTGGCACAACTGGGGTTGGAAAACCCAGTTCGATTCCATTCCTGCGTTAGCGGACTCAATTTGGGGTGGATATGAGAGTCTATTTCACAATCTACTACCTACGGTTGTAAAGAAATACGATTCCACAAGGTCTTATTGGCCTTCGTCGCCAAAGTTTGGGTGGGGTCGAAAGCAGAGTATGACTCACGGCGACTCTCATTACTGGGGCGTTTGGTGGGGCACTGAGCCTTTCGATAAGTATCGGGAAAAAGTTCCGCGTTTTATGAGCGAGTATGGTTATCAGGGAGCTCCTTCGAATCACACCATTAAACTATTCAGCAATGGAGGCGTAAATCCCGATTCTGTGGAGATGCGCTGCCACCAGAAACATCCTGTAGGGTACGAAACTATCCGAACCTATATGGAGCGCGAGGGTTTTTATCCTGAAACTTTCGACGATTGGGCTTACCAAAGCCAAATAACCCAGGCAATTGGCTATAGGGTTGCCATTGAATCGCACAGGTTGGCTTCGCCACGCTGCATGGGAACACTTTACTGGCAGATGAACGATTGTTGGCCTGTAGTTTCGTGGTCGAGTATCGATTATTTGGGGCATTGGAAGGCGGTTCATTACACTGTTCGCGATTCCTATAAATCGGTTTTGGTTTCGGCGCAGGTAACCGATAGCGTGATTGTGGTTAATGCTGTTTCGGATAGTTTACAGCCCATCAACGGAAAAATAACATTAACCATACTAAGCACGCTGGGCGATACGTTGAAGCAATGGACTAAGGACGTTTCATTACATCCCAATATTGCATTAGTTGTGGATAGAATTGAAAATCCTGTAGAAAAAAATGATTTCGATAAGTACTTTGTTCATACTCGGTTGAGTTTAATGGATGGAACTGAGTTTGAATCCGTATCGTTTATGGGTAAAGTAGGCAAATTGCAATTGGAGAATCCCCAAATAGTTAAGGAGATTACTAAGAGCAACAATGGTGGAAAAATAACTTTGTCATCAAAATACCCTGCATTCTTCGTGGAGTTAAGCAGCAATAATTCCGATTGCAGGTTTGAAAATAACTATTTGCATATTCTGCCCGGACGGAAATATGTAATTAAGTATAGTGGTAATTTGGGTGATAACCTGAAATTAAAATTCCTTTAACTTCTTCTAACTTCCTTTAATTCCTATAAATTAAACAATGAAATGATTAATAAACATCTACATACAATGAAAAAACCTCAACTACTTGCAGTTTTGATGCTTATTAGCATTGCGCTGTTTTCGCAGGAAAAAAGCCCTGTTGAGTATGTGAATCCATTCATTGGAACCGATTTTCACGGTCACACATATCCTGGAGCAACGGTTCCCTATGGTTTAGTTCAGTTAAGTCCCGATACACGCCTTACAGGTTGGGATGGATGCTCGGGCTATCACTACTCCGATAATGTAATTTACGGTTTCTCTCACACCCACCTCAGTGGTACGGGTGCGTCGGATTATGGCGATATTCTGATTGCCCCAGTCACAGGAAAGCCTATTTTTAAAAATACAGAGTACTCGTCGAAGTTTCAGAAAAAGAACGAAACGGCAAAGGCCGGTTACTACTCGGTTTATCTCGATAAATTCAAAGTAAAGGCAGAGATGACTGCTACTGCACGGGTTGGTTTTCATCGCTATACGTTCGACAAACCCAAGAAGGCTGCTTTGGTAATCGACCTTGAGCATCGCGATAAGGTTATAGAATCGTGGGTTAAGGTTGTTGGGAAGAATGAACTGCACGGATTTCGTCGCTCAAAGATGTGGGCAAAGGACCAGCATATCTATTTCGTAATTCGTTTCTCAGAGCCAATTTCTATGGGGCCAAATTTTGTTGAGAAGGACGAAATATCCCTTTCGACCGATGAGAATGGACAGGTTAAAACCGAAGGGAAAAACCTAAAGCTATGGCTTCAGTTTGCTAATCCTAAAAATGGCCAATTGCTCGTAAAAGTTGGTGTTTCGGCTGTGAGTGCGGAAGGAGCATTGAAGAACCTTGAGGCCGAATTACCTGGTTGGAATTTTGAAACTGTAGTTACCGATGCTCAAAAACTTTGGAATACAGAACTTTCACGAATCAATGTTAGCGGAGGAACTCCTGAGCAATTAACCACATTCTACACATCGCTATACCACGCAATGGTTGTACCCAATATCTTTTCTGATGTTGACGGAAAGTACCGTGGAATGGATAACCAAATTCATCAGGCCGATGGATTTACTCCGTACACTGTTTTCTCACTTTGGGATACTTACAGGGCTTGGCATCCGCTAATGACTATTATCGATACTAAGCGAACTGGCGATTACATTAATACATTCCTATCGCATTACCGCTTTGGTGGCCGACTTCCTGTATGGGAACTTGCCGCAAACGAAACGGAATGTATGATTGGCTATCACTCTGTACCCGTTATTGTTGATGCTTGGAAAAAAGGAATAAGGAATTTCGACGAAAAGTTTGCCCTGCAGGCAATGAAGCATAGCGCAAAGCTCAATCATTTTGGTCTAAAGGAGTTTAAGCAGTATAACTTTATCCCCGGCGATATGGAGCACGAGTCGGTTTCCAAAACCCTTGAGTACGCCTACGACGATTGGTGCATTGCTCAATTTGCCAAAGATTTGGGCGAAAATTCCGATTACGTTGAATTCACAAAACGTGCTCAGGCTTATAAAAACCTGTTCGACCCCACAACTCGCTTTATGCGTCCACGTATTAATGGAGGTTGGAAGGATAACTTCAACCCCGCGGAGGTTGACCAGAACTTCACCGAAGCCAATAGCTGGCAGTACAGTTTTTACGTTCCACAGGATATTGTTGGACTGATAAAGTTGCACGGAGGTAAAGATAACTTCGAAAAAAGACTCGACGACCTTTTCTCAACTTCATCGCAATTATCAGGTAAAAATCAGGTAGATATAACCGGCTTAATTGGACAGTATGCACACGGAAACGAGCCTAGTCACCATATGGCTTACCTCTACAATTATGTTGGCAAGCCTTGGAAAACGCAGCAGATGGTTCGAAAAATTATGGATGAGATGTACACCCATAAACCCGATGGAATTTGCGGAAACGAGGATTGTGGTCAAATGAGCGCTTGGTACATTCTCAGCGCTGCAGGTTTCTACCCTGTTTGCCCGGGTAGCACACAGTATGTGATTGGTTCGCCACTGTTTCCAAAAGCAACATTTAACTTGGAGAATGGGAAGCAATTCACTGTTATTGCCGAAAATAATTCACCCCAAAACATTTACATAGCGGAGGTATTCCTCAACGGACAGCCATTAACCCGTAGTTGGATTGACCACTCGGAAATTGTTGCTGGTGGTGAGTTGAAGTTTGTTATGACCAATCAACCCAATAATGCTTGGGCCAGTTCCGATTCCGATATGCCTGTAACCAAAATAGAAGACAACACAATTGCGGTTGCTCCTGCATTTCACACATCAACTCAATCGTTTACCGAGAGTTTGGAGTTGAATTTATCATCAATTCAGCCCGAAGTAATGATTTTTTACGCATTATTCGATATCGACAAGCAGGGTGGAGGATTGCAATGGAGACAAGGAAATAAGGTTGTACTAACTGAATCGAAGATTGTAAAGGCCTATGCAGTTCTTCCGAGTGGTGAAACCAGCGCAATTATTGAGGGCAAATTTGTTAAGGTGAAGGATATTAAGGATATTGCTATCAAAAGTGAGTATAGTTCACTTTACTCTGGTGGAGGAAAGTTCGCGTTGGTGGATGGTTTCCGTGGAATCACCAACTTCAGGGTAGGAGGATGGCAGGGTTTCCATAATCAGGATTTTGAGGCGGTTATAGATTTGGGAGAGGAGAAAGAAATAAACTATATGGGAGCCAACTTCCTTCAGGATATTGGCCCTTGGATTATGATGCCCAAAATGGTAACCTACTCAACCTCTAACGATAATGTAAATTTTACAACAATAGGTGTAGTCTCAAATACAGTTCCCGACACAGAGCAGAACCCAACAATCAAGGAGTTTGGGCTAAATGTGAAAACTAAAGCGCGTTATGTGAAAGTCTTTGCAAAATCTTACGGAAAATTGCCCGCAGGGCATATCAGTGAGGGTGAACCATCGTGGATATTTATTGATGAGATTGTGGTGAAGTGATATTTTAATAGATAATTTAACAAAACAATAGCGGTTTTTAACCGCTATTTGTTTTTAATTCAAACGTACGTCAAAAATATTCACATAACTTTGCACTTACTTCAATTAAATTATGAGCATGATAATAAGTAGTGAGAGTATCGATAGAATTGCAGTAATTACGAAGGAAAAGCATATTTCCTACAAGGAACTATTTCAAAATATTGCACAGTACGCTCAACTTTTTAAGGATAAAGGGTACAAGAGGGTTGCAATTTTCTCTGAAAATAGAATTGAGTGGATTTATGCCTTCTACGCGGCATTGAAGAATGGTTGTGTTGTTATTCCGGTTGATTTTGCTGCATCGACCGAGGATGTGTCCTATATTCTGAACGATTGTCAGCCAGAACTGATATTTACAAGTCAAGGTCAAACTAAGGAACTTGGCAATATAAAACAGAACCTTAACTACTCACCAGAAGTTTTGGTTTTCGGAGAGTTTCAGTTACCAGCCATTGAAATAGCCGTTGAGCCAATAATACCCACAGATGTGGAGAGCACAGCGGTTATTATTTATACATCGGGTACAACTGGAAGCCCAAAGGGTGTTATGCTATCGTACAAAAACTTGTTGGCTAACATCAAGGCCGTATCGGAGGATGTGGTGATATTTACTCCACAACGACAAGTGCTGATGCTGTTGCCAATGCATCATATATTCCCACTTGCAGGTTCAATGATGGCTCCCCTAAAGGTTGGTGGTACAATAGTTATGAGCCCCTCAATGCAATCTACCGACCTGCTGGAAACTTTAAAGAACAATCAGGTTGCCATAATGATTGGCGTTCCACGTTTATACGAGTTGATTTATAAGGGTGTAAAGGCTAAAATTGATGCAAGTTTTATTGGCCGATTACTATTTCGCGTTGTAAAACTGACCAAGAGTAAAACTTTGGGCAAGAAAATATTTGGTAAAGTGCATCGTGGATTTGGAGGGCATTTGGAGTATCTAGTATCGGGAGGAGCAGCATTAAGCAAGGAAGTTGGAGGATTCTATCAAACCTTAGGTTTTGATGTTTTGGAGGGATTTGGAATGACCGAAGCTGCTCCTATGATAACATTTACCCGTCCGGGCAAAGTGCTTATTGGCTCTCCAGGACATGCATTACCAGGACTTACCGTTGAAATTCGCGATGGCGAAATTGTGGCGAAAGGTCCAAATATTATGCAGGGCTACTACAACAGGCCAGAGGAAACTGCTGAAGTTTTAAAGGATGGCTGGCTTTATACTGGCGATTTAGGTCGTATCGATAAAAAAGGGTATCTATTTATTACGGGTAGGAAAAAGGAAATTATTGTTCTATCGAACGGAAAAAATATTAACCCAGCTGAACTTGAAGTAAAACTGGAAAAAGCATCGCCCTGTGCTAAGGAGGCAGGTGTTTACCTATTCAACGATGCACTCCACGCAGTAATTCATCCCGACTACAAAAGCTTATCGGATTTAGGAATCAAGAACCCAGAGCAGTATTTTAGGGAAACCCTAATGCCCGAGTTCAACAAAAATCTAAGTTCCTATAAACGTATAATGCATTTTGCACTTGTAAACGTTGAATTACCTCGAACAAGACTAGGAAAACTGCAGCGGTTCAAGTTAGCAGAGTTGGCTGAAGCCCCCAAAAAGAAAAAGGGAAAAGTGGAGCACCCCGATAATGAGGAGTACCGTGCTGTAAAATCGTTCATTGAAAGTCAGGTTGATATGGAGATATCGCCCGACGACCATTTGGAGTTTGATATAGCACTGGATTCATTGGGACGACTATCGCTTATCGATTTTATCGAAACCAGGTTCGGGCTTAAATTCGATAACGAAAAGTTGGTTCGTTTCCCTTCTGTGAAGGCTATGGTTGATCATATTCGGGAGCATAAGCTCTTCAATAAGGAAGAAGGGACAAACTGGACAGAACTTCTAAAGGAGAAGGTGCATGTTAAACTTCCCAAAACTTGGCCAACACAAAATTTCATTAAAAATATCTCAAAAGGATTCTTTAAGATCTACTTTAAATTCAAGAGCGAGGGAACTGAAAATATTCCAGAGGGTCCCTGCATTATTGCACCAAACCATCAAAGCTATTTGGATGGATTACTTGTGGCATCATTTATAAAACGCAAAACATTCCGCTCAACTTATTTTTACGCTAAAAAGAAACACGTAAACAATTGGGTTGCAAGATTTATGGCTAGTAAGAACAATGTTATTGTAATGGATATTGATAAGGATTTAAAAGAATCCATCCAAAAACTTGCAGAAATTCTTAAGAGCGGTAAAAAAATCATTCTTTTCCCAGAGGGAACACGAACGTATACTGGCGAATTGGGCGATTTCAAGAAAACATTTGCCATACTAAGCCGTGAGTTGAATGTTCCGGTTGTTCCGGTTGCCATTTCGGGTGCATTTAAGGCATTTCCTCGTGGATCTAAAATTCCTCGCCCAGGAACGCCTATACGGGTTAGCTTTTTACCTCCTATAAATCCTGCTGAATACGAGTTGGACTCATTGATAGATACGGTCAAGAGTAATATTGAATCCAAGATTAATGAAGCATATTGAAAATACTAAGGAGTCGGGTTTTTAATCCGACTTTTTTTATGAAAATTTTTAATAGGGTAAAAACCACTTCACGTATCTTATTTGTGGAATAGCTATTCTAAACCCTTTAACCTTTAGAAGCACCCATGTGTTGAGCTATTTCATATCATGGGTGTTTCGTTTGTTTTGAAAAAGGGCATTGTAATATAAAGCTTACTAAAACAATAATTTAAATTAAAAATATATGAAACATATAAAATTACTTTACTTCATTGTTCCTGTTTTGGCTTTAATTAACTCAACAACAGCGTTTGGACAATCCGAAAATAAAATAAATCAGCCAGAACTAACTCCAAAAGTGTTTGCCCTGGGGTTTATTTCTACAGGAATGTACGAGCGCGATTTAGCCATGACAATTGATGGAAACGAGATTTACTACTCGCTTTTTCAAGGTGATTGGAACACAATTATGATGACCAAGAAAGTTAATGGCGTTTGGCAGGAGCCTGTTGTTGCCCCTTTTGCAAGGGATACAATGTATTTCTTTGCAGAACCAGCCTTTTCGATTGATGGCAATAAAATCTTTTTTCTCTCTACCAAACCACGTGAGGGAGAAACCCGAAAACCGGGGTGGAATAATCAAAATATTTGGTTTGCAAGTAGAAATGCCGATGGAACTTGGGGTGAAGCAATGCCCTTGCCGGAAAATATAAATGCAAAGGAAGAGTTTTACCCCTCTTTAACTAAGGATGGCACACTCTACTTTTGTCGTACCGATGCAAAAACAAAGGTTTCGCAAATTCTTCGCTCTAAACTGGTTAATGGTGTTTACCAAGACCCAATAGTACTTCCTGCGCCAATAAACGCAAAGGGAACTATTTTCAATGCTTGCATTGCACCTGACGATAGCTATTTAATTGGCTGTGTATCGGAACGAGATTCTAGCAATATGAAACGAGTAACCTATATGCTCTTTTTCCATAATGCCGATGATACCTGGACTGAAGGAATAGATTTGGTTAAAGAGTTGAATTTACCTTGTCCTAACGCCATAAGTGTTTCTACATCACTCGATGGAAAAATACTTTTCTTTGCCTCAACCGCAAAAACAATAAAGTTTAGCGATTTGCAGCCCAATTGGGCCCTAAGTTCAATTGCAAAAAGAAGGATATTGCCAGGGAATGGAAATTCAGATATTTACTGGATGAAAATTGAAGATGGATTTAAAAAATTACGGAAATAGTTTTGGTTTCAAATTGGTTAGTTAACTGTTTAGGTTTGTTATGAATTGAAAAAGACGCAGGGTTAACCTGCGTCTTTTCTTATGAATAGAAACAGCTAATTAACGCATTTCAATAAGTTCCATGGATGAAACTTTATTTCCTTTTGAATCAAATCCTACCGATTTAATAATTCCAACGCCCTTAGCATACCAATCGGTGGTGGAGGTATTTACTTTAATCCCTATGGCAACAGTGTTTACATTTGCTGTAAATTTATAAGCGTTAAACGTTCCGGCAGCAACCTTAACATCCTCTTTTGCCTCAACCTTGCGATTTGTAACGTTTACTGTAGTTTTCATATTAACAAAACCCATCTTAATTGCCATCTCAAGCGATGCATCTGGAAGCGTTTGACCAGGAGTTGGATTATTAGGTATTTCTAAACTATTTCCTGTAACTTGCAATTCTGCTGGAATTTGTCCGTTTTGTTGGAATGCAGCCTTACTCATATAATTGGTCATATCAAAAAACATCTTATCGCCACGTTTCTTGATTGTAATTTCCTCGTTGTAAACGGCTTTGTCCTTAGCATCATTAACCTCGCAGAGGTAGGTAATGTCCATATCATCACCTAATTTTTTTATGCTTTTTATTGTGTACTTCACAATGCTGGTTACTTTATCTTTTTTATCGAAATGCTTATAAACAAGCACTGTTCCCTCTTTAGTTGGGAAGAATAAATCCTGTGCATTTAATGTAACGCCAACAAAAGCAATAACTACTAGTAGAATTAATTTTTTCATAGATATTAGATTTTAGAGATTTGATGTTAAAGGTAGTATTATTTTTAATTCGTTATTCATTTACATCCGGGTAACTATTTGTTCCAATGCCCTACGGGTTTTTAGTCCCTGAGGATTTTTCCGATAGCCAAATGCAAGCATATATGCAACACCATATTTGTTTGTATCAACACCAAAATCCTTTGATAAAATCGCATCGGTGAGTCTTTGGTTGAAACCTTCAATAGGACAAGAGTCTATGCCAATCATTGCAGCGGCTGTCATCATATTGCCCATTGCAATATAGGTTTGCTTGGTGGCCCAATCGAAAAGTTTGCGGTCGTCGGTTAGGTCAAAATCGCTCTTCTGAAAATTCTCGTAGAATTTTTCCCTGCGGGCAATATATTCGTCAGATAGTTTCTGAACTTCTTTTGTGAACTGCTTGATATAAGGACTATCGTAACGTATCATCTCCGATTTCATTGCAAGGCAAACTAAAACGTGGCTTGCGGTATCAAATTTTAGCGGTGCTCCCCATGCCCCTTCTTTTATTTTCTCACGAAGTTCTGGATTTTGAACCACAATAAAATGCCAAGGCTCATAGCCAAATGAACTGGGCGAAAGCCTTGCTGTTTCGAGAATAAACTCAAAATCTTCATCGGAGATTTTCTTAGTGCTATCGAACTCCTTACAGGCGTGGCGAAACTGGAATGCCGATAAAATTTCTTGCTTTGTCATATTAATTGATTTTTATTTTTTCAGATGATTTAAGTACCCAAACAACAGTTTTTATAGGCAATTTGTTCTCAATGTATATTCAAGT
>Ga0209066_10004312_pt1 | contig 15618 bp, 16 predicted proteins | sample All_14_2_FD_187198 | JGI IMG/M metagenome (GOLD analysis project Ga0209066, IMG submission 187198) | Freshwater microbial communities in response to fracking from Pennsylvania, USA - Allegheny Zone_MetaG_DW_15 (SPAdes) (version 2) ...
ATTCTTGAGATAGATATCAGAAACAGGCCCGCGCCGCTGGTGGCCTCAGCAGAGGCCACAGGCGAGCGCGGGCAGATGCTGTATAGATATTGGTTCAACTCTTTGCAGTGGGCGCGGGAAATAATTTTCTGCGTTGTACGGACGCCTGCGGCGAACGGTATGGCCGGGTAAGGCCTGTTTGTAGCCGGCCGGCCGCGCATGGGAGGTGTTGATAAGATGCAGAACACCTTGGGAGCCGGTGCGAAGGCGCGTAGTGCCGAGCCCGGCGAACCCGCTACTTAGCGGCAAGCATGGGCGGCCGCGCTGCGTGGCCGACCGTGCGGCATCTCGCGGATAAGATCGGCCTACCTTTTCGAGGGGAAAAGCGGAACTTATAACGATACCTCGGGATGTTGCGCAAAGTAGTTTCGAACGATGTCCAAAAAACGGCGCCACAATTTAAACAGCTAAAAACCGCCGGTCCTCCGGCGGTTTTCGCATTTCCCGCGGAATACGGGGTCAGGTCTTTACTTTTGACTTCCCGGTCAGGGGAAGGGTTCAAGCCCCGCCTTGATTCAGGCCGCCTGCTTCACGTGCTCCCACGCGTCTTTCAGCTCCTGGGCCAGGCGCTTGAGTTCATCCCCGCCCACTTTGCCCAGGTTCGAGTAATGCCCCACCACCTCGTCGACTATCTTGTGGTATTCCGCCTTGTTTATATCCTTGAACTCCTCGGCTTTTTCCAGAACTTCGCCTTTGAGTTTAAGCATCCAGCCGCCGACCGCGGCGCGGTTGCTGCCGCCGTTCTTGCCGTACAGGAAGTACGCGCCCAGAGCGGTCACGGCCGCCACGCCCAACCCCGCCTCTACCATTGTTTTTGTTTTCATATTATTCCCCTTTAACTATCGTCTCAGATTTGTCCTTACGCGGGAAGCGGAGCGCAGCTACCTGCCGCCCTGTTTGGCCACTTTTATGGCCGCCTCTTTCATCCCCCGCAGCGTAAAGGCCGCCATGGCCTCACCCGGCTGCCGCTCCAATTCCGCCGTGCCGGTGCGGTCGTAGCCGCCGTCGCCCGCGTTCTGCTTGCCCAGCGCCGCGCCGGCCAGGAGGTTCTGGAAATACGAGGAGACAACGCCGCGCTCTTTGGTTTTTCCCAGGTGCAGACCCAGCCCGCGGTAGCGCAGGTAGACGGAGGCGTGCAGGCTGCTGCCGCGTATCGCCGTTTCGCTCCTGCCCTCCAGCAGCGTTCCCTTCAGGCTCATGCCTTCCAGCGGCCGAAAAAAACGGTTGAACCCCTGCAGATCCTGCCCCAGGATACGCAGCTTCACGTCCAGTTCCGGCTCCGGCGCGAAAGGCTTTCCTTTTACTTCGAGGCGGAACTTGCCGGAGTCGGCCAGCACGCCGTCGGCGCTGGCCTCTACGGGCGCCCCCTTGAGCCGAGGCGAGGTGCCTGCCGGCCCCAGGACCGCGCTCAGGCCGGAGACTCCGAGGCTACCGCGCAGGCCCGGGGATTCGCGTACATACAGGAACGACCCGCCCCTTATCGTCACCCCTTCAAATTCCAGGTCCAGGGGCCGCGCGGGGCCGGCGGCAGGCGGGGCCACCGGCGAATCTCCCTCTTTCACGGTAATATTGAACTTGTCTATCACAACTATTCCGGCCCTGATGCGCCCGCGCAATAGCTGGGAGAGCGAAACCGGCGCGTAGATATTCCCCGCCTCAAGGTTGACCGAAGTGGTGCCGAAAATACCGGCGGTAAGCCGGACGCGGCTGCAGCCCAGCGCCGGCGGGATCAGGTGCACCCTGACCGCGCCGAGCGAGAGCTCGCAGGTATCGCAGCCCGCCCGCACGGCGGCGCCCAGGCGCCAGCGCACCAAACCGGGAACGAGCGCCCCCTTGACCAGCAGCGCGGCGCCCACGAGCGCCGCCAGCACTAGGACGATGAGCGTCTTTGTTGTTTTCCCGGTCTTCTTATCTTCGGGCATACATTTCCTCTGCCTAAATCCGCTTTCCCCCTCTTACACCATACACGATACCGGAGATGAGCCGGTATTAGGACTATTACGGACCCAACGCGGGGCCGGGCCTGGCCGGCGCCTTGCCGCCCCGGCCATTCTGATATAATATCCATACACAGCCGAAGCTGGCGCTCCAAGCGCCGGCGCGGGGGACCCAACTCCCTTAGTTCAAGGGACGGGGCGCAGACAGCGGCAAACCCGTTGTCAGGTCACTTCCACGACCCAGCCCGTCAGCTAACCTCGCAGGCATTTGGAAGGGTGATCCATCGAAGCCTAATACGCTATCGCGGGTCTCCCTGGAGAGACACAGAGCACAAAGAGCGAACTCGCTTTTTGCGTGCCCTCGTCCCTCCGCATATACAGGAGAAAACCGCGAACGTATGAACTCTCAGTCAAAAGGCAGGGAAGTGTTGGTCCTGAGCACCGCCATGCTCAGTTTTATTTCTTTCTGGCGGGCGGCGGCGGTAGTGCTGTGCGACATGGGCTCGAGCGCCTATTACGCGGGCTCCATAGCCATGAACGCCTTCGGCCAGGCGGCCCCGTGGTACGTGCTGGCGGTCATGCTGTTCGGCGGGCTGATGCTGGCGGTGTACGTGGAGTCCTGCGCCATGTTCGTGCGCGGCGGCGTGTACAAGGTGGTCAACGAGGCCCTGGGACATTCCATGGCCAAAGTCTCCGTCTCGGCGCTGATCTTCGATTACATGATAACGGGCCCCATCAGCTCCATCAGCGCCGGGCTGTATGTCTCGGGCCTGCTCACGAACCTGCTGCCGCTGTTGCACATCAACTGGCATGTTCCCCCAAAAGCTTTCGCGGTAGTCTTCGCGGTGCTGGTGACCGCCTACTTCTGGAAAGAGAACATCAAAGGCGTGGAGGAATCCACCGACAAGAACCTGAAGATCATGGGATTCGTGACCGTGGTAGGGGCGATACTCATGGCCTGGTCGCTGGTCACCGTCGGGCTGCGGGGGTTCACGCTCCCCCCCTTCGAGTTGCAATTCACGCACGAAGCCCTGGGCTGGATGAACCATTTCCCGGTCTGGCAGACGGTAGGGCTGATAGGCATAGTGATGGCCTTCGGCCACTCGATACTAGCCATGAGCGGCCTGGAGACGCTGGCGCAGGTGTACAGGGAAATAGAGGACCCGAAGATAAAGAACCTCAAGCGCGCGGCCATGGCGGTGTTCCTGTTCAGCGCCGTCTTCACCGGCGGGCTAACCTTCCTGTCCTCGCTCATCATTCCCGGCGACCTGATAGCCGGCAAGTACGCCGACAATTTGCTCAGCGGCCTGGCGCTGGAACTGTCGGGGCCTTACTGGGCCAGGCTGGTGCTGCAGGCGCTGGTGGTGGTCTCGGGCAGCCTGATGCTGGTGGGAGCGCTCAACACTTCGCTGGTGGGCGCCAACGGCGTGCTTAACCGCGTGGCCGAAGACGGCATCCTGCACGACTGGTTCAGGCAGCTGCACAAGAAATACGGCACCACCTACCGGATGATAAACGTCATCGCCCTGGCGCAGATAGGCGTGATCATCCTCTCGCGCGGCGATATCTACCTGATAGGCGAGGCCTACGCCTTCGGCGTGCTCTGGAGCCTGGTCTTCAAGACGCTGTCGCTCATCATCCTGCGCTTCAAGGACCACTCGCCGCGGGAATGGATGTTCCCCCTGAACTTCAGGCTGGGGCGGGCCTGTTTCCCGGCGGGCATGGTGCTGGTGTTCGCCGTGCTGCTGGCGGCCAGCCTGGCCAACCTGCTGACGAAACGGGTGGCGACCGTAGCCGGTCTCGTCTCCACGGCGGCGCTCTATGCCGTGTTCCAGGTCTCGGAGAACCTGAACAGAAAAAAACCCCGCCTCTACGCGGGCGCGCAGGATGCCGACGAGAAGATGAACCTGCGCCGGGAGAGCGACATTGGCGCCCTGCTGCCAGAGCTGACCAAGCCGGTCAAGATACTGGTGCCGGTGCGCAACCCCAACAACCTCGCGCACCTCAAGCGCGTGCTGGAGACGGTGGACGACGAGACCACGGAAATAATAGTGCTTTCGGCCAAGATAGCCAGGGGACTGCACTCCGCCGGCGACGCCGCCGCCATAACCGGGGAGGACAGGGAACTGTTCACCCCCATCATACTCCTGGCGGAAAAGTACGGCAAGACCATCAAGCCGCTGCTGGTGGCCTCCAACGATCCGTTCTATTCCATAGTGCAGACGGCGCAGGCCGTCGGGGCCTCGGAGATAGTAATGGGGGTGTCGGGCTCTACGGGCGCCGACCTGCAGCTGGAGCGCCTGGCCATGACCTGGGGCATGCTTAAGCGGGAGCGGGCGGTAGAGCCGGTCACGGCCAGGGTGATCTGGGCGGGGCGGGAACTGACCTATAAGCTGACCTGACCCCGGTTTGCCTGGAGCAGCCTGGGGAGAAGGCTGGGCAAACAGCGGCCAGGCACTGGGACTGAAAGAGGCATTAAGTTCTGTGTCACTTTAACTCAACGGGGCGCTGGTTCCACTCCAGCCAGTAGTAGCCGAAGGTTTTCAGCAGTTCGGTGAACTTGGCAAAATTCACGGGCTTCACCAGGTAGCTGTTGGCGTGGCTCTCGTAGGCTTTGGCGATATCCATCTCAGCCTCGGAGGTTGTCAGCACCACCACCGGGATGACGCACAGGCCGGCGTCAGTCTTAATGGTCTTAAGCACCTCCAGCCCGTTAACCCGGGGCATGCGCAGGTCGAGCAGGATGATGCCGGGCCGCGGCGCCTTGGCCGGATCGCTGTAGTCGTTGCGCCGGTACAGGTAATCCAGGGCCGCCTGGCCGTCGGCCACGCGCATCAACTTGCTGGGCACCGGGCAATCCTCGAAGTTCCGCCGCACTATTTCCGCGTGCCCGTCGTCGTCTTCCACCAGCAGCACAACCATAGGTTCTTTATTCATATCTTTTCTCCTTCCGCCTGTTCCTTGTCCGCCGCTCCCGGCAGGGTGAAACAAAAACACGAGCCCTGCCCCGGTCCGGCCGACTCCACCCAGATCAGCCCGCCGTAAAGCCCCACTATCCGGTGAACAACGGCCAGGCCGATGCCCGTGCCTTCGCTCTTGGCGTCCAGTTTCTCGAACAGGCCGAATATTTTCCGGCGGAACCGGGGCTCGATACCGATGCCGTTGTCGCGCACGAAAAACACCTGCTCTCCCCCGCGCGGCTCAACGCCGATCTCGATGCGCGGCTCCGCCTGCCCGCCCATATATTTGCAGGCGTTTTCCACCAGGTTCTGCCAGATCTCGGCCAGCCGGATGCGGTCGCCGCGCAGCGTCACTTTAGTGTCCCCTACCTGTGTGCGCACGCCGCGCTCGGCTATCCGTCCCGCCACCGCGGCCAGGGCTTCGTCGGCCATGTTCTGCAGCGTCACGCGCACCGGCGGGATAACGACGCGCCCGATGCGCGAAAACGCCATCAGGTCGTCGAGCAGGTGCGCCATCTTGTCGGCGGCGGCGCGGATAAAGGCCAGGTCCTTTTCAAACCGCTCGGTTTTGCCGGCGGCCGTGTCCTCTTCGAGGTAGGTAAGGAAAGTCCGGACCGTAACCACCGGGCTCTTGAGGTCGTGCGAGGCGGTATACAGAAAGCGCTCCAGCTCCGCGTTGCGCTCCTGCAGCTCCAGGGAGATCCTGGCCAGCGCCGCTTCCACCTTTTTGCGCTCGCTGATGTCTTCTATGGCCAGCAGGATGATGCGCTCTTTTCCCTGCAGCCGCTGGATCTGCCGGGCGTTGAGGAGCATGGTGCGTCTGCCGATGCCGGCGAAGACATGCTCCACCTCGTAATTGTCGAAGGTGGTTTTTTCAGGAAGGATGGTTTCCAGCAGCTCGCGGAGCCGGGGGATGGCCCACTGCTTATCGCCCAGGTCGTAGATGAGCTGGCCGACGGTGGCTTCGGGTTCCACCCTGAAGAAAGTATAGAAGGAGCGGCTGGCGGAGATCACCTTCAGATCCTGGTCGAGGATGATCAAAGGCTCGCGCACCGTGTTAATGATGCTCTCAGCGTACTCCTGAGAGCCCGTTACGGATCTTTCCGGGGACATGTGGTTCCTTTTACGGCCTGACGATGAGACGGCGCGTCTGCCGCGCCGGGGATAGGCCGAGTCCCAAGAACGCGCAGTTACGGCCACGCACTTGAAATGCGTGGCTGTGCATTATTTTTTAAGGAGGTAGACCGCGGAAATTACGCCACTAGTACGATAGCATCATAACCGCCCTTGCCGGTCATGTATCTTTGGATAAGCCTTTTTTCGCCGGAACCTGCCTGGCCGGTTCTGCGGCCGCGTATCGCTTTAGCAGGGCGCGGAAATTCTTTATGAGCCGGTCCGTAAGCGGGTTGGCCCATTTCCGGCGCCGCGTGACCAGGTATACGGACTCGTAGATGCCCAACGAGCGGCTTGACTTTATCACCTTCAGATCTCCGGCAGGCCGGCTTGCCGCTATGGTGTACTCATTGAGCGGCGTTACGCCGTGACCGGACAGCGCCAGCCGCCGCGCCATTTCCACATCCTGCACCTCCGCCAGCACACGCGGGGTTATATGGCGCGCCGCCAGCGCGTCCTGCACCTGCCGGAAGACCTGGCTGGGCATGGACGGCAGGATGAACGGGAGGCCGGACAGGTCCGCCGGGAATTTCCGGCAGCGGGCGGCCAGCGCCGGGGCGGCCGCCAGCACCACCGGGATCCGGCAGATAAAATGGTTCACCAGTTCCTCCTGCTCCTGCCCCGCTATCGGGAGATCCGAAAGCGCCACATCCAGCCTGTGCTGCTTCAGGCCGCTGGTCAGGCTTGCCAGGTCTTCCTCATGGGTTACGACGTTGGCGAGGGAGGGGTCCTGCAGCAGGCACTCCAGCAGGGCGTGGCCGAAAGCCCTGGGGGTTGCGTTAAGGATCCCCACCTGGATGGCGACTCGCCCGGCGAGGGGCCTGTCACGCATGGCGTCCTGCAGCTCCTTGCCCATCTCAAAGATACTCTCAGCGTAATCCAGCACCAGGCGCCCCTCCTCCGTAAGCGAAAGCCGCTGGTTCTTCCTGTCGAACAGGCGCCGGCCCAGCGCTTTTTCCAGCTGCTTGAGCTGCGCGCTGAGCGTGGACTGCGCCAGGAACAGCTCGGCGCAGGCTTTGCTGATGCTTCCCGCCCGCGCGATGGTATAGAAATAATAAAGATGGTGGTAGTTAATGGGTATCATAGATTTATTAGATGATAATATACCATATTATCTATTTTACAGATGCCAAAGCGCCTGCTAGACTATACCTGTAGCAGGAGGAGACATGCTTGCACAACTGCAGACCGGGCTGAAGATCCTGGCGGGAGCCCCCTCGGACCCGTTAACCAATTCAGTGCGGGCCCTTGCAGGGCCCCGCGACGCGGCGCAATGCGAGCGGCCGAGGAGAGAACGGTTCCTGACCCAGGCGGCCCGCCCGTGAATTTCCTGCGCAAGCTGGCCATACTCGCGGCGGGGTGGGCGCTTGTTGCGGTGGGCGTGATACTGATCCCCCTTCCGGGGCCGGGCATACTGGTGCTGGGGGCCGGCATTATGGTGCTGTCGTTAAAATCGCCCCGGGCCCGGCTGCTGGTCTCACGGGTCAAATCCCGCCTCCGCAAGACTTACCCGGACGGCTGGCTGGCCCTGGACAAGTTTAAAAACGCGTTACGCCGCAGGCTGTCGCGGCCTGGGCTGCCGAAGTAAGGGCTTATCAAGGAGACTATATATGGGTAAAAGGCTAATACTGTTCCTGGGCGTGAACATTCTCGTGGTGGTCACCATCTCCCTGGTGATGAACCTGCTGGGCGTACAGCCCTATCTGGACGCGCGCGGCATCAACTACCAGGCCCTGGCGCTGTTCTGCCTGGCCTGGGGCATGGGCGGGGCCTTCATCTCCCTGGCCATCTCGCGCATAACGGCTAAAATGATGATGGGTGTTAAAGTGATAGATCCGGAGCAGGCGCAGGGAGAAATGGGCGATTTAGTGCGGACGGTGCACAGGCTGGCCGCGGCCGCCGGCATAGACAGGATGCCGGAGGTAGGCTACTACGAAAGCCCCGAGGTCAACGCCTTCGCCACCGGCCCCACGCGCAACCGGGCGCTGGTAGCGGTCTCCACGGGCCTGCTGGAACGCATGGACAGGCGGCAGGTGGAAGGGGTGCTGGCCCATGAGGTGGCCCATGTGGCCAACGGCGACATGGTCACCATGACGCTGGTGCAGGGCGTGATCAACGCCGTGGTGATGTTCGTCGCCAGGGTAGCCGCGTTCTTCATAAGCCAGCGCTTCAGGGAAGAGTCACGCCGCATGGTGAACATGATCACCGTGCTGGTGCTGGAAATAGCGCTGAGCCTGCTGGGGGCCATGGTTGCTTCCTGGTTCTCGCGCCGCAGGGAATTCAGCGCCGACGCGGGCGGCGCCGCGCTGGCGGGCCGGGAGAGCATGCTCTCCGCGCTGAAAGCGCTCAAGCGCAACAGCGAGCTGGCGGAGCTGGAGTCCCAGCCCTCCCTGGCCGCCCTGAAGATCTCGGGCCGGGGCGGCTTCATGGCCCTGCTCTCCACGCACCCGCCCCTCGAGGACAGGATAGCGGCGCTTATGCGGCAGTAAACCGGGCGGCCCGCGGCTGTATTGCAAATAGGAGTTAATCCTCCGAAGGGGGTACCAGTATGCAACAGCAAAATAGAGGTCCACGCAGTCTTCCGGCAATTGGAGCCATCAGGCCCCTGAGGCGCGTATGGCTTTTCACCTGGCTTATACTGGGCGCCATCTGGGCGGGCAAATTGGCGCTGGATATTCTTGGCAGGTGACCTGAACGGGTTCCTATAAGGAGCAGGCTATGAGCAACGAAGCTATTCTCTGGATCGTATTCAACCTGGTCGTAGCCGGGCTGTTGTACTTTGATCTTAAAGTCATCAGCCGTCACGCTCATGTGGTCTCTTTCCGCGAGGCCGCCTGGTGGAGCGTGGTCTGGATCGGCCTGGCCCTGCTTTTCAACCTGGGGATCTATCAGTTCATGGGCGAGCAAAAGGCCCTGGAATTCCTTACGGCCTATGTCATCGAGAAAAGCCTGTCGGTGGACAACCTCTTCGTTTTCATAATGATCTTCGCGCACTTCGGCGTGGAACCCAAGTACCAGGCGCGCATCCTGCACTGGGGCATACTCGGCGCGCTGGTAATGCGCTTCGTGCTGATCCTGGCCGGGGTGCAGCTCATCAACGCGTTCCACTGGATCATCTACGTGTTCGGCGCTTTCCTGATCTATACCGGCATCAAGATGGGACTGACCGGGGACCAGAAGGTGGACCCAGGGCATAACCCCATGCTGCTATTTTTCAGGAAGTTCCTCCCGTTCACCAAAGAGAGCCACGGTCAGGATTTCTTCGTAAGGATCGGGGGCGTCTGGCGCGCCACGCCGCTTTTCGCGGCGCTCATAGTGGTAGAGGCCTCAGACCTGGTCTTCGCGGTGGATTCCATCCCCGCGGTGCTGTCCATTACCACCAACACCTTCATCGTCTATACCTCCAACGTCTTCGCCATCCTGGGGCTGCGGGCGCTTTACTTCCTGCTGGCCGGGGTTATGGACATGTTCCGGTTCCTGAAAATAGGACTCTCGGTCATACTCTGCTACGTGGGCGTAAAAATGCTGCTGATCGATATCTACAAGATCGACACCCTCGTTTCCCTGGGGATCGTGGTGGGCATCCTGGTATTGTCGGTACTGGCCTCGGTGCTGTTCAAAGAAAATAAGCCGCCGGCCGGCCCGCTGCCGGGGCACCCCGGGCTGGGCAGGAAGCAGCCGTGAGGATTACGCTCTTTACGGCCGCGGCAGTTTCCTCCGCGCTTTTAGCCGCGGCGGCCGGCCAGCCCGCCCGGGCGGAGGGGCCGGCGCAGAAGACATCCACTACGGCCGTCCGGCAGCTTATCCTAGCCCAAAAGCCCCTGCGCGGCATACACCTGAGCGCCTGGGGCGCGGGGTCTTCAAAATCGCGCCGCGCGCTTCTGGACAAAATAGCCAACTCCGTAGTCAACGGCGTGGTGGTGGCGGTGAAAGAGGTGGACGGCAAGGTATTCATTCCCGGAGTGGCCGCCGCGCACAAGTACGGGGCTTACGCCCCCGCCATCGCCGACCCCGAGGCCATGATGCGCGACTTCAAGGCCGCGGGCCTCTACACGGCCGCGCGGGTGGTGGTGTTCAAGGACAAGGTGCTGCCCCGGGCCCGCCGGGATCTTGCGGTGCGGCTGCCAGACGGCGGCCTCTGGCGCGCCAACAACGGCGATACCTGGGCCGATCCCTACAACAGGGAGGTCTGGGCCTATACGCTGGACGTGGCCGAGCGGGCGGCGGAGCTTGGCTTCGACGAGATACAGTTCGATTATATCCGCTACCCAACCGAAGGCAAAACCTCGCAGTGCCGCTACGCCCGCCCGCACACTTCCGCCGGCGCCATACAGAACCTGGCTGATTTCCTGGTCTACGCCCGGAGCCGGCTGGCGCGGCACAAGGTAAAGATATCCGTGGACGTTTTCGGCCTCACCACCACCGCCGGCAACGACATGGGCATCGGCCAGGACCTGAAGGTCCTGGCCCGCCACGCGGATTACGTCTACCCCATGATGTACCCCTCCCATTATTATCCCGGCGAATACGGGCTGAAAGACCCCAACGGCCAGCCCTACAAGGTCATCAACCGCGGCCTGAAGGATGCTTTGCGGCGGCTGGGCCCCGACTACGCCAAACTGCGGCCCTACCTGCAGGATTTCAGCCTTGGCCGCCGCTACGGGCCGCACGAGGTGCGCGCGCAGCTTATTGCGACGAAGCACAATATGCTGGAAAGCTGGGTGCTCTGGAACGCCTCCAACCGCTATAACTGGGAAGTGCTGACGCCGCAGGCTTACAGGGCTTCCGTCTGCCCCGACAGCGGGCCGGCGACACCGCCAGGCACGGCTAGGGAGGAGCGGGAATGAGACCGAAGCTGACCAGCGGCAGCCTCGCCGAGGCGACCGCTTAATAAAATGATAAGCGTGACCGAAAGATTCTTCAAAGACCGCCGGATTTCCCTGGCGCTGGCCTTCCTGGTGAACGCCGCGCTGGGCTCCGGGTACTCCTACGGGGTTTTTCGGCCGGCGCTTGAGAAGCATTGGTCGCTTAACGCCGCCGACAGCGGCCTGCCCTATATGGTCTTCCTGGCCGTTTTCGCATTCTCCATGCCTGTAGGCGGGGCTCTTATCGAGCGTATCGGCGAGAAGAAAACCATCTGGCTGGGCGCGGTTTTGCTTGGGGCGGGCTGGGTGCTGGCGGGAAGCGCCGCCGATATAAACTCCCTGGCGCTCTACTACGGCCTCATGGGAGGCGCCGGGGTGGGCCTTGCTTACGGCGCGCCGCTGAGCCTGGCGGCCAAGCTTTACCCGGACCGCAAGGGAGCCGCCATGGGCGTGGCGCTGGCGGGCTTCGGCCTGTCGCCGCTCTTCAGCGCCCCGCTGATGCGCGAGGCCATTGAGCTGGCCGGGCCGGTAAGGGGCTTTGCCTGCTCCGGAACCGTCCTGGCCGGTTCGATCGTGTTCTTCTCGCTGTTCCTGCGCCGCCCGCCGGCACACCCGCACGCCCACACCGCACCCGGCCTGGCCGCCCTGCCGGCACAAGACAGTTCCCCCTCGGAAATGCTGCGCTCGCCTAAATTCTACTCCCTCTGGCTGTGTTTTGCCGCCGCCTGCGCCATAGGCCTGTCGGTGATAGGCATCACCCCCTCCGTCGCCGCCGAGGTTCCGGGCTTGGGCCCCGCTGCCGGAACCGGGCTGCTGATGGCTTTCTCAGTTTTCAACGCGCTGGGCAGACCGGTCTTCGGCTGGCTGGCGGACCGCCTCGGCCCAGCGGCCGCGGGAGCGCTGCCTTTTGCCCTGGTAGCCTGCAGCGCCGCGGTTCTCCGTGAGTTCCCTGACTCCTACGCCGTCTTCATCGCGACCTTCGCCGTCCTGTGGCTGAGCCTCGGGGCCTGGCTTGCCGTGGCGCCCGCCGCCACGGCGTTCTTTTTCGGCCTCTTGCATCACCCCAGGAACTACGGCATCGTTTACACGGCCTACGGCGCCGGCGCCATCGCCGGGGTCACGCTGACTTCCAGGCTCAAAGACCTGACCGGCGACTACGCCGCGGCGCTGGGACCTATCGCAGCGGGCGCGCTTGCGTTCTCGGTTATTTCTTTTTTAGCACTAAGGGCGGGGAAGGCAGGCAGGTCGCATGGCCGCGTTCACCAGTGCCGCGGAGAAGCGCTGCAGGAATGATGCCGCCAGACAAGGGATATGAGATATGAACACCCAATGGAAAGCCCGGCTAAGCCTGGGAATACTGCTGCTGATCCTGTTCTCGTTCCTCATCACGATGTTCTGACCGCGGGCAAGGCGCGTCGAGCCGCGGCCGGGGGCGGCTAGTAGAGAGCCGCCTGCGCCACCAGCCAGTAGCGCAGAAAACGCCCCGCCGCGGAAAAGGCGGCGACCAGAACCCAGTTCATCCGCGCCCAGCCCGCCGCCAGGCAGAAGCCGTCCCCGACCACCGGCAGCCAGGCCAGGGTCAGCAGCGGGGCGCCGTAACGGCTGACGCGCTCCAACTGCGGCATGGGCTTCTTCGAGCCCGCGTAGCGCCCTATGAGATAGGTAGTGAGCCCCCCGGCGGTATTGCCCAGCGTGGCTACGCAAAGCGCGGGCCAGTAAAGCCCGGCGTTCAGTTTGAGCACAGCGAACAGCGCGGCCTCGGAACTGACGGGAATTAGCGTAGAGGCGAGAAAGCTCGCCCCCAGCAGCGTCAGCAGGCTGCCTTCGACGCCGATCAAGCGGCCGCTCCCGCTGAAAGATTTTCCACAACAAAAACGAGTCGGTATTGTCCGGGCATAAATTCGTCCTGAGCTCCTAGCGCCGCGCGCGGGCGGGGTTTAGTGGTTGTGCCGGTGGTGCAGGTCCGGCCAGTGAGGATGTACGTGGGTAGCCGCGGCGTGCCTGTGCAGGTGGGCGTGGGGCTCTTGCTGCGGGCCGTCGTGATGGTCGTGGTGCAGGTCGCCGTGGGCGTGCTGGTGCGTGTGCTCCATCTCATGGTGCTCGTGGGCGTGCGCGTGTTTCTCGGCCAGCATCAGCCAGACCGAGGCCAGCAGCATGGCGCCAGATACCAGCTGCACGGCGGACAGGCCCTCATGCAGCGCCAGCACCGACAGCAGCACGCCGAACAGCGGCGCCAGCGAGAAGATGAGCTGGCTGCGCACCGCGCCCAGCTTCTGGGCCGCCGAAATGTAGAAAGTGATGCTAAGGCCGTAACACAGGAAGCCCACCAGCAGCGCCTTGCCCAGCGCGGGCAAGTCCGGCAGGCCGCCGGCCAGCGCCAGGCCGATGAGGGTATTGGTGGTACCGGCCGCCAGGCCCTTGATGATAGTGCTCTGCACCGGCGAGAGATCGTCGATGAGGGCCGTGAAATGGTTGTCGAAGCCCCAGCTGAAGCAGGCCAGCGCCACCAGCAGGCCAGCCGTGAAACCGGCCACCCCGCCGCTATAAGAGAGCAGCAGGCCGGCAGCGAGGCTTAACCCCACGCTGAGCCAGCCGCGCTTGTCCAGGTGGTCCTTGAACAGGAAATGGCCGAGTATGGCCGTGGCCACCAGTTCGAGGTTCAGCCAGATGGAGACCGAGGCCGCCGGGGCTATCTTTATCGCGGCCAGCAGCAGCACCGGGCCCAGCAGGCCGCCGAAGATTATCATGCCGACGATGTATTTATACTTGAGGGTTTTGAGCGGCGGGGTAATGCTGCCGCCGCGCAACAGGGTCCAGGCGGTAAGGCCCAGGCCGGCGCCCAGGTACAGCAGGCCGGCCAGCAGGAAAGGGTTGAGGTCGTGCAGCAGCACCTTGCTCAGCGGCGTGGATACGCCGAAGAAGAAGGCCGCCAGCAGGCCCAGGATCACGGCGAAGGAATCAGTTCTTTTCATGATTTGTCGAACCTCAGGGCCAGTATCAGCGGCGTGCCCAGCACCCGCTCATAGGCGGCCGCGGTCAGAATATTCCGCAGGCGACCGTCTACCATTATGGTCTCGGCCGCCGCCGGCCGCAGGCCCGCGGCCAGCGCCGCCGCCTCTATTTCCGCCCGGCTGTAGCGCTGCCGCTCGGCGCTTAAGTCTATCTCCTCGCGGACGGGCAGATCCTCGGCCCGGTACTCGAAGTGCTTGAACGAGGCTTCTGGATGGGTGACAGAGACGACCAGCCTGCCGCCGGGCGCGAGCAACCGCGCGAAGTCCGCGAAAACTTCAGTTATCCCCCCCACATGCCAGAGGGCGTGGGCCAGAACAATTTTATCAAAAGCGCCGTCGGAGAAAGGCAACGGCGGCGCCATCAGGTCGTGACTGGCGAACCGCGCTCCGGGGCATTTGGCCGAGGCCAGGGAGAGCATCTCGGCGGAGAAATCCAGTCCCGCACAGTCCGCGCCGGCCTCGAGCCCAGCCAGTACATATTTCCCCGTGCCGCAGGCCGCGTCCAGCAGCCTGTCGCCGGGGCGCAGGTCCAGCAGCGCCAGCACGGCCGCGGTCTCCGTGAAAAGCACGGAATTAGGCTCGGCGTCGTAATTGGCGGCGGCCTGGCTGTAAGCCTTAAGCGTCTTAGACTCCATAATTAAATTTTACCATTTGCGTCGCCGCCCACCGCGCAGGGGCGCCGGCCCGGGCGCGGCGGCAATTTTCAGCGCAAACCTGTCTTCTTTTTTGGATAGAATATAGGCGCAGGAAAAAACATAAGCGGGAGAGGGCGCAACATGGAACAGAAACAGGAAAAACCGGATATTCTCAAACAGATGTCGAGCGTGGTCAGCCACGAGCTGCGCAACCCGCTGGCCATCATCTCCAACTCGCTCTACTTCGTAAAGACCAAGCTGGGCGCCGGGGGCGCGGCGCTGGACCCCAAGATCGCCAAGCACATAGGCATAATAGAGAGCGAGGTAAAGCACAGCAACGACGTGATAGAAGAGATGCTGTCCTTCACCCGCGCGCGGGAGATGAAACCTTCGCGCGTCGCCGTCAACGCCGCCCTGCGCGACGCGGCCTCGTCCTACACCTTTCCCCCTTCGGTAACGCACGAAGTGACCGAGGATCCCTCCGACCCCTGCGTGAGCGCCGACCCCGAGGCCCTGGCCTACGCGCTGCGAGGTCTGCTCAATAACGCCGTGCAGGCCATGCCCGAGGGCGGCGCCGTAAAACTGGCGGCCTCGCATGAGGGCCGGCTGGCGCATTTTTCCGTGACCGACGGCGGCCCCGGCCTTCCCGACGGCGACGGCGAGAAGGTCTTCGCCCCTTTCTTCACCACCAAGCCGCGCGGCATAGGCCTGGGCCTGACGCTGGCGCGCAGGTACATGGAGCAGTTGGGCGGCGGCGTCGCGGCGGCCAACGCCCCCGGCGGCGGCGCGCGGGTTACGCTCTCCCTGCCGCTGGCCGACTAGCGCGGCGCGGAACAATGAAAAAGCCCCTCGCTCGAGGGGCTTTTTTCATGCCTGCCGGCGGGCTTACACTTCGCAGACGGCCACTTTCAGCGGCGGGCGGCCGTCGAAAGAAGGGAAATCGGCGTCCACCGGGACGGGCTCTATATTTTTTATGGGTCGGCCGGCCTTGGCGGCGC
>Ga0209066_10004314_pt1 | contig 15615 bp, 13 predicted proteins | sample All_14_2_FD_187198 | JGI IMG/M metagenome (GOLD analysis project Ga0209066, IMG submission 187198) | Freshwater microbial communities in response to fracking from Pennsylvania, USA - Allegheny Zone_MetaG_DW_15 (SPAdes) (version 2) ...
TCATGCATGGTGGCAACACCGCGACGGGAAGTTCGGTCACGCAGTGGTGGCCGAATGCGCTGAACCTGGACATTCTGCACCAGCATGACAGCAAGACCAATCCGCTGGGCAAGGATTTCGACTATCGTAAGGCCGTGAAATCCCTGGATTTCGACGCGCTGAAGGCGGACATGCACGCCCTGATGACGGACAGCCAGGATTGGTGGCCGGCCGATTGGGGCCATTATGGCGGGTTGATGATCCGCCTGTCTTGGCACGCCGCGGGCTCCTATCGTCTGGCCGACGGGCGTGGCGGCGGCGGCACCGGCAATCAGCGCTTCGCCCCATTGAATTCCTGGCCGGACAATGCCAGCCTGGACAAGGCGCGCCGCCTGCTCTGGCCGATCAAGAAGAAATACGGCAATGCCGTGAGCTGGGCTGATCTGATCGTGCTGGCCGGCACCATCGCCTATGAAAACATGGGGCTGAAGACCTTTGGCTTCGGTTTCGGGCGCGGGGATATCTGGCATCCCGAAAAGGACGTGTATTGGGGTGCCGAGAAGGAATGGCTGGCCCCCAGCGACGGCCGCTATGGCAGCGTTGACGAGCCCGCGACCATGGAAAATCCGCTGGCCGCCGTGCAGATGGGCCTGATTTATGTGAATCCGGAAGGCGTGAACGGCAAGCCGGACCCGCTGAAGACTGCGGCCCAGGTGCGCGAAACCTTCGCCCGAATGGCGATGGATGACGAGGAAACCGTGGCACTGACCGCCGGCGGCCATACGGTCGGCAAGGCCCATGGCAATGGCGATGCCTCCAAACTCGGCCCTGCGCCGGAAGGTGCCGATGTCGAAGAACAGGGCATGGGCTGGCACAATCCGAACCAGACGGGCAAGGGCCGCTATGCCGTGACCAGCGGTATCGAAGGTGCCTGGACCACGCATCCGACCCAGTGGGACAACGGCTATTTCGAAATGCTGTTCAACCATGAATGGGAGCTGCGCAAGAGCCCGGCCGGCGCCTGGCAATGGGAACCGGTCAGCATCAAGGACGAAGACAAGCCGGTCGATGTGGAAGACCCGTCCATCCGCTACAACCCGATCATGACCGACGCCGACATGGCGATGATCAAGGACCCGATCTATCGCCAGATTTCGGAGCGGTTCCGTGCGGACCCGGCCTATTTCTCGGAAGTCTTCGCCCGGGCCTGGTTCAAGCTGACGCATCGCGATATGGGGCCGAAGGTGCGCTATGTCGGGCCGGACGTGCCGGCGGAAGATCTGATCTGGCAGGACCCGGTTCCGGTGGGTGCCACGGGCTATGACGTGGCGGCGGTAAAGGCCAGGATCGCGGCCTCCGGCCTGTCCGTCTCCGACATGGTGACGACAGCCTGGGACAGCGCGCGGACCTATCGCGGTTCGGATATGCGCGGCGGCGCCAATGGTGCGCGCATCCGCCTTGCCCCGCAGAAGGATTGGGAAGGCAATGAGCCCGCCCGCCTTGCCCGCGTCCTGTCCGTTCTGGAACCGATCGCCAAGGCGAGCGGGACCAGCCTGGCCGATGTCATCGTGCTGGCCGGCAATGTCGGGGTCGAACAGGCGGCGAAGGCAGCCGGTGTTGCCATCACCGTGCCCTTTGCACCGGGCCGGGGCGATGCGACGGACGAGCAGACCGATGCGGCCTCCTTCTCCGTGCTGGAACCGATCCATGACGGCTATCGCAACTGGCTGAAGAAGGATTATGCGGTGCAGCCGGAAGAGCTGATGCTGGACCGCACCCAGCTGATGGGCCTGACTGCTCCGGAAATGACCGTTCTGGTCGGCGGCCTGCGCGTCATCGGCACCAACCACGCCGGGACGAAGCATGGCGTGTTCACGGATCGGGTCGGGGCGCTGACCACCGACTTCTTCGTGAACCTGACCGACATGGCCAATAGCTGGCATCCGGTCAGCAAGCATCTGTACGAAATCCGTGACCGCAAGACGGGCCAGACCAAATGGACCGCCACGCGGGTGGATCTGGTCTTCGGCTCGAACTCGATCCTGCGGGCCTATGCCGAGGTGTATGCCCAGGACGACGCCAAGGAGAAGTTCGTGAAGGACTTCGTGGCCGCCTGGACCAAGGTGATGAATGCCGACCGGTTCGACCTGATCGACTGATCGACTGCCGCCACAGCGTGACGGCTGTTCCTGCCCCCGCATGGCCGAAAGGTCGTGCGGGGGTTTTTCTTATCTTTCCCCTTGCCAGAAGACCCGGAAGGATCAAGACTGCCGCCCATGATCACGCTGAAGAAAACCGTCCAGCATACCCGACGCCAGCGCGGCAAAGCCGCGCGGGGTGCAGGCGGGCGTGTGCGTGAACCAAGGATGTCGCAAGACTGATCCCCACTTCCGCCGGACGACGCCGAACCATCCCGCCCACCGCAAGGTCGGCGGGTTTTTCATTGCCCGAAGAAAGGTACAACGGAGATGAAGCAGGCAGCGCTTCTGTTGCGCCAGGCGGCCCCGGCGGATGCCGCCTTGGTACGCGCCATCACGCGGGCCGCCTATGCCAGATGGGTGCCGGTGATCGGGCGCGAACCTCTGCCGATGCAGGTGGACTATGGGCAGGCCCTGATCCATCACCGGATTGATCTGATCAGGCAGGACGCGGAGGCGGTCGGGTTGATCGAAACCAGGATCGAGCCGGATCATCTCTGGATCGAAAATCTGGCTGTCCTTCCAGCTTGGCAGGGCCAGGGCCTCGGCCGCCGCCTGCTCGACCATGCGCAGGATTTGGCGCGCCAGGCAGGGCTGTCCAGGCTGCAACTGCTCACCAATGCCGCGTTCGAGGACAATATCGCCTTCTATCGCCGTCGCGGATTCACCGTCACGCGCAGCGAAGCATTCCTGAACGGCATGACGGTTTACATGGAAAAGGAACTGGCAGCATGAACACGGCCCGGAAAGAACAAAGCTGTACGAGACGTCTCGTACAGCTTTGGGTCAGGCCGGAACGTGAGGCGGGTGCCCGTCACATCATCCAGAAGGGCTTCGCCGCTTCGCGTTCCGCCGTGATCGGATCAATGCCGATATCCTCCAGCTCGCGTAAGCTCAGCTTCTCCAACTGGCGCCGCGTGGTCCAGCGGCGATGCCACAAGGCAAGCGTCTCGCCCAGGCCGCGCCCTGTATCGAACCGGGCCTGCACAAGGCCGGACTTGCGGGCACAAACCGCACCGAACTGCATTTGGTCCATCTGATCCATGATCCGCTCCTTCGCGGCCCAACGGGCCATCCTTCGTCGTCCTGGGCAGAAGATGGTCTATTGCACTTGTCCGCACAACCGCGTAATTCTGAATAAATAGATTAGGAAAACTGAGCCATGCCGGATCGCCGCGACCTGCCCCCGCTGAACGCGCTGAAGGCTTTCGAAGCCGCTGCCCGCCATGGCGGCTTCGTGGAAGCATCCCGTGAATTGTCGGTCACACCCTCGGCGGTCAGCCAGCAGGTGAAGCAGTTGGAAACCTGGCTGGGCCGCACGCTGTTCGAACGCCTGCCGCGCGGTCTGCAACTGACCGATGCCGGGCGCAGCTATCTGCCCGCCCTTTCGGAAAGCCTGGCCCGAATCGAAACGGCAACGCGCGAGGTGATGCGCGGCGACGGCAGCCAGATCCTGACGATCAGCGTCCCACCCTCCTTCGCGGCGCAGTGGCTGGTGTCACGCCTCTATCGCTTCCAGGATGCCCATCCGGAAATCGATATCCGCCTGTCGGCCACCAACCGCCTGGTCGATCTGGAACGCGAAGGCATCGATCTGTGCGTCCGCCACGGGCTGGGGCTCTACCCCGACGTGATCAAAGAAAGACTGATGGGCGAAACGATCATGCCCGTCTGCAGCCCGGCGCTGATCCAGGGGCCGAACCCGCTGCGGGAACTGACCGATCTGAAACGCCATGTCCTGCTGCATGACGAGCATGTCGGGCTGGAAGTAACGTGGTCCAGCTGGCTGAAGGCCGCTGGGGCCGATACGCTTGGGATCGATGGCACGCGCGGGCCGCTCTACTCCGACTTCCACCTGACCGTGCGGGCGGCCATTGCCGGGCGCGGCGTCATCATTGGCCGAACCCGGCTGGTGGAGGAGGAGATGGAATCGGGCCTGTTGGTCACACCCTTTTCGCTGGGGATACTGTCCCCGCTTTCCTATTGGATCATCCACCTGCCAGGCGCCCTGGAAAAGCCGAAGGTCGCCCGCTTCCGGGATTGGTTGATGGAAGAGGCTGGCACGCACGACGATGCCGGCAATCCGGTTACCTGACCGATCTCAGGATTGCGCGGCCTTGCCGCCGGCCGGCGCCTCCGCCATGGCGGCATTGGCAGCATTGGCGGCGGCCTCCGCCCGCCTTTCCTCGAATTTGCGCACGGCCGCATTGATTTGACCAGCCATCTGCGCCCCATCCGCACTGGGATTGAAGCCGAGCAGGATGGCATGGGACAGTGGCTCCAGAAGTTCGACATCCTGCGGGGATAGTTCACTGTCGCCGTCGGCCAGTTGTTCACCGACGCCGATCAGGGTCCCGCACAGCTCCGCCACATGGCCATATTGCGTATCTTCCAGGCGATCCTGCACATCGCGCCCGGTGGCCAGCAGCCGATCCAGATATTGCACCGTCTCCGCATCGCGAATGCCGGCACGCAATTTCGGCAGGACCAGACCGGTCAGGAAGCATATCTGGAAGGCGTTGCGCTTCAGCTTCTGATCATTGATCTGCGACTGCGCGGCCTGGATCATCGCCTTGACCGCGTCAACGGACAGCACCTGCCCCTGCGCCTTGGCCTTCAGCGTATTCGGGACATCGATCTGCCGGATTTCCGAGCCTCGCCCGGCATCCTTGCGGCGGTCCGGTCCAATATAGTCACTGGTCACCACGAAGGGTTTGCGATGAATGGACAGGGCATTGATGCGCTCGATGATCTGACCGGGTGACAGCGGCTTGGCCAGCATGTCATCGCATCCCGCATCCACCATCGCCTTGACCAGGGCTTGATTCGGATCCCAGAGCGTGACGATGATGTTCAGGAAAGGATTGATGCCCAGCCGGTTATAGCGCAACCCCTTCAGCAGGGCCGCCACCTCCCGCCCGTCGCCGTCCATGCGCGCATCCACGATCAGCACATCGGGCAGGCCACGCCGCAACGCCTCGCGGATGCCGTCGATCCGGTCGAAATCCACCACCCGCTTATAGCCTTCGCGATGCAAGGCGGTACGAATGGACTGGCGCAGCCCGCTCTGCGGTTCGCCGAACAGAATATCCACCTGTTCCCTGGTTTTGGGATTGGCCAGCGACATGACCCGGCGTCGCCCCTCTCTAAGGTTCCCGTGACCGATCGATCCCCAATCCGCACCGGCCCATCCGCCACCATAACCGCGTTCCCCCGGCGGAAGCAATCGGCCCGGTGCTGGAATATTTCAATCCTGGATAGACACGCCGTTGAGGGATCGACAGCCCGACCTGTCTTTGCCAGACTGCCGCCTTCGGACAAAAGGGTGAAAAATGCGCATAGCGGTGATCGGTGCAGGCATATTGGGGGTCACCAGCGCATGGTATCTGGCCAGCGAAGGCCATGAGGTGACCGTGCTGGACCGTGCCGACGAAGTGGCGGGCGAAACCAGCCACGCCAATGCCGGCCTTGTGGTGGCAAGCACGTCCGGGTCCTGGGCCAGCCCCCAGGCAATCCGAATCCTGGTTGGCAGTCTGTTGAAGGAGCATCCGGCCTTCGGCTTTCGATGGGACAGCGATCCGCATTTTTGGCTCTGGGGGCTGGAATTCCTGCGCAATTGCACCTGGGCGCGCAATCGCCGCAACGCCCATGCCAAACTGATGCTGGCGATGTATAGCCGTGACCAAATCCTGGAGCTGGAACGGGAACTGGGCCTGACCTATCACCGCAATACCGCCGGCGCGCTGTATCTGCATCGGGACGAGGCGGCGCTGGACGCCCATGCCGCCGGGATCGAACGCCTGTCGGAGCTGGGCATCACTTTGAAGCACCTGAGCCGCGACCAACTGGCGTCAGCGGAACCCGCCCTGGGTCCGGCGGCGCTACAAAACCTTGTCGGGGCCGTGCAGGCCCCGGCCGATTTCTCTGGCGATTGCCGTCTTTTTACGCAGCAACTGGCCGAGGCGGCATCAACCCGCCACGGCGCCACCTTCCGCCTGGGCGAAACCGTGACCGGGCTGGAGATCGAAGCAGGCCAAGTGCGCGCGGTCACAACCGGGACCGGGCCAGTGCCCTGCGATGCCGTGGTGGTCGCCATGGGGCCGGAAACGCCCAATCTGCTGCGCCGGATTGGGATACGTGTGCCGATCTATCCGGTGAAGGGCTATTCGTTGACCTTCCCGCTTGCCGAAGCGGGATTGGCCCCCGTCACCTGCGGCATCGACGAGCATTATTTCGCCTCCTACTCCCGATTTGGCGATGCGCTGCGCATCACGGCCAGGGCGGAGTTTTCCGGCTTTGATCGTTCGGCGCAGCCCCGCGCATTCCAGCGCCTGCGCGCCATCTGTGACGAGCTGTTTCCCAAGGCGGCGAATTACGATGCCCCGCGCGAATGGGTTTGCCTTCGCCCGCTCACACCCGGCGGCTTTCCCATCATCGGCCGGGTCCGGTCCGCCCCGCAGAATCTATGGGTGAATGCCGGCCATGGCTCGCTGGGCTGGACCATGGGGGCGGGATCGGCCCGCATCCTGGCCGATCTGATGGCCGGTCGCCGTCCGGCCATCGATCCTGCGGGAATGCTCGGCTGACCGAAGGGATCGTTGCTGTTCCGCCGACCGACCGCCGGGACGGATGCTACACCGGCATGGCGCCACTAAAAACAGAACGGAGCCCCCACCAATGCAACTGCCACAACAGGCATTCACGCTGACCGATTGGGATTCCATACCGGCGACGGAGCATCCGGGTGAGACGGGCATGGCCTATTGGCGAACCCTGGCAATGGGGGACATCCGTCTTCGCCAGGTGGAATACACGCCCGGCTATCTCGCGGACCATTGGTGCGACAAAGGCCACATCCTCTATGTCCTGGAAGGTGAACTCGTGACGGAGTTGCGGGACGGCAGACGTTTCGTGCTCACAGCCGGCACAAGCTACCATGTCTCGGATTTTGGCGACCCGGCCCACCGATCCTCAACCCGGATTGGCGCAAAGCTGTTCATCATCGATTGAGGGATACTCCAACACGTTCTCGTCCCGGCATATGAACAGCCCAGGCCGCCACCGGCGCCTGTCTCCAATAGATGAAGGTCAGCCGGCCTTTTCCCGCTGAGCAGCGATCATGGCGCGCAGTTGGTCCGCACTGACAGCCCCGGGAGCGGGCGTATCGCCAACCAGGAAGAAGGGTGTGCCGCTGATGCCCATCCGCTGGGCCAAGGCGTTGTTTCCGGCCAGATAGGCACTGACCTCGTCCGAGGCCATGGTCTGTTTGACGGCCCCCAGATCCAGGCCCAGCCCCGCCACGGTCTGGAATATCTTATCCTCGGTCAGCCGCCCGCGCTCCGCCATGATGGTCTGGTGGAACCCCATATAGGCATCGGGCTTGATCCGATGCACCGCGACGGCGGCACGCGCGGCAACCTCGCTCATCGGCCCCAGGATCGGCCATTCCTTCCAGATGATGCGGACCTTCGGATCGGCTTCGAGAACCGCCATGACATCCGGCAGCACCCGTTTGCAATAGCCGCATTGATAGTCGAAGAATTCGACAATCGTCACCTCGGCATCCTGCGGCCCCAGGGACGGGCTCAACGGGCTGGCCAGCAAGTCGGATACCAGGCCGGCGATTGCCGCCTTCTGCTTGGCCTCCGCTTCCGCCTCCTGACGCGCCTGCATGGTCTGCAGTGCCTCCACAATCACCTCGGGATGGTCGAGGATATATTGGCGGACCAGCGCCTCGATCTCGGTCTTCTGCGTGGCGTTCAACCCGTCCTCGGCCCGGGCGGGCGATGGGCCCGCGATACCGGAAAGAAGAAGTACTGCGGCCCAGAACAGGCTCGCGCGGGCGGCGATCATGAAAGACATCGGACAGTTTTTTCCTTGTGCCGGCGGATAAGGGCGCAACCCTGCCGCAAGGCCGGGTTGCATGGCAAGCGATCTCACAAAAAGCTGAAATCAACCATCCTCTTCCGGCGGGCTGGTCTGTAATGAAATGTCCTCTGCCCGCAGCCAGCCCGGCGATGCATTGGGCAGGGTGTTCATCGCCCGCTCCGCTTCGCGCTTGGCCATCGCCATATCGCCATCGCGCAGCGCCCCCTCTGCCTGGGACAGGGCCGCGTTGCCAATATCGCCCTGACGCGCATAGGCACCCGCCAGCGTCCGCCAGGCAGAGGTGAACCAGGGTTCGTAGCGCACCGCCTCGCGCAGATGACGGATCATGTCGTCATCCATGGTGGGGTCGTCGATTTCCAGCATGGTCTGGCCCAGCCGGGCATGGATCATGGCCGCCCAGGGCAGAATCTCCACCGCCTTACGGTAGGCGGCGATGGCCTCGCGCATGCGCCCCGCATCGCGCAGGATTTCCCCGCGCATTTCCAGAAAGAAGCCATCCTGCGGTTCCTGGGCGATCAGCCCGTCGATCAGCGTCAGGGCCTGATCCACCCGATGCAGGCGCATCAGCGCCACCGCGCGGGCATAGCGGTCCGGCAAGGCCTGACTGTCGGGCGAATAGCGTTGCAGTACGGTTTCCGGCGCCAGCAGATAGCCGTCGAGCTTGGCATGCATGCGCGCATGGGCGGCAATCAGCAGCGGATCGGGCTTGATATTGCTATAGGGCGACTGATCGGCATGGTTGCGCACAAAGGCCAGACGATCTTCGGTCAGCGGATGGGTTCGGGCATAGGCATTGGTGTCGGCACTGTAGAGCCGGCTCTGCGCCTGAAGCTTCTGAAAGAATTCAGCCATGCCGCGGGTGGAAATCCGCGCCTGGTCCATGAAGCCGACGCCGGCCTGATCCGCCGATTGTTCCATGCCCCGGCTATAGGCCAGGAACTGGCGGGTCGCGATCTGGCTTCCCGCCGCGGTGGCCGCAACCGCCGCGTCGGCCCGGCCGGAGGCGATGGCAAGCGGCAGCCCCAGCAGCATCGAGGCGATCTGCGTCGCGCGCGCCTTGGCCAGATTGTCGCGCATGGCAATCAGATGGCCGCCGGTGATATGGCCAATTTCATGCGCCAGCACGCCCTGGACCTGGGTCGGATCATCGGCGGCGCGCAGCAGGCCGGTATTCACGAAGATGCGCTGCCCGCCCGATACGAAGGCGTTCAGCACTGGACTTTCGATCAGCACGATGCGCACGAAGCTTGCGTCCAGCCCTGCCACATCGAACAGGGGCTTGACGTAGAGCCTGATGGTGTTTTCGATTTCCGTGTCCCGAACGAAACGGATATCCTGCCCCGCCGCACGGGGTTCCCCGCCCGGCAGCACCAGCAAGGCGCAAAGCCCGAACAGAAACGCCGCCCAATTCCAGCCGGGTTTTTCCGGTAGGCGGACAGGGCCTGTGTCGTCGCGTGATGAAAGAAGCTGTGAAGTCATGATCCGAACCTTAAATCGAAGCACCCCTCCAGGTCCATGTGGCAACGCGCCTGTGCGCGCCTATTTGATGGGCGCGGCCCTGCTGGCCCTGGCTGCCTGCGCGGACGAAACCGGCCCGCGCCCGGGCGAGATTGGATTCGTGCCTGGATTTTATGGCGCGATTGCGGCTGATGAACCCAATGCCGTGCTGGTCGCGCGCGATGCGCTGACCGCCGGGGGTTCGGCCGCCGACGGGGCGGTCGCGCTCGCCTTCGCCCTGACGGTCAGCTATCCGGCCGGCGCCTCGCTAGGGGCATCGGGCGTCTGCGTCGTCCACGATCCCGGCACCGGCATTACCGAGGCACTGGACTTCATCGCGCCTGCCGGCCAGGGCACCGATTCGCCGCGGGGCGATCGACCGGCCGCCCTGCCCGGCCTGCCGCGCGGCATGGCCGCCCTGCATGCCCGCTACGGGCGAATCGCCTGGGGCCAGTTGGTCACCCCGGCCGAACGCATGGCACGCTTCGGCCATCCGATGAGCCGGGCGCTGAACACCAAGCTGGCGGCGGTGGCCGGTCCGCTTTTCGCCGATCCCGGCATGCGCGCCAGCTTCTCCACCGGCGGGGCGGGGACGGAGCTGATTCCGGAAGGCCGCCAGCTCAGCCAGCCCGATCTGGGCAGCGTATTGGGTCGTATCAGGCTGGAAGGCGCCGGCTCGGTCTATGTCGGGCCGATGTCGAGCCGGCTGATCGATGCCTATAACGCGGCAGGCGGGGCGATCTCGCCCAGCGCCTGGCGTGGCTTCGTGGCCCATTGGAGCCGCACCGTCACCGTTCCGATCGGCAATGATATGCTGCATGTGCCCCCGCCGCCTGCCGGCGGTGGTGTCACCCTGGCGCAGCTCTGGGCCCTGTCCGGCGACATCGCGGGCGGCAATGACATGGCCACGCGCCTGCACGCCTTCGGCGACCTGTCGCGCCGGGTGATCGCCGCCCGCGCGGCTTGGCTCGGCCAGGGCATGGACGAAGGGACGGCCAACACACTTGTCTCGCCCGCCACTCTGGCGACCATCGCCCGGGGGGACGCCCTGGCAGCCTATGCCGGTTCGCCCGATACGGGGGCGGGCACTGGCTTCACCGTTGTGGATCGCAACGGCATGGCCGTCGCCTGCAGCCTGACCAATTACAACCCCTTCGGCACCGGCCGCATCGCACCCGGCACGGGCGTAACCCCGGCTGCGGCACCGGGCAAGGGACCGGGTCGCGATGCCTCCGCGCTGACGGCCGGGATTGTTTCCAACGCCAACAATCTGGTGTTCCGCTTCGCCATCGCCGGCGGGGAGGGTTCCGCATCGGCCGTGGCGGCGGCCGAGCTGCTGGACGGCGCCTATCGCCGGGGCCAGGGCCTGCAAACCGCAATCGAGGCGCCGCGTGCCTTTCACCCGGGCGTACCCAACATCCTGGCGCTGGAACCGCAAGCAGGTGAAGCCGTAGCCCAGTCCCTGCGTGGCATGGGCGATCAGGTGCAGATCATCCCCGGGCTGGGCCGGGTCCAGGCCGTATGGTGCCCAAGCGGCCTGCCGATCAAGGATGAACAGCTGGCCTGCGACGCGGCACATGATCCGCGCGGGCATGGTCTGTCCTCCATCTTCCGGCAGCAATAGAGCATGCCGCTGAAAACCGCCCACCGAGGCATCATTCCGCCCTTCATCGTGATGGAGGTACTGCGCCGCGCCACCCAGCTGGAGCAGACAGGCCACGACGTGCGCCATCTGGAAGTGGGCCAGCCTTCCACCGGCGCCCCGCGCGGCGTGATCGAGGCGGCCAAGCGCGCCCTGGATACCGACCGGCTGGGCTATACGGAAGCGCTGGGCATCCGCCCCCTGCGCGAGGCCATCGCCCGGCACTATGCCGACCGCTACGGGCTGACGCTCAACCCCGAGCGGATCGTGGTGACAACGGGATCGTCGGGCGGTTTCGTGCTGTCTTTCCTGGCCGCGTTCGATCCGGGGGACCGGGTAGCGCTCGCCGCCCCCGGCTATCCCTGCTACCGCCATATCCTGACCGGGCTCGGCATCGAACCCGTGCTGCTGGAAACTGGACCGGCGGAACGGTATCAGCCGACCATTGCCCTGCTGGAGAAGGCGGTGCGGGAGGGCGGAAAGCTCGACGGGCTGATTCTGGCCAGCCCATCCAACCCGACCGGCACCATGGTCACGCCGCAGGACCTGAAAGAGCTGGCGGATTATTGCCATCGGCGCGGCATCCGCCTGATCTCCGACGAAATCTATCATGGCATCGGCTATGGCGCGGTCGAGGAAGCGACCGCCGCCGCCCTGAGTGACAGCGCGGTGGTGATCAACAGCTTTTCTAAATATTTCTCCATGACCGGCTGGCGGCTGGGCTGGATGGTCGTTCCGGAAGACCTTTCCCGCGCCATCGAATGCCTGGCGCAGAATCTGTTCATCAACGCCCCCACCCTGTCACAGATCGCAGGCGTCGCGGCCTTCGACTGCCGGGAGGAGCTGGACGGCCATGTCGCGAACTATGCCCGCTCGCGCGCCCTTCTGATGGAAGCCCTGCCGGCCGCCGGGATCGGCGATTTCCTGGCGCCGGATGGCGCTTTCTACATCTATGCCGATATCGCCAGGCTGACCAATGACAGCCACGCCTTCTGCACAGCGCTGCTGGAGCAAACGGGCGTCGCCTGCACGCCCGGCGTGGATTTCGACGCGGCGCGCGGCGCCCATACGATGCGCTTTTCCTTCGCCCGCAAGCCCGAGGAGATCGCGGACGCGGCCGACAGGCTGGCGACATGGCTGAAAAACAGGGGGCATTGAAGCTATGGACATACCGGTGATCGACGTATCGGCACTGCGCGGCAACGACAGCGCCGCGATGGACAGAACGGCGGCCGCCTTGGGCCGCGCCTGCCGCGAGGTGGGGTTTTTCTATGCCGCCAATCACGGCATTCCCGACAGCGCATGCGAGGCGGCCTTCGAAGCCGCGCATCGCTTTTTCGCCCTGCCGGTGGCCGAAAAGGGCAAGGCCTCCATCGTCCATTCCATGCATAATCGCGGCTATGTGGAGATGGGGGGCGAACGGCTGGATGAGACGAAGCCGGGCGATCTGAAGGAAGCCTTCAATATCGGCCTGGATTTGGCTGCCGACGATCCCGAAGTGCTGGCAGGCATGCCGTTTCGCGGTGTGAATCTCTGGCCCGATCTGCCGGGCTTCAAGCCAGCGATGCAGGGCTGGTTCAACGCCTGCTGGGATCTGGGCGTGGACCTGCACCGGCTGTTCGCGCGCGATCTGGATCTGGCGGAGGATTTCTTCGCCGACAAGTTCGACCGGCCCTTGGCCACCCTGCGCATTCTGCACTACCCGCCCCATCCGGCGGATGCCGATGCCGCCACGCGCGGGGCGGGCGAACATACCGATTACGGCAATGTCACCCTGCTGATGACCGATGGCACGGCCGGGCTGGAAGTGCGCGACCGTCAGGGCAACTGGATCGCCGCCCCGCATGTACCGGGCGCCTTCGTCTGCAATATCGGCGATTGCCTGATGCGCTGGTCGAATGATGTTTATGTCTCCACCCCGCATCGGGTGGTGAATTCCAGCGGCAAGGAGCGCTATTCGATGGCCTTCTTCCTGGACCCCAATCCGGAAGCCGACGTGTCCTGCCTGCCGTCCTGCATGGGGCCGGACCGGCCGGCCAAATACCCGCCGATCACGGGCGGGGCCTATCTCAAGCAGCGGCTGGATGCGACCTATGACTTCCGGGCGGAGAAATAGCCCGCAAGCAAGGGCGCGCACGGCAAGCAGCCGCGTCAGCGGCTCGGATTTGCCGGGCGTAAGCCCGCCGGATTTGCGGGCAAAACCTCAATAGGATGTCATCCCGGCCCGAGCGAAGCGAGAGAGCCGGGATGACCGGATAGATTGAATAGAACCGTCGTCCTCGGGCTCCTGTCCTCGGGCTTGACCCGTGGACAGGAGCCCGACCAGGGCGGAGCCTATCCAACCCTCGCCCGCTTGCGGGAGAGGGTGGCGCGGAACGCGCCGGGTGAAGGGCATGGCGGCAACGGCCCCCTACCCCTCCGCCGCGGCGGCCAGGGCTTCGGAGCGGATTTCCTCTGTCAGCTTCAGCCGCAGCGCGGAGAATTCCGGGCTCGCCTTGATCGTGTAGTGACGCGGATGGGGCAGATCGACCGGGGTGATCGATTTGATCCGGCCCGGCCGCGCCGTCATGGTGACGACGCGTGAGGCCATGAACACCGCCTCTTCAATATCATGGGTGATGAACAGCACCGTCTTCTGTTCACGCTCCCAGATGCCCAGCAGCAATTCCTGCATCAGCGCCCTGGTCTGGTTGTCGAGTGCGCCGAAGGGTTCGTCCAGCAGCAGGATGCGCGGATCATTGGCAAGCGCGCGGGCAATGGCGGTGCGTTGCTGCATGCCGCCCGACAGTTGCTTGGGCCAGTGATTCTCGAAGCCGCGCAGGCCCACCTTGTCGATATAGCTGTCGACGATCTCCCACTTCTCCTTCTCCGCCACGCCCTTCTCGCGCAGGCCGAAGGCGATGTTCTCCCGCACGCTCAGCCAGGGGAACAGGGTGTAGGACTGGAACACCATGCCCCGGTCGACGCCGGGGCCGGTGACGGGCCGGCCTGCCGCCACCACCGTGCCGGTGGTGGGCCGGTCCAGCCCTGCCACGATGCGCAGCAGGGTGGATTTCCCGCAGCCCGACGGCCCCAATATGGTGACGAAGTCGTTGCGCGCGATGTTCAACGTGGTCGGTTGCAGTGCGGTGACCGGCGGGCGGCCATTGACGCCGGGGAAGATGCGGCTGACGCCGGTAATGTCCAACTCGCTCATGCCAGCCTCCAGGCGAACAGGCGGCGGTTCAGCGCCTTGAAGGCGAAATCGGATACCAGGCCGATCAGCCCGATCACGATGATGCCGAAAATGATCTGGCCGGTGGCCAGCAGTGCCTGGCTGTTGATGATCATATAACCGATGCCCGACGACGCGCCGATCAGCTCGGCCACGATGACATAGGTCCAGGCCCAGCCGAGCACGAGACGCAGCGTCTCGGCGATATCGGGCGCATTGGCGGGGATCAGCACCCGGCGCACGACGCCGGTATTGCCGGCACCCAAGGTATAGGCCGCCTCCACCAGATCGCGCCGGGTGGCGGCAACGCCGACGGAGATCATCAGGATGATCTGGAATACCGAGCCCAGGAAAATCACCATCAGCTTCTGCATTTCCCCGATGCCCGCCCACAGGATCAGGAGCGGCACAAAGGCGGAGGCCGGCAGATAGCGCGCGAAGGAGACGAAGGGCTCCAGCAGCGCCTCAATCGGTTTATAGGCCCCCATGGCGATGCCGACCGGCACCGCGATCAGCGATGCCAGCACGAAACCGCCCACGACGCGCCAGACCGTCATGCCGATATCGGCGAGGAAGCCCTGCTCGGTCAGCAGATAGATCCCGTCCCGCACCATGGTGATCGGATCGGCCAGGAAGGTGGCGGACACGAAACCACCCAGCGTGGCGATACCCCAGGCCAGGAAAAACAGGACAAAGAACAGGATGCCGAGTGCGATGCGCGCGCGCCGGCCAATCGGTTCAAGGGGCTGCATCGCCGCTCCTTCCGCGAACAAAAGGAACGGGCGGAACCGGTCACGGCTCCGCCCGCTCCGCAAAAACTTACTGAATGAAGGAGGTATCGACCAGCGTGTCGAGCGCCGGCTTCGCCTTGATGATGCCGATTTCAAGCAGGAGATCGGCGGCCTTGGTGGAGAAGGTCTTGAATTCCCCCTCGAAGAAGGCCTTGTTCGCCGCCCGGTCCTGCCATTTCAGATAGCCGGCCGATGCGCCGAACTTTTCGCCCGTCTGCTTCACATCCGCGCCCATGATTTCATAGGATTTGGCCTGATCGGCAGCGATCATTTCCAGTGCCTGGAAATAGCTGTTGGCCAGCGCCTTGGCGGCGGCCGGATTGTCGGTCAGGAATTTGGGCGTGCAGCCGAAGGTGTCCATCACGGCCGGATAGTCCAGCGTGGTGGCGATGATCTTGCCCTTTT
>Ga0209066_10004315_pt1 | contig 15614 bp, 16 predicted proteins | sample All_14_2_FD_187198 | JGI IMG/M metagenome (GOLD analysis project Ga0209066, IMG submission 187198) | Freshwater microbial communities in response to fracking from Pennsylvania, USA - Allegheny Zone_MetaG_DW_15 (SPAdes) (version 2) ...
ATATTGCCGGATATCGGCCAGCTCGGCATCGCTCAGCTCGCCAAACTGCGGCATGCCCTGCGAAACCAGACCGCCATCCTTGACGATGGCCCGGAATGTTTCCGGGGACAATGGCACCGCCGACGCCCTGAGATCGGGGGCCAGGCCACCGCCCGCATCGACGCCCGGCCCATGACAGACAAGACATCGTATGAAACCGATGGCGCCCCGTTGCTCGGCGGCGGGGTCGGCATGAAAGTCCGGGTCGGCAACAGGCACCAGACGATAGGGCGGAACCGGTGGCAGCGTGGATCGTCCGCCCAGCGCGAAGATGAGCAGCCGCCGGGGCTGCGTTCTATAGTCGAACCGGCGCGGCAAGCCGCCGGCGTTGATCGCGGCGGTCAGTCCCATTCCCGTCAGCACAGCGACATATTGGCGTCCCCTGACGCTGTAGCTGATCGCTCCCGCCATGACCGCACCGCGCGCATCGAACGTCCACAGCCGCTGGCCGTTCGTGGCGTCATAGGCGTTGAACGAGCCGATCGCCTGCCCCTGAAAAACGAGACCGCCTCCGGTCGTGAGCAGTCCGCCGTTCCAGAACAGGGGGGTCGGCACTTTCCAGACGACACGTCCGGTGGCAGGATCGAAGGCCGTCAGCTCGCTCGTGCCGGGCGTCGTCGCGGGCGGCCGATCATAGCCCGCATTCACAGCGAAGTCGGTTTGACCGCCGGGCCGTCGCCGCCAGGTACGCGGATCAATGCCTACATCATTGAGGATGATGCCGCTTTCGCCGACCGGAACATAGACAAGACCTGTCCGCGGGTTGAATGCACTGGGCAGGTTCGTATGGGCGCCCATGGCGCTTGGCCAGAGCTCGAAGCTCTTGCCGTCGGGGAAACGTGCATCCGCAACCTCCACGGGCCGTCCCGTCGGAATGTCGATGCGTTCCGCCCAGGTCACTTTGGCAATCTTCCGGGCCGAGATCAGTTTGCCGTTCGAGCGGTCGATGACGTAGAGAAAGCCGTTTTTCGGCGCCGTTACGATCACTTTGCGCACGCGCCCGTCGATACGCAGATCGGCGAGGTGCATGTCCATGGACGCGTTATAGTCCCAAGTCTCGCCTGGATTGATCTGATAATGCCATTTGTAGCGCCCGGTCTTGGCATCCAGAGCCACGATCGAACACAGGAACAGATTGTCGCGCTTGCTGGCGCTGCGCACGCGCCGGTTCCAGGGCGCTCCGTTGCCCGTGCCGAGCAGGATCGTGTCCGTCTCCGCGTCATAGGTAAAGGCATTCCAGACATTGCCGCCGCCGCCATGCCGCCACCACTGCCCCGCCCAGGTCTTGGCGATCATCGCCTGCGTGTCGTCCTCGAATCCTTTCGAGGGGTCGCCCGGCACCGTGAAGAAGCGCCAGAGCTGACGTCCCGTGTCCGCATCATAGGTGGTGACATAGCCGCGGATATCCGCGCTGTCGGCGCCGCCATGGCCGATGATGACCTTGCCGTCGAACACGCGGGGCGCGCCGGTGATATAGCGAAGATCGCCGGGCATCAGCGTCTGCTGGCTCCAGACTTCACGCCCGGTCACCGCGTCGATCGCCACCAGCCGACCGTCGACGGTACCGGTGATGACCTTGCCGTTCCAATAGGCAAGGCCACGGCTGCCCCAGCTGGAGCGCAGCCTTGGTCCCGCCTTCTCATTCGCCTTGGGGTCATGAACCCAGAGTATCTTGCCGGTCATGGCATCCACGGCATGCACGATGCTGTTGCCGACCGTGAAGAAGAGCCGCCCTCCCACCTCCAGCGGCTGCGTGACCGTGTTCCCCGGCGGCAGATCGACATGCGCGACCAGACCGAGCCGGGCGACAGTGGAGCGGTCGATCCCGGTGAGCGGGCTGTAATGCTGCTCCCCATAGGTTCGGCCATAGGCGGGCCAGTCGTCGCCGGGCGCATTGTCCAGAAGCCGTGTCTGGTCCGGCGTCGCCTTCTGGGCGGAAGGCGCGGGCGTCCGGCAGGCCGTGACGCCTAGAACGACCGACAATACACCCGCCGCCAGCAGCAGACCGGGGAGCCCTTGTACCCGACACGAATTGTGCACGCGCGCTGCTTCAGTCCGGGAACGCATCAAGCGCGTCATAGTCGTCGATGGCCGTTTCCAGCCGGTGCAGGAACTCATACGTCGTCCGCTCTGGCTGCATGGCGGGCATATCTCCCGTGGGGCAAAGAGTGATGGTCCAGAACGCCAATGCCGTGAACAGTTGCTGACGGATATTGAGGAGGGCATCGTCGAAACCGGTGTCGCGCACACCCTGCTCTGCCATCAGATCGAGATAGAGACGGAGCAGATCCTCCTGCCAGTCGCGGCGCTGATCGACCGTGAGGGCGGTCGTCGTCGCGAAGACGAAATCCCGGCTCCAGTGACCGATGGTGGTCAATTGCCAGTCGGCGAGACCCATCTGGTCATCGGCCGTCAGATACCAGTTCTTGTAATGGACATCGCTGTGGATCAGCGTGTGCGGAAGGACGCGGTGGCGCTCGACCGACTTCTCGGTTGCAGGCCAGATCTCCGCGCGGCGCCTGAAAAGCCGCGCTGGCATCACCTTCTCGGACCCTTCGAAACCCGTGTCGCAGAAATCAGGAAAATCGGGGGCGCCGTGCATCATTGCCGCCCACCAGTCCGGCCAGCGCTTGAAGGGAAGCGTCGCCGTGCCGAGTTCGGGGCTTTCGTAAAAGCTGCCATGCAATCGCGCCAGCGTGATGACCATGGCCTCCGCCTGAGCACGGTTGAGGGTGTTTCGCTCGTCGAGGAAGGTGACTTTGCCCGCCATGTCGTCCATCATTATCAGATAGGCGAAGCTCTTGGGATCGAACCGGGCGAAGCGCGGCGTGGGCGCTTCGAAGTCGATGCGGGGTCGAACCAGATTGTAGAAATTGGCTTCGGCCAGAGCGGTTTCCGAAACGCCAAGAACGATGCGGTTCTCCAGCGTTTCTGCCGCCTTGCAGAAGACCGTGGGCGGCAAGCCGGCACTTGCGGCAGGGTCATTATAGGTCAGGAAGATACGGCGCCGGTTGGAGGAGCCGTCATCCCGCTCGTCGAACCGGAAATCTGTGATTTCGACACCGGGCATGTCCTTGCAGATCACGGCGGTGAGCCATTCCCGCGTCATGGCCTTGTAGGATGTCGGCACCTGATCGGGGTGGAAAATCAGCTGATCGTGGTCTCCTTCCGCATCATAAATCTTCCTGATGTCATCTGCCGTAATGTTCATGACGAAGCCTTCTGGTTTGAATTAATTCCGAACGCTGACCGGCGGGCGCACCACCACTTCCTGGATATTGAGGTCTATCGGCTGTTCGAGAATGTACCGGACGAGGCGTGCGGCATGGACAGGGTCAGCGACCAGCCGCTCTGCATCCGGTCCACCGAACTCCACGCCTTGCCGGGCAAAGGATGCAGACACGCTCTCGATTTGCTCGGGGAGCCACCCGCGCGCCAGTTGCGTGGCGAACCCGCCGGGTATGACCGTCGTCACCCTGATGTCGTCATGCTCCAGTTCGCGGCGCAGGCTCGCGCCGATTGCGTTCACGGCCAGCTTGGTCGCGCCGTAAACGCCGGGCTCCTCCGCCTTCGACCGGGACGAACCGATGTTGATGAGATGTCCGGGCTGTCCATGGGCGCGCATCGCGGCAATCGCTGCCTGGCATCCCTCCAGCACGGCGAGCAGATTGATGTCCACCATCGCCTGCCACCGATCGAAGCTTCCCTGAGAGATCGGCTCCGGATGCATCACGCCGGCATTGTTGACGATCGCGAACAAGTGCGGATGGGCGGCCGCCACATCTGCCACCAGCGTCGCCAGAGGCCCCCGCTCCCGCAGATCAATGCGCGCCACATGGGCAACGGAACCGCCCGCCTCGGCAATCGACCGGGCGGTTGCACGCAGTTCGATGTCCGACCGACCGACGAGCCACAGGTCAGCGCCCGCCGCGGCAAGTTCTAAGGCAATTGCACGACCAATCCCACTCGACGCACCTGTCGCGACAACCGCCTTACCTTCGATCGCAGACATTTTTTTTCCCGCTACACGCCCTCGAAAGTCAGTTTTTAAAACATATGCATTATTCGTCAAGAGCCTTTTGTTGCGTGCGTGGACCACGCGCGCATAATGAAGCACATGCCACGTTCAGTCCCATCACCCTCGAAAGTGAGGATCCTTCTTGCCGCGGAGCGGCTTTTTGGCCGCCATGGCATCGAGGGGGTATCGCTACGCCAAATCGCTGAAGCTGCCGGGCACGGCAACGTGAATGCCACGCAGTACCATTTTGGTAACAAAGATGGCCTCGTCCTAGCCATCATGCACTATCGCCGGCCCAACATAGATGCTCATCGTGCTCAATTAGCTAGCAACTGGGGTGTTTCACTCGATTCAGCACCGATCAGTATACTGGTGCGCCTTATCCATATGGGGCTATTCGATCAGGTCGATGAAGATGGCAGGAGAAGTTATGCGCTTTTTCTGCGATCTGTCTTGCAGTTCGACACCTTCAACCACATTTGGCGCAGGTCGGGCGATAGTGCGCCGTTTACGGATGGCATTTACCGCTCGCTTCGTAATCGACTCCCCCGGCTATCCGATCGACTATGGGAGGCACGGTTTCAAGCGCTGGGCCGCTTCGGCGTGAACAGCATCGTCGATTTTGATGCAGGCCTTTGCGATATAATGTCGGAGGATGAATTCCTCGCCGATCTGGAACGCATGGTGGTTGCGGCTTTGGCCTGCGCGGTGACTGTTGAATGACAATCTATGAAACACAGGATGCATTTCATGTCGGCGCCTTGCTGAACAGCAACGACACTATGATGAAAACTGGGACTGAGTATACCAAAGTTCCTAATTTATAAGAAGCGCGCAGTCAACAATCGAAGCAACCTGCCTTATCCACCTTTCTTGTCCAGGTGAAAATTCGCTGTCAGCACTTTGCTGATGCCAAGCAGGGACGACGATGTGCGGGCCAATTACGAGACTTAATATGGCAAGGGCGGCTTGGCTCGGATCGACGTCCGATCGATACCTCTGTTGCTTAACCAAAAGTCGGATCGTAAGCGTGGCGTGAAGGCCGTGGCCCCTGGTTGGGCAGAGGTGTATCACCTCAGATATGATAGGCGAACTCGAAGAGCTTAAAGGCTTGCTCCTGAATGACTGGGATCCGATTGGCGTGGCGGGTATTCCCGAGGCGGTCGATGAGTATGATTCATACGCGCTCCACCTTCATGGCATGCTGGCCGCTGGCACGACTGTTGAGGCAGTCGCCGAATATCTGAATTGGGTTGTGACGGCTCGAATGGAGCTAACCGGTAATCTCGCCCACGACCGCGAGATAGCGAAGCGGGCCATAGCCATTTAAGTTCGCACTGACTGATTTGCCCGGAGCTAGGCGGCTTCGGCGATCACCTGCTGATCTGGCTGCCAGTTCCAGGGCATGAGCTCGTCCCAGCGCGCGGCGGGCCAGTCGCTCGCGATCTTGGCGATGACATCAGTGATGTAGGCTTGCGGCTCGATGCCGTTCAACTTGGCCGTCTCGATAACGGAATAGATGGCGGCGGCGCGCTCGCCCCCGGCCTTTGATCCGGCGAACAGCCAGTTCTTGCGGCCGATCGCGATGGACCGGATCGCCCGCTCGGCAATGTTGTTATCGATCTCGGCTGTGCCATCGTCAAGGAAGCGGGTCAGTGCCGTCCAGCGCTTGCGGCCATAGGCGAGCGCCTTGGCCATGGCGGACTTGGACGACAGGCGGCGCAACGCGTCGTCGATGGCCGTGCGCAGGTCATCGATCAGCGGCTTGCTATGCTGTTGCCGATGCTGGCACCGGACATCGGGCGGCTGCCCGCGAATATCGGCCTCGTGCCGTATAGCGCTGCGATCCGCTCCAGCAGGTCGGTGGTCAGCGGCGTTGGGCTGGTGGCGTGGTTCTCGAAGATCTTGCGCCGGAAATGCGCCCAGCAGGCGACCTCTCTCACCCGGCCATCCTCATAGAGCTTGTCGTAGCCGGCATAGCCGTCGGCCTGCAGCAGCCCGGAGAAGGACTTGAGGTCGGCCTGGGGATAGATGCCGCTGCGATCGGGCGTGAACCTGTACCAGACCAGGGCCGGCGTCGTTGCGCCCGAAGCTCGATCATCGACGACATAGGTCCACAGCCGCGCCGTGGTGGTCTTGCCTTTGCCGGGATCGAGCATGGGCACTGGCGTATCGTCGGCGTGGAGCTTGCCGGCCTTGAGCCCTTCCTCGCGGATGCAGGTAATGATGGGATCGAGCAGCGCGGCAGCCTGTCCGGCCCAACCGGCCAGGGTCGAGCGGTCGATCTCGATGCCCTGCGCGGCCATCATCTCGGTCTGACGGTAGAGCGGCAGATGATGATCGAACTTGTTCACGACCACATGGGCCAGCGTTGCGAAGCTCGCCTTGCCGCGCGCAATCGCCTTGGGCGGTGCCGGTGCCTGGACGATCCTCTCGCAGGCCCGGCAGCTATACTTGGGACGCACGGTGCGTATGACGCGCCATTGCATGGGGAGGACGTCGAGCATCTCGTCGCTGTCCTCGCCGAGCGGGCGCAGCGCGCCGCCGCAATCGGGACAGGTGCAAGTGCCGGTTGCTGGTTCAATGCGACGTTCCTCGCGCCGCAGATGCGCCGGCAACGACCGGATCGGCGTAGGTCGGTCACTGCGGTCGGTCGCGGGCTTGCGAGCGTCGGCAAGCTCGGCTTCGCCCTCGAGCTCTTCCAGCGCCAGTTCCAGCTGCTCGATCTGCAGGGAGAGCTTCTCGGACGACTGGCCGAAGGTCATGCGACGAAGCTGGGCAAGCTGGACGCGCAGCGCCGCAACGAGGCTGTCGCGCGCCGCCAATGCCGCTTCCAGCTCGGCGATCCGGGCGTCCTTGTCGAGGGTTGGAGAAGCTACTTCCGACACGGCGAACTGCTAGCATAAAGCGCCTCTTTGCACCACAAAAACAACGGTAATCTGCCGATTATCCAGCCAGGCATGGCGCTGCGGTGCGTTCCGGCCGGCGCCAGTCAATGCCCTCCAGCAGCATCGACAACTGCGCCCCGCTGAGGATCACCTTGCCCGTCTTCGTCACCGGCCAGACGAACTTGCCCCGGTCCATCCTCTTGGAGAACAGGCACAAACCCTGACCGTCATACCAGAGCAGCTTCACCAGATCGCCGCGCTTGCCGCGAAAGGCAAACAGCGCACCCGAATGCGGGCTCTGCTCGAGCACCTGCTGCGCCATCACCGCCAGCCCGTCGAAGCCCTTGCGCATATCGGTCGCGCCGCAGGCCAGGAATATCCGAGTGGAGCCCATACCTGCAAAGCCGGGAAGCGGCGGCGGGATCATCACGTCAGAACGCCAAGCACTCGCGCCAAGGCGTCGGCATCGACCTCCGCGTCCACAGTCAGACGGATGCCGGACGGTAACTCGATCTCGATCTGGCCACAGGGGAGCGCTGGCTCAGCCGATGTCATGGTCGGCATCAGCGGCGGGGACACTTCAACTTCGGCAAAAGATGGCAGTGCTGGCGGCTGCACTCCGGTCAACTCGCCAGACATCGCCTGCCGACGCCACGTGTAGAGCTGGCCGCTGCCAACCTCATACCGCTCGCACGCATCGCGAACCGACCCACCCGAACCAAAGGCATCCCGCAGGATCGCCAGCTTCTGCTCCACCGTCCAGCGCCGCCGGCCCGATACCCGGCCGACGACCTCGATCCGAGTGGTCATACGACCGCTCGTATGACTACCCGCTCCATCAGCCTCGTTATCGTCCAACTTCGCCGCTCCCAAAGAGCGGCAATCAGCCTATGACGCGCGCATCGCGCAAGGCGGCCTCCAGGCCACGCTTACGTCGGATCAACCGTGTGAGGCGCACAAAAATGGGCCATCCACTTCGCCCATCATTGTCGCTCATCGTCGTGGATTCCGCGCGGCATGCTTCAATTAGCCAGATGCGCGCCGCCGAAACGTTCGAGTGGTAAGCCTCCACAAGGATGCGAACGATCCATTGCGTAGGGTTGTCGACGGAACTTGGCCGAAGCTCATTTTCCAGCTCAGGGGAGGAGGCTGTTGACCAATGATATGGGGCCAGCCGTCAAGGCTGTAAGAAGCCCGCTTTTTCCGCCGAAATAGTAGCGGATCCTGTGGGGACGAGTACCCGCCCCAGCCGCGATCCCGGCGTTAATTACATCTATGTGACTCTTTTTTCTAAGGACGTCGTTCAAGCTCTTCAAAATCTTCCATGTAAATCGCGCTGCGCGCTGTTGGCGGGTCTACCTCGGCCCATGACGATAGGATCGCATAATCTCTTTCAACTCCGAGAAGCTTGAGCGCGCTGAGCGCCGGACGCGTCTGCCCCGACCTTAGCAAGAATTGTTTAGGGCGACAATTCCGGCCCCCCCAAGGGGCTTCCGTCGCATGGACGCAGAACCTATTTCGCTAGAGGGCAACTCAAACCGCCATCCCGCGGCGAGAAGAACCAAGGCCAAAAGAGGATGCATAATTGTCATGCCCATCACATTAACCTACCCGCAAGGCGGCGCCCTCATGGCAGGTGGCACGGGATCGATCGGTCACGGGGTGGTCGAGGGGTTTTGCCGAGCCGGAGTGCCAGTTCCTTTCACCTACTTTGGTGGAAATCGTCGCGGCAGCGAGGAGAAAGCGAACGTCCTTCTGGAGAAGCTAACTGCATCGGGTTACGCAGTGCGGGCGCGACGGATGGACATGCGCGACCCGGCCGATATTAAAGCCGCGCTCGATGAGGTCGAAGCATGGACCGGCCGTGTTTATACTGTGGCCACCACGGCCGGCGCGCCCGTGCCCTTTGCCAAGACCGGCGACTATGCGCCCGAGACCCTCGAGGATTTTTTTGCCGGCGATGGGGTGGCCTATTTCAAGGTGTTTCGCGGCGCCATACAGCGCATGAGGAAATCCGGTGGCGGCTCGATAACCTGCACCACCACGATCGACGTGGGGAAATTGGCGCTCTACAATGGCGCTTCAGGCATGTCGAAGGGTGCCGTCGGTTTCAAACGACTGCTCGCTCGACTCAAAAACATCAAAATCGTTGAGGGAAGCGACATCAATTATCAGCCCAGCCTGATGTTCAACACGATCGGAAGTCTGCAGATCGGCTTCGATCCAGCCTCCCGAGTTGTGACCTGAACGGCCGCGAAGTCGGCAAGGCGAACGGCTGGAACCGGCAGAAGAAACGGCGTGGCAGCGGCGCGGTGATATATGCAATGCGTTACAATCATATCAGGAGAAAAATGAAGTGAGCGATAAACTCCTCGGCAAGAACGCGCTAGTTACCGGCGCATCGGGTGGCATCGGTCGAGCGATCGCATTGCATCTCGCAAAAGAAGGCGCATCTGTCGCCGTTCATTATGGCCGAGGGCGGGTCAGGGCAGAAGAAACCCTTCAGTTGATTAAGGAAGCGGGCGGCAGCGGGCAGCTGGTGGAAGCGGACCTGCGCAATATCGCCGATATTCAGCGCGTAGCAGCCGGTTTTGCCGGCGGTATAGACATTCTCGTCAACAACGCCGGTGTGGCGCGCGGCCAAACACTGGAACACACGACCGAGGATGAGTTCGACGCGGTCTTCGACACCAATGTGAAGGCAACCTTCTTCCTCACCCAAGCCCTGCTGCCCATGTTGCGCACTGGTGCCTCCCTCATCAACATCTCGTCGATGGTATCCATAGTGGCCTACCCCAGCACCATCTCCTATTCGATGTCCAAGGCGGCGCTGAACCACTTTACCCGGTCACTTGCCGCCGATCTCGCCGCCCGAGATATACGGGTTAACGGTGTTGCTCCGGGCGCAACGGATTCTGAGTTTCTCAGCGGAATACGGGACAATGAAGCAGCGATGCAGGGGATTGCCAGCGCTACGGCCTTCGGACGCCTTGGAACGCCAGACGAGATTGCACAGGCTGTCGCCTTCCTTGCTTCGCCTGAATCGGCGTGGATTACGGGACAAATTCTTCAAGTTAGCGGTGGGATGCACCTATAATTGAGCTACCTTGCGGAACGCGGTTATTGTATCTTTGACCTCATGTTTAGGCGGTGTTCTATCCGCGCCTACGATCGCCGCTACCGTTGGGATCGACAAGCCGCTGCGCGAGATCATATTGATACAGATTCGAAACGGCTGATCGTTCAGCCCATAATTTTTTCCGTTCCGGAAATGGAGGGTCGAATGTCCGGTTGTAACAAAACTGGGCATCCGACGTCTCGATCCTGAACGGCAGGAATATCCCAAATCCCGCCAATTTCGACCCAAATTGGTCACTCAGCGGCCAAATTGTAATCCTCAGCAGCAGACTGTCCGCTTTCCGACGGCTACGCGGCAAACCCGACATTACGCCAATGCATGAGCGAGCAAGGGAATATCAACATGCGCCTACGGACACCTGCTTGCGGAAAGCTGCTCGCGTTCGAGCCAGGCGAGCATGCGATCCCGTTCTGTCTCGGCGACCACGCCGAGGAGCGGAACCGCGAGCGATGCGATAACGTCCGGCCGTAGCTGTGCAAGCGTGATACGCTCTGTAACCCAACTGGAGATCGGGACCGCGAACTGCCTGGCAATGAGTGGCGCCACGACTGATGGAGGAAATGGCGCATCTTTGCGCAGAAACCCGGATGCAGTCATTTCTTCGAACCAAAGCAGGAAACGATCCGCGATCGTCGCGTGGATTGTCAAGACCGTAGATAAATCCAGACTACCACTGGTGGCACCTCTCATGATCTGGCGATAATATCCGGGATCTCCAACGATTGCATCCCATTTGACGGCACCGAACGCAAGGATCGGATTGATTGCCTCAAGAGCAGCGCGCCTCTCAGCCAACGCGAATTTAGCCTCAAGCCCCTCAAGGAGAGCCTGCTGCACCACCTCATGCTTCGTTCCCACTAATGCATAAATGGTCGGCGGCGTGACCTCGCTGCGTTCTGCTAGCTGTCGCATATGAACGTTGCCGAAACCGCTCTCGCTGATAATTTGCCGGGTATTGGCTAGAATCAGCGAGCGGCGATGGCCCAGTTGTCGTTTCGATGCTCCGCTCCGCTTGGACGAGAGCTTCGTGAGATCCACGATCTCAGCTGGCGTGAAAATATAGTCCAGCACCGTTCCTCTCGCAAAAACCATATTGTCCCGGACTATAGCTGCGGGGCGCCAACCGTTCCAGCCTCCTGCTTCACGCATCGAACTTCTGCCGCACCTCAGCAAGGAAATCGATGTGTTGTTCGGCCATCTGATAACCGCGATACATCGTGCCCACGCTAGCGTGGGTTCCTCCAGCATCGCGCCAGCGCTGCAATGTCTCGATCGTGACTGGAACATCAAGTCCGCGGCCGCTGCTGTTCTGGAGGACCAGATGAAATCCGAAGCGGTCCGGCTCCCGGCCATTCTGAACGAGGAGCGTCTTTATGCGCTCCATTCCAGGCAGGCCCTGTTCCTCCAGACCGGCAGCAAAGATGAAGCCGTCTGCGATCCGCGCCGCTCGTCTAAAAGGCGCCTCACCAAAGCCGCCGCAGAAGATCGGGATCTGACGCTTCGGCCTAGGGACGATGTTGGCGCGGTCGATCCTGTGAAACTGCCCTTCGAAGCTAACCAGGGGCTCATTCCAGAGCTGGCGAAGATAAGGGATTTGCTCGTCCATCTTCTTGCCGCGCGTATGAAAATCCTCGCCTAAAGCGTCATACTCGACATAGTTCCAGCCTGTCCCCACGCCCAGGGTGAAGCGTTGGCGGGATACCAGGTCGAGATCCGCCGCCTGCTTGGCGACGAGAACCGTCTGGCGCTGCGGCAAGATAAGGACGCCTGTGATGAACTCGATGCGCTTCGTGATTCCAGCGAGATAACCGAAAGCTACGAAAGGATCATGGAACGGATGCCTGTCGGTATACGGCCCCCACAGCTTGGGATCGCGCTCGTCATGCACCGCTCCCACCACATGGTCGTACATCAACAACGAACTGTAGCCCATCTGCTCGACTGCTAGGCCAATACGATCGAGCGCATCAGGGTCGCCTTGGGTCTCCGTCTGAGGATAAACCGCACCAACTTTCATTCTCTTCTCCGTCACGATTTCGGGCAGACGTCGACACAAGGAGCGCACGAGTGTCGTCGCCTCGTATCGACATGTCAGGTCAGTGTGGCCAGCTGATTGACATCGAAGGTATGGAGCTCATCATATCGTCCGTCCTTGACCTTGGCGGGCCAGTCGGGCTCTGCGATTAAAGCACGGCCCACGGCCACGAGATCGAAATCGCCTCGCGCATGCATCTCAAAGAGCCGGTCGAGATTGGCGACATTGGCCACCAGGCTGGGATCGGCACTGGTCTCCAGAAGCTCCCGATTGAGACCCACAGACCCGACCGTGATCGAGGACTTGCCGGTGATCTTCTTGGCCCACCCTGCAAGGTTAAGGTCGCTGCCCTCGAATTCCGGCTCCCAGAACCTGCGCTGAGAGGCATGGAAGACGTCGACACCCGCGTCAGCCAGAGGCGTCAGGAAGGCTTCCAGCTCCTGCGGGGTTAGCGCGAGCTTGGCCGCGTAATCCTGCAACTTCCACTGCGAGAAGCGCAGGATGATGGAGAAGTCGGGCCCGACCCGCTTCCGGCAAGCCCGGATCATTTCGACCGCAAACTGCACGCGGCCGGCGATGTCACCACCCCAACGATCGGTTCGCCGGTTCGTCTCATGCCAGAGAAATTGATCGACCATATAGCCATGCGCGCCATGGATCTCGACGCCGTCAAAGCCGAGCCTCTTTGCGGTACCTGCGGCGGTAGCGTAAGCCTCGATGACGGCGTCCACATCGGCGGGCGTCATCCCCTCCTTGATCTTATCTCCAACAGTGACATAGCCAGAGGGGCTGACCCTGGAGGAGAAGTCCTCTTCGATCTCGTCGTAAATGTTAGGGGCCTTCGGCCGATGCGTGAGGCCTACGTGCCAGAGCTGCGGTACGATCTTGGCACCCGCGGCGTGTACCTCCTTTACCACGTCGGCCCACCCAGCGAGGGTGTCAACGGCGGTCTAATTTCCGGCCAGCGTGGCGGAGTAAAAGCAGGCCACTGATGATGCGCGCGGATGATATGCAAAGGGCCCCGATCGGGGCCCTTTGCATATTTGCCGTTTTGCGGCGGGTTATTCGGGGGCGGTGGCCTGGTTTTGCTCCGCCCCGGCAGCGCGGCGGCGGCTGGCGGACTGCCGGAGGCGGTAGCTGTCGCCGTTCATAGTGAGGATACTGACGTGATGGGTGAGACGATCGAGCAGCGCGCCGGTGAGGCGCTCCGAGCCCAGAACCTGTGTCCAGTCCTCGAACGGAAGGTTGGATGTCACGATCGTCGATCCGCGTTCGTAACGCTGGGAGAAGGTCTCGAACAGCAGTTCGGCGCCCGTGGGCGAGAGCGGGACGTAGCCCAGTTCATCGACGATGAGCAGCTTCACCGCCGCGAGATCGCGCTGCATCTTGAGCAGCCGCTTTTCATCCCGGGCTTCCATCAACTGGTTCACCAGAGCCGCAGCCGTCGTGAACGCGACTGTGAAGCCTTTCTGGCAGGCCGCCAGCCCCAGGGCGAGCGCGACGTGGGTCTTTCCGGTCCCACTGTTGCCCAATGCGATGATGTTTTCCCGCCGCAGGATATATTCGCCCCGCGCCAGTTCCAGCACGAGCATTTTGTTGAGGCTGGGGATAGCGGTGAAGTCGAACGTGTCGATGCTCTTCACCGCCGGGAACCGGGCGGCACGGATCCGACGCTCGACCGTTCGGCGCTCCCGGTCGATCAGTTCCAGTTCGATGAGGCGAAGCAGGTAGCGGCTATGATCGATACCGTCGCGCGCGCATTCCCGGGCCAGCTTCTCATATTCGCGCAGCACTGTGGGAAGCTTGAGCTGCTTGAGATGATGCGCGAGCAGAACCTGCGGCGTGCCTGCCGTGGTGCCGGCGGGCATTTTGTCTTCGCTCGCCCGGCTCATGCCGCCATTCCCGGTATGAGCGCGGCATAGTCGGCGGCGCGTGTCGTCTTCACCTCCATTCTGGGGAGGTGGGGATAGGCCGCAAGATCGAGCCTAGCGGGCCTGCGCTCAATGCGCGCCAGCGCGATCTGCTTGACCGCATCAAAGCCGATGGCGCCGATATGGATCGCCTCGGTCACGGCGAAGGTCACCACCTCCATCGGGATCGCCTCGAGCAGGCGCAGGACCTGGATAAATTCGCGCTTGCCCTTGTTCCCCATGCGGGCTTCGAGAAGGTGACGCAGATGCTGGAACGCCTCGGGCAAGGCCCAGTCCTGTAGCGCGGCGGCCTGATCGAGCGCATTGGGCTTGGTCTCGATCAGCGCCAGATAATGGAGCGGGTTCGCCACGAACATGGCTTCACCATAACAGCGCGGGTGACGGGCGATCTCCTCGCCGCCGCACAGGATGACGACCCGATCGACGAAGCCCTTCACCACGACATCCTGGAAGCCGTAGCGGGTCGGAACCGAGTAATCGTTGGTCCGGTAGCGCACCAGCGCGGTCGAGGACACGCGCGCACTCCTCGTCTCGCACGGTTCGAACAGGCCCATCGGCAAGGGACGCAAGGCCGCCAGATCGGCCACGAGCCGCTCGCCGATCGTCTGGCTGTGCCGACCGGCCCGTTCCTCCTGTCGCATACGACAGCGGCGCTCCAGTTCAGCGTTGAAGGCGTCGTAACTCGCGGCGTGCGGAATCGGTACCATGAAGTGCGATCGCGCATGCTTCACCAAGCCTTCGACTTTCCCCTTGTCGTTGCCTTTGCCGGGACGCCCGAACCGATCCGTGAACAGATAGTGGCTGACCAGCCCGGTAAAGGCCTGCGTGCGCTCGCGCTTGCCGTCGCCGCAAATCTTCGCGACCGCGATTTTCGTGTTATCGTACAGGATCGAGCACGGCACTCCGCCAAAGAAGGCGAACGCCGACACGTGCCCATCGAGAAAGGCCTCGGTCGTCTCCGCAGGATAGGCCTTCACGAAGCAGGCATCCGACTGCGGCAGGTCCATGCAGAAGAAGTGAACCTTCTGCCGAACGCCGTCGATCACCCCCACCGCTTCGCCAAAATCCACCTGCGCGTGCCCCGGCGGATGCGCCAGCGGCACGAACGTCTCGCGGCTGCGCGCCCGGCTCTGCCGCACATAATCCTTCACCACCGTGTAGCCGCCGCCATAACCATGCTCGTCCCGCAGCCGCTCGAATATCCGCTTGGCCGTGTGTCGCTGCTTCAGCGGAGCAACCCGGTCTTCTCCCAGGATCGCGTCGATCACCGGTAGCAATGCCCCAAGCTTGGGCTTCGCTACAGGCTTCTTGCGCGTGTATCCGGGCGGCAGCGAAAACCGACACATCTTCGAAATCGTATCCCGGCTCAGACCGAATACCTTCGCCGCCTCCCGCTGGCTGTTCCCTTCCACAAACACAAAGCGCCGAACCGCTGCATAACTCTCCACGGCAAACATCCCTGGCCGCTCCAAAAGGAGCAGCCTAACCAATGGCCGGCTTTTACACCGCCGCGCTCAGCAAATCGCAGGCGCTCCATTGGCCTGGTTTGTCACCGCCCTCCACA
>Ga0209066_10004316_pt1 | contig 15613 bp, 16 predicted proteins | sample All_14_2_FD_187198 | JGI IMG/M metagenome (GOLD analysis project Ga0209066, IMG submission 187198) | Freshwater microbial communities in response to fracking from Pennsylvania, USA - Allegheny Zone_MetaG_DW_15 (SPAdes) (version 2) ...
CCGCTGACTCCGCTGGAGAACTCAAAGCGCAGGCCCGGCTCATCACGCAGGGCCGACAGCACGCCGACCAGCAGCTCGCGCCGGATGAAGAAGCTGATCTCCTCGCGATCGACCACGACCTTCTCGATCGCGCTCTGCGGGTCGATGCCGCGGGCAGTCAGCGAGAGCTCGAGCTCATCGGCGACCGCATCGAACCAGCCGCCATAGGGCCGTGCGCTGGGCTCGGGCATGTGCATGAGCTCGACGAGCCCGCCGAAGCCACTGGTGTCGCCTGAGCCCTCGACGCCGAAGGCGCCCTCGCGCACGTGGAAGACCTCGAAGGCAGTCACGCCTTCGGGCACCACGGGGACGGCAGGCACCGGCGTTGCCGGAACTTCGGTCATCGCAGCAGCCCCCGGGTCTCCAGGGTGGTGGGGGCAACGAGGGCCTCGGCCTCGAGTTCACGCATCTGCTCACGGCGATGGGCGCCGAGCTTCATGTCCTGGATCTCCTGGTGCAGCTTCAGGATCGCGTCGATCAGCATCTCCGGGCGCGGTGGGCAGCCCGGCAGGTAGATGTCGACCGGCACGACGTGGTCGACGCCCTGCACGATCGCGTAGTTGTTGAACATGCCACCGCTGGACGCGCACACGCCCATGGCCAGCACCCACTTCGGGTTGGGCATCTGGTCGTAGATCTGACGAAGGACGGGGGCCATCTTCTGGCTGACGCGGCCGGCCACGATCATCAGATCGGCCTGGCGCGGTGATGCGCGGAAGACCTCCATGCCGAAGCGGGCGATGTCGAAGCGCGGGCCTCCCACGGCCATCATCTCGATCGCACAGCAGGCCAGGCCGAAGGTTGCGGGCCACAGCGAGCCCTTGCGGGCGTAGCCGGCCACGTTCTCCACCGTCGTCAGCAGGACTCCGGACGGCAGATGCTCTTCAAGACCCATGACTACTCCCGGTCAATCCCACTCGAGTCCACGGCGACGCCACACATAGGCGTACACGACCAGGACGGTTGCGATGAACAGCACCATCTCCACCAGGCCGAACAGGGCCATGTGATCGAAGGCGACTGCCCAGGGATACAAGAACACGATCTCAATGTCGAACACGATGAACAGCATCGCGGTCAGGTAGTACTTCACCGGAAAGCGTCCGCCGCCAACAGGCTGTGGGGTCGGCTCGATGCCGCATTCATATGCATCGACCTTCGCGCGGTTGTAGCGCTTGGGGCCGGTGAGCGGCGCAATCACCGCGGAGAACAGCGCGAATGCGAAGGCCAGAGCACCCAAGACGAGGATCGGTGTATAGACGTTCACCTACGACTCCTCATCCTGGCGCCGGCAGACAGATTGCGCGATTGTGAACATATTCACGACCGCGCCAAGCATAGTGGCGGCACCGCATCCATGCGCTACGGGTTCACCGCTCGATGGATGGCAACGATGCCTCCGGAGAGGTTGCGCCACTGCGCGCCGATGAATCCGGCGTCGAGGATCTCGCGCGCGAGTTCGGCCTGTGCTGGCCAGGCGCGAATCGACTCGGCCAGGTAGACGTAGGCCTCCGGATTGCTCGCCACCTTGGTGGCCACTGTGGGCAGCGCCTTCATCAGGTACTCGGTGTATGCGGTGCGGATCGGGGCGATGGTCGGATGCGAGAACTCGCACACCACCAGGCGCCCGCCGGGCTTGAGCACCCGACAGAATTCGGCCAGGCCAGCGGCCCGATCTGAGAGATTGCGCAGCCCGAAGGAGATCGTCGCGGCATCGAAGGATGCGTCGCGATACGGCAGATGCAGCCCGTCACCGGCGACGAAGGGCAGCTGCGGCTGGCGCTGCCGACCCACGCGGAGCATGCCCAGGGAGAAGTCAGTCGGGATGACATGGGCGCCGGCCTCCGCGAACGGCACGCTCGAGGTTCCAGTCCCGGCGGCCAGGTCCAGGATCAGCTCGCCTGCCCGTGGCTGCACGGCGGCCACGACCGCTCGCCGCCAGATGCGGGTCTGGCCCAATGCCAGGACGTCGTTGGTGAGGTCGTAGCGCTGCGCCACGCCGTCGAACATGGCCGCCACATCAGTCGGCTGCTTGGTCAGATCGGCTCGTGTCACGCCCGCATCCTTGCATCGAGCGCGCATCCGAGCGCATCTAGGCTGCTGTCATGCCAGAACCCCAGGCTGATCCGGCCCAGTCCCTTCCGAGAACACCTGAACGTCACGGAGCACCGCTCCAGGTGCGCACCCGCCCACTCGATGATCCTGGCAGCCTGCTCGCGCTGCTGCCCTCGGGCGATGCCGTCAGCTGGGTGCGCAATGGCGAGGGCATGGTCGGCTGGGGTGTTGCAGCCAGCCTGGAGGTCAGCGGCACCGAACGCTTCAGCCGGGCCCAGCGCTGGTGGTCGCGCCTGTGTGCAAGTGCCGCGATCGATGACACCGTGGCCATGCCAGGCACTGGTCCGGTCGCCTTCGCCTCATTCGCCTTCGATCCCGAGCCCGGCAATTCGATCATCATCGTCCCGCGAGTGCTGATCGGTCGTCGACGCGGCCAGTCATGGATCACCGTGATCGGATCCGACGGTGATCCGCGCAGCGAGCTGCGCGCGGTGAGCGTGCCGAGGCCGCCGGTGAATGTGCAGTGGACTGATGGCTCGCAGTCGCCTGAGGAATGGCAGCAGGCTGTCGATGAGGCCATCGCCCGCATCGATCGGCGCGAGCTCGACAAGGTCGTGCTGGCTCGCGACATCTTCGCCACAGTCGAGGGTCAGCTCGATGCCCGCTCGATGCTGAGCTCCCTGGCCAGCTCCTACCCCTCGTGCTGGACCTTCAGCGTCGGCGGACTGATCGGCGCCACGCCTGAGCTGCTGGTGCGACGCACTGGAGACATGGTGACCAGCCGGGTGCTCGCTGGAACCGTCCGTCGACAAGGCAACGCCGCAGATGACGCGAGCATGGCTGAGGCGCTGCTGGAGAGCGCGAAGGATCTGTCCGAGCACGAGTACGCCGTGCGCTCGGTCGCGCGATCCCTTGCTGCGCACTGCACTGATCTCGATGTGCCCGAAGGTCCACATGTGCTGCAGCTGCCCAATGTGCAGCACCTGTGCACTGATGTCACTGGCCGACTGGCCGACGATGTCCCAGTGCTCGCACTTGCGGCGCTGCTGCATCCCACTGCTGCTGTGTGCGGCACACCTACGGAACGAGCGCTGGCCGTCATCCGCGAGCTGGAGGGCATGGACCGTGGCCGGTACACCGGACCAGTCGGCTGGTGCGACGCGTCAGGCGATGGCGAGTTCGGCATCGCGCTTCGCTGCGCCCAGGTGGATCAGGAGCAGGGGCGCATTCGCGCATTCGCCGGCTGCGGGATCGTGTCCGGGTCGAACGCCGCCCAGGAGCTGGCCGAGACCAACGCCAAGCTCGTGCCGATCAGGGATTCACTCGCAGCTCGCTGAGATGGCGCAGAGCTCGGATCAGGCAGTGGCCAGTGCCTGATCGATCGCTGTCTTGACCTGCACCAGGATCTGGGCTTCATGATCACGCGCGCAGGTGCGGGCAACGATCACGTGCACACCGCCTGACTCAAGAGCCGCCTTCAGGGCCTCATCGATCTCGGCAACCGTGCTCGCAGCAGCGCATGGGAAGCCAAGCGCGCTGACACATGCCGGGATGTCAGAATCAAGTGGCGTGCCGAATACCCGATCGAATGAGGCAGCGAACTGCGGCTGACCCTGCTCGAGTTCGGAGAAGATGCCGCCGCCGTTGTTGTCGCTGACGACGAACACGAGGTCAGGGATCTCCTCATTCGGCGGAACGCGCAATGCATTCACGTCGTAGAGGAAGGTGAGATCGCCGACGAGCGCGATGCAGGCAGCATCGTTGTCACGCTGCGAGGCAATCGCAGCGCCCCACGCAGTGGAGATGCAGCCATCGATGCCAGACGTGCCCCGGTTGGCGAGCGTGACAGCGCTGCCCGTGGCGTTGGCGGCGAAGTTGAAGACATGACGAGCAGGCCAGGACGGACCGACGAAGAACATGCCGTCCTCCGGCACCGCCTGCCCGCAGGCCCGCGCAACGTGCATGCCAGTCAGCTGCGTCAATGGCCCGGCCAGCACGGTCTCGATAGCTGCGGCCGCCAGCAGGTCGGCCCGCTGCCAGGACTCGAGCCAATCGCTTCCGAGATCGGCCACCGCTGGTGGCAGCGGACAGGCAGCGACGACGACGTCAGCCGATCGCATCGGATCACTCCACTGCGGCTGCGCATCAACGGCAATGTGCACCTTGGCTGCAAGGATGTGCCGGTTGACGTCGCGGCTCAGTCCGACTCGCCCGACAGTGATCAGCACGTCAGGCACATGAGCTTCGGCGAAGCCCGGACTGGCCAGCAGCAGTGCTCCGTGAGCCAGGGCCGTGTCACAGGTGGAGACATTGCCGCTGGGCTCGCCGATGATCGGCCAGCCGAGTGCGTCGCCGAGCTCATCGACCAGGTCGCTTGCCTCGCCGTCGGCATGGTCGCCCACGATGATGAGTCCGCGTTCGGGGATGCTCGGATCATCGAGCAGCATCTCGAGTATCTCGTCGATCGGCAGCCCCATGCCGGCCATCAGTCGGGCATCGGCGGTCCACGGCCGGCCTTCGGATCGTCCGCCGAGCGGGCCCTGCTTCATCTGCTCACGCAGCTGCTCAGGCGTGAGCTCCTCACCTGGCACCAATGGCTCGCTGAACTGCACATTGACATGCACCGGTCCCGAGCGCATCACATCAGTCGTGGAGGCGACTGCCCGGGAGATGGTCGAACGCCAGACGCGATTCTGCGAGCGCAGGGTCGCATCGGTCACCTCGGTTGAGGGGGCTGCCAGGTCGATCGCCTCCCGCACGCTTGCGCCGAAGACGCCAGCCTGGTCGATCGTCTGGTTCGAGCCGATGCCCCGCAAGGCGGCCGGGCGGTCAGCGGTGAGCGCGATCATCGGCACATTGGAATGGTCGGCCTCCACGATCGCCGGGTGCAGGTTCACCACGGCAGTGCCGGATGTGGTCACCACGACCGCAGGCACCCCACTCACCTTGCCCAGGCCCAGGGCCAGGAAGCCGGCAGATCGCTCATCGACCCGCACATGCAGTGTCAGGTCTCCCCTGCCCTCAGCTGCGGCCAGCGCGATTGCCAGCGCGGCCGATCGCGAGCCCGGCGCAAGGACGACATCGGTGATCCCGCAGCGAATGAGCTCGTCGACGATGACCCGGGCCATCGCAGTTGACGGATTCACGCGCTCACCATTGCATGTCGCTCACGCATTCACGCACTTGAGGTGACGACTGTCGACCAGGCCCGCGCATCTCCGGCCTCCCAGGCTCGAGCCAGGCGATCCAGCCAGAACTGCGAGCGCTCCGGACCAAGAGTCTCGTGCGCGCTCTGGAGCGCAGGGGCGTCAGGTGAGAGGCGCTGCACGAGCATCGATCCGTGCGCGGCAATCAGGGGCCTGGACACCAGATCGGTGGCGAGCAGCGCCCCAGTGCCCAGCCCGCACGCGCGATCGACATCGAGCGCGCCGGCCAGTGCGAGCGAGGCGCACAGGCCGATGGAGGTATCCATGGAACTGCTCACCACGACCGGGAGCCTCACCAGCTCCGCCACATCCATCGCGCGTTGCACTCCACCAACCGGGTAGGGCTTGATGATCGCGATATCGGCGATCTCAGCCAGCTCGCGGAGGGCGGCCTGGTCGATCCCGCGATCCTTGCGGATGGACTCATCAACGGCGATCGGCACATCGACTGCACGTCGCACAGCACGCAGCTCCTCCTTGCTGGCCACCGGCTGCTCCACGTATTCAAGTCCGTACGAGGCCAGCCGACTGAGCGCAGCGATGGCCTGCGCCGCAGTCCATCCGCCATTGGCATCGATGCGGATCAGGCCGCGACCCTTGCCAAGGGCGGCGTCAAGGCCCTGGCGGATCGCCGCCACCCGCGCCTCGTCCGCAGCCTCGTCGCCGGTGATCTTGACCTTGATCGTCGAGCAGCCATCGCGCTGGACAGCCTGCTGCCCCAGCTCCAAGGCGACTTCTGCTGTGACCGCCGGGATGATCGCGTTGACCTTGATGTGCGAGCGCGCAGCGGTCGGCCAGGAGCCGAAGGCGGCTTCGAGCGCTGCAACCAGCCAGCGACTCGCGGCCTGGTCGTCGTAGTCCTCGAAGGGCGCGAACTCTCCCCAGCCTGAGGGTCCCTGGATCAGGACGCCCTCACGGACGGTCACGCCACGGAACTCGCGATGCAGCCGCACTGCGTAGGGCACCGCCCCTTGCAGGAGTGTGCCCAGTGCTGTCACGGGCGCTTGGGGAACTTCGAGAAGTCGGGCTGGCGCTTCTCCTTGTAGGCATCGCGGCCCTCCTGGGCCTCCTCGCTCATGTAGAACAGGAGGGTGGCATCCCCAGCGAGCTGCTGGATGCCGGCCAGGCCGTCATCAGCGGCATTGTGCGAGGCCTTCAGCATGCGAAGCGCCAACGGCGAGAGCGCGAGCATCTCCTTGGCGATGTCGACGGTCGCGATCTCCAGATCCTCGATCGGCACGACCTCGTTGACCAGGCCCCAGTCGTAGGCCTGCGCTGCCCCGTACTGACGGCACAGGTACCAGATCTCACGCGCCCGCTTCTGGCCGATGATGCGCGCCAGCAGCCCCGAGCCGTAGCCGCCGTCGAAGGAGCCGACCTTGGGTCCGGTCTGGCCGAAGCGAGCGTTGTCCGCGGCGATGGTCATGTCGCACACCACATGCAGCACGTGCCCACCGCCGATGGAGTAGCCGGCGACCATCGCGATGACGGGCTTGGGGATGCGCCGGATCAGGATCTGCAGGTCAAGGACGTTCAGGCGCCCGACCCCGGCCTGCGCCACGGCATCGTCACCGATGTACCCGTCATCCCCGCGAATGATCTGGTCGCCACCTGAGCAGAAGGCCCAGTCACCCTGACCGGTGAGGATGATGACGCCGACTCGGCCGTCGTCACGAGCCAGGGTGAAGGCCTCGATCAGCTCGATGATGGTCTGCGGGCGGAAGGCATTGCGCTTGTCCGGTCGGTTGATGGTGATCTTCGCGATGCCCGCGGACTCACCGGTGGACAGCTCGTACTTGATGTCGCGAAAGGACCCCACGGACTCCCACGCACAGGCTGCGACTGCCGAGGAATGCGCGGGGTTGGAGCGAGCAGGCGAGTCGGCTGGAACAACGGGCGGCAGGGTGTAGCGCGTACGGGTATCCATGTCGGGAACGCTATCGCGACTACGATTCCGGCAATGCCTGACCGACCACTGGCCCGCGTCCCGGTGCCCCCAGGACCCCAGGGAGTGGCGGCCCTCCTCCCGCACCTGCGCATCGCTCTCGACGGCAGCGGCCCGGCCATCGCTCCCATCCCGACGGTCAGCGCCACGACCTCCAACGACTACGTCGGCCAGCTGCTGCACGCCACTCGGCCGGACGACCGCTCAGTGCCGCTGGAGTCTGACGAAGTCGCGGTCGTCATGGCGACCTCGGGCTCGACGCAGAACCCCAAGGGAGTCCTGCACAGTGCGGCAAGCCTCACTGCGCTCTCCCATGCCGCGGTCGGCACGATCACCGAGGCACCGCAGTGGATCGCCGCGCTGCCCGTCACGTCGATGGGCGGTCTGAATGTGCTCATCAGGGCACTGGACTGCGGCCTGGATCCAATTGCCGTGTCCAGCGTCGGGGGTGCCTCGCCCTTCACTCCGCAGGCCTTCAATGAGGCATTCAGCACAGCCATGCTGCGATCACCTGATGTGCGCGTCTCGCTCGTCGCTGCGCAGCTGCGCCGCCTCCTCGGCGATCCGCAGGCGCAGGAGGCCCTGCGCCAGTGCGCGCAGATTCTGGTCGGCGGCGGCCCGCTGCCCCTGCCGACGGCCGAAGCGGCTCGCGCAGCGGGTATCGCAGTGACCACAACCTACGGCGCAACCGAGACAGCAGGCGGCTGCGTCTTCAACGGCATTCCACTGCCGGGCGTGGAGGTCAGCATCGACGCACTGGACTCGCAGATCCTGCTTGCCGGCCCGATGCTTGCCCTCGGGTACCGCTGCGAGCCCGAGCTGACCGCCCAGCAGTTCGCGAACCGCCGGTATCGCACCGGTGACACCGGCACCTTCGCCGAGACCCTGCTCGTCACTGGTCGGCTCGACGATGTCGTCACGATCAACGGAGTCAATGTCGCGGTGCAGGCGGTGTCGGACGTCGTCACCGGGCACGCATCGGTGGCCGCATGCACTGTGCTCGCCGAGACGGATGGCAGCGGCGAGACCCAGCTGTTCGCGGCGATCACGGTGAACTCCGTGGATCTTGACCTCGAGGAGCTCAAGCAGGAGCTGCGCGCTGCTGCCCGCGATCAGCTGGGTGCGGCAGCCGTGCCGCGCTACTTTGCCCTGCTCGACACACTGCCGATGCTGCCCAATGGCAAGGTGGATCGACGCGTGCTCAAGGGACTGATCGGTGATGGAGTGACATGGCGACGTTGAGTCAGTGGGTGGCCGGCTCCCGGCCTCGCACCCTGCCTTCGGCGATCGCGCCCGTGGCGATCGGCGCCGGGCTGGTGGCACGGCAGGACTCCTTCATTGCGATCCGGGCGCTGCTGGCACTGATCGTCGCCCTGGCACTGCAGGTCGGAGTCAACTACGCCAATGACTACAGCGATGGCATCAAGGGCACCGACGAAGTGCGCATCGGCCCAGTGCGATTGGTGGGTCAGGGGCTGGCCAAGCCGTCACAGGTCAAGCGCGCGGCATTCGCGAGCTTCGGCGTCGCGATGATCGCCGGACTGGCCCTGGTGATCATGACCGCCGAGTGGTGGCTGATCCTGGTCGGCATCGCCTCCATCGCCGCTGCGTGGTTCTACACCGGTGGCAAGCATCCCTACGGCTACTACGGCCTGGGCGAGGTCTTCGTCTTCATCTTCTTCGGCCTGGTGCCGGTGCTCGGCACGGTCTACGTGCAGTCCCTGCACATCATGCGAGCAGATGTCGTTGCTGCATGTGCAGTCGGCCTGCTCATCTGCACCCTGCTCATCGTCAACAACCTGCGCGACATCCCCACTGACCGCATCGCCGGCAAGCGCACCCTGGCCGTCGCACTCGGCGACCGAAGCACCCGCCTGATGTATGCGACTTTCATGCTGCTCACGATCGCCCTGACGATCTGGCTGGCGGCACTGACCAGCTGGTGGGTGCTGATGGCACTGGCATCCTTCGCGCTTGCCGTGCGCCCGGTGCTGATCGTCCTAGGTGGTGGAGTCGGTCCGGTGCTCGTCACCGTCCTGAAGATGACCGGGATCCTGGTGCTCGTCTACGGCCTGCTCACTGCCGGCCTGCTCGCCTGGGCCTGACGCCTGCGGCTCCTCCCAGTAGTCCTCGGCAGCAGCTGACCTCTCGATGCGGTCATTGATGCGGGCGAAGAAGGCTCCCACTCCCTCGCTCATCGCATCGCGCTGCCGATCGAGCACGACGATGCTGATGGCGCTGGAGATGAGCAGGGAGATGATCAGCGCAAGTGCGCCCTTCACCGGAGTCAGGAACTGCAGGATCGCCCACACGGCCAGCCACAGCAGGAGGCGCAGGATGCTGTAGACGACAAGGCTCTTGACTCGACTGCGATCAACTGGCACGCCTCAACCGTATGCGACCTGTCGATGGCGCTTGTCATGGGAGTTAGGCTGACTACTGGAGGTTTCAGTGCTGAGAGTTGCCGGCATCATCGTGTTGCTCGCGGTGTACATCTGGTTCATGGTCGACGTGGTCAGTTCGCCCAGATCCTCCGTGCGCAATCTCCCCAAGGGCATCTGGCTGCTTATCGTGGTGTTCGTGCCCATCATCGGCGGTGGGCTCTGGGTGCTCTTCGGCCGCACCAAGCCGATCGGCGGGGGACGACGACTGCGTCGCATGCCCAGCGCCCCGGACGACGATCCTCGCTTCCTGGCCAAGCTCGATGAGGACGCCTGGAAGAAGCGGATGCGCGAGCAGCGCGGGGAGAGCCCGTAGCACTGTCCTAGGACGACACCCCTGCGTATGAGTGCAGGCTGCTGGCCAGGAAGTTCACGCCGAAGTAGTTGACCAGGAACACCACCCAGCCGGCCAGGGCGATCCATGAGGCCCGGTTCCTGCGCCAGCCGGCCGTGGAGCGCGCATGAAGGTAGGCCGCGTAGACCACCCAGGTGATGAAGGCCCAGGTCTCCTTGGGGTCCCAGCCCCAGTAGCGACCCCAGGCGTTCTCCGCCCAGATGGCTCCTGCCACCACGGCAAAGGTCCACAGCGGGAAGGCGAAGGCCAGGATGCGGTTGGTGAGGGTGCGCAGCCGCTCGGCATCGGGCACCCGCGAGCTCAGGAGGCCAGTGGGAGTCGTACCGGGTTCAGCGTGTCGCTCGGCCCGATCACGGAGGAGCGACAGTCCGGCTGTCGCCGCAGCCACCGTGAAGGCACCTGCACAGATGATGGCCGCGAGCACGTGGATCACCAGCCAGTAGGACTTCAATGCCGGGACCAGCTGGGCGGCTTCGGTGTACAGCACCGTCACGGCCATGCCGAGGGTCAGGAGCACTGGGATGACCACGAACAGGCCCAGCCAGCGCAGGTCCATCCTGATGTTCAGGAACAGGTAGACGCCGAGGATGCCAAGGGCCGCAGTGATCGAGAACTCGTACATGTTGCCCCACGGCGCACGCCCGGCCCAGATCCCGCGCAGCACGACACCGGCCAGCAGCAGGATGAAGGCCAGCCACGTCAGTGAGATCGCGATGTTCGATGCCCGGCGTCCGGGCTCCTCGACACCTCCGGGCGCCTGCTTGGTCAGCACTGCGGTGCCACCGGCGCTCACCGTCGACTGCTGAGCGGCCACTGCTACTGGCCTGCGCTGTCCGACAGCGAAGGAGGCGGCGAAGGCGATCATTGCCAGCGCCAGGGTGAACATCGATGAGTAGATCGCCACATTGCTCATCTGCGCCAGTGACTCCGGATTCACGATTCCTCCTTGGGTGCTTCAGCCTCTGGTGCTGACTCGATCAGTGGTGCCGGTGCTGCAGTCTGCCCGGCTGATTCCAAGGCATCCTGGACGAGGTCCAGGTCCTCGGCGAGCACGCCGATGTCCTCATCCTCGAAGGTGGAGGTGCGCATGATTCCTGCGAGCTGGACAACGGTAACGCCATCGCGATCGACGACCTTCACCCAGACCCGTCGACGTCGGATGAACAGGGACATGATCAGGCCCAGGATCGCCGCCGCCACTGCGAACAGGGCCATCTCCTTGCCCGGATCGGCAGCGATCTGGAAGGAGGCCCAGCGCTGATAGCCCTCGAAGCTCACGGTGCCCGAGCCATCGGGCAGCTTCCAGCTCTGGCCGGGCTTCAGCTGCTCCAGCCCGATCCTGGTCATCTTGTCGGTCACCAGGCGGTAGACGCTCTGCGGTGTGCCGGCGTCCAGGCCGAGGTCTCCCTTCCAGGCTGACATGAACAGGGCCGGATCATCGGGCGCCGGGAAGGTCGAGTGCGGACCGAGCACGGCATCCAGCGCCGCAGTGGGCAGGAAGAGGCCCTGGATGCCCAGTTGAGGGCTCGAGTCCGGGATCTTGACGACGCCAGTTGACGTGAAGTTCCCGTCCTGTGGCAGGAACGCAACGGCATCGTCGAAGACGACTGCGCCTGTCCTGTCCGTCACCTTGATGACGGGGGCATAGCCGTGGCCGACGAGGAAGACCTTGGCGCCATTGATCTCCAGCGGCTCGTTGACCTCGATCAGCGCGTGCTGCACAGGAGCCTGCGGCTCGGTCCGATAGGAGACCTCCGCCTCGAAGGCACGTGGCGCCCCGCGCTGGGCGCTCCCGCGCTCGAAGTCCGCGGTGAACTTGTCGAGGGTGAAGGAGAACGGCGGGAGGCCCTGCGGATTGACGAAGCGCCCACCGCCCCAGGCGTCGTACTGCGTCAGCGTGTTGGAGAAGCCCGAGCCCTCACGGACGATGACATTGCCCTTCCAGCCGAACAGCCCGCCCAGTGCAACGGAGACCAGGACGACCAGCAGCGACAGGTGGAAGATGAGATTGCCGGTCTCGCGCAGGTAGCCCTTCTCAGCTGACAGCCACTGGGGTCCGTCGACCGGGCCGGTCACCACCCGCCAACGGCCCCTGCGCAGCGCGCCTTCTGCGGTCGCCAGGATCTCGGCCGTCGAGGCCGTCACCTCAACGGTGCGCGTGCCCGAGAAGCGCTGCAGCATGCGAGGCGCCGGTGGCGGGGCGCTGCGCATTGCCCTGAAGTGGACCCCCACGCGCGGCACGACGCAGCCGATCAATGACAGGAACAGCAGGAGGTAGACCGCGGAGAACCAGGGAGAGGAGTAGACCTCGAAGAAGCCGAGGCGATCAAGGATCGGTCCCCATGTCGGATTCTCCGTGAGGTAGCTGCGCACCTTGATCGGGTCGATGCCGCGCTGCGGCAGCAGCGAGCCAGGAACACTGGCCAGGGCGAGCAGGAACAGCAGGACGAGGGCGGTCTTCATGCTGGTCAGCTGGCGCCAGGCCCAGCGCAGCATGCCGGTGTTGCTGATTGGCGGGAGCGTGCTCACAGTGCTGTCTCGAATCCTGGGATCGTCACGCGCAGCCAGATCGTGAACTCAAGCCACAGGCCGGTGACCAGCAGGAGGCCCACGACGACGAGCATGGCACCGCCGATGCGCATCACCAGTTCGTAGTGCCGCCGGACGACTCCGATGGCATGTCCCATCCTGGTGAACAGCAGGCCCAGGAGCACGAATGGCAGGCCAAGGCCGAAGCAGTAGAACAGCGACAGGATCGCGCCACGGGCAGCGCTGGCCTCAGTGAAGGCCAGGCTCTGCACGGCTGCGAGCGTCGGCCCGATGCACGGCGACCAGCCCAGTCCGAAGATCACGCCGAGCACCGGCGCTCCCGCGACTCCCCAGCGCGGCAGCTGATGGATGCGCCATTCGCGCTGCAGCCCGGGGATCAGTCCCATGAATGCCAGGCCCATGGCGATCACCAGCACGCCGAGCACCCGATCGATGGCCGCCTGGTACTCCAGCAGGGTGGAGCCGATGGAGCCGAACAGCACGCCGTACGAGACGAAGACGACGCTGAAGCCCAGGACGAACAGCAGGCTGCCGGCCAGCACCCGACGGCGATTGCCCTGCCCCTCGGCAAGCTCGGCTCCGGTCAGTCCGGTGACATAGGACAGGTAGCCGGGAGCCAGCGGAAGCACGCACGGCGAGACGAAGGCAAGCAGGCCGGCAGCGAAGGCCAGTGGCAGGGCAAAGGCAAGGGTGCCCTGGTTGATGACGTCAGCGATCACTTCGTGCTCGCACGAACATCATCGATCACGCTGCGCAGGGCCGCTGCGGTGGTGGCCCCAAGGAAGCGCGCGGCCACCTTGCCTTGCGCATCGACGATCAGCGTCGAGGGGATGGCCTGCGCCGGCAGCGTGTCGCGGAAGAGCAGCTGCACCTGCCCGTCAGTGTCGATCGCCTGCGGATAGGTCAGGCCGAAGCGGCTGACGAATGCCCGTGCCGACGCCTCCGAGTCGCGGGTGTCCAGCCCGACGAACTGCACGCCCTTGGCCTGCTCCTGCTTCCAGACCTGTTCCAGCTCGGGAGCCTCCGCGCGACATGGGGCGCACCAGGAGGCCCAGACATTCATGACCACGACCTTGCCCAGCTGCCCGCTCAGCGTGAAGCTCGAGCCGTCCAGGGTCGGCAGGGTGAAGTCCGGTGCGGCTGCCCGCTGATCGGCGGGGATGACCGTGATGGATCCATCCCCGGCCACGAAGCCGGTGTCGCCACCCGAGGAGGAGGGTGAATCGGACTTGGCGCAGCCCGTCAGGGAGACGAAGGCGATCAGTGCCGCTGCAAGGCAGCTGCCGATGCGGGCGCGCGGTCTAGGCATGGAGAGATGGGTCCTGACCCTGGTCAGGCACCCGCCACCTTGCTTGCCTTTTCGAGCAGGTCTCGTGAGGGCTCGGTGTAGGACACTGCCGCGAGCACGTCACCACGGAAGGTGAGTGAGGTGATGGAGGCGAGCGAGCACTGGCGACTCCTGGGGTCGTGCACGAACCTGCGCTGCTCAGCTGCAAGACGGGCGATCCAGATCGGCAGCTGATGGCTGACCAGCACGGCCTCGGCCCCGCGCACGAGCTCGCGCGCTGATGCGATGGCATCAGTCATCCGACCGGCGACCTCGCTGTAGGGCTCGCCCCACGAGGGCTTGAAGGGGTTGTAGAGATGGCGCCAGGCCTGCGGCTGCTTGAGCACCCCGTCGCCGACGCTCACCCGCTGGCCCTCGAACTTGTTGTCCGCTTCGATCAGTCGCGGGTCGGTGCCGATCGGCAGATCGTGCGCAGCGGCCACCGGCACTGCGGTCTGCTGGGCACGCTCCATCGGTGAGGAGATGACCGCCGCGATGTCGTGGCCCTTCAGCGCGTCGGCTGCCCGCAGTGCCATCTCATGCCCGAGCTCGGACAGGACATAGCCCGGCAGGCGTCCGTAGAGGATGCCCTCGGGGTTGTCGACTTCACCATGCCGGAGCAGGTGCACCACCGTGCGGTCGGCTGCAGCCATGCTGGATCAGGCCTTGCGTCGTGCGGGAGTGCGGCGACGACTCGGCCGCCAGCTTCCCTCACCTGCCTCTGCCGCAGCAAGGCGCAGCTCCTCGCCGTGGGCTGCCAGAGCGTCGACCAGGCCGATCAGCGTGCTGGCCTCGGCCATCACGTCTACTCGCAGGCCATGCTCTTCAGCGGTCTTGGCTGTCTGCGGGCCGATGCAGGCCACCACCGTGGTGTGGTGCGGCTTGCCGGCGATGCCGACCAGGTTGCGCACGGTGCTGCTCGAGGTGAACAGCACGGCGTCGAAGCCACCGGTCTTGATCGCCTCGCGGATCTCCGCTGGCGGCGGTGCGGCCCGCACCGTGCGGAAGGCGGTGATGTCCTCCACCTCCCAGCCGAGCTCGGTCAGGCCGGCAACCAGTGACTCCGTGGCGATGTCTGCTCGAGGCAGGAACACCCGGTTGATCGGGTCGGTCAGCGAGTCGTAGGCAGGCCACTCCTCGAGCAGTTCTGCAGTGGTCTGGTCGCCGAGCGGCACCAGGTCAGGGCGAACACCGAACTCGATGAGTGCAGCGATCGTGGCCTCGCCCACAGCAGCGACCTTCAGGCCGGCGAAGGAGCGTGCATCAAGTCCGTAGGACGCCAGCTTCTCGCGAATGGCGCGCACGGCATTGACCGAGGTGAAGCCGATCCACTCGTAGCGACCGGAGACCAGTCCGTGCACAGCGCGATCGATCTGCTGCGGGGTGCGCGGCGGCTCGACGGAGATCGTCGGCACCTCCATCGGCACGGCGCCATGACGACGCAGCAGCGCCACGATGGAGTCGGAGGAATCCTGCGTGCGCGGAATCAGCACCCGCCAGCCGAACAGCGGCTTGGCCTCGAACCAGTCGGCCTTGTCGCGCTGGGCGACGACCTCGCCGACCACGACGACGCCGGGGCCAGCCTGCTTGGAGCGCTTGGCAATGGCACCGATTTCGCCGAGCGTGCCGGCCAGGGTTCGCTGGTCGACGGTCGTGCCCTGACGCGTGACGGCAATCGGGGTCTTGGGATCAGCA
>Ga0209066_10004317_pt1 | contig 15609 bp, 13 predicted proteins | sample All_14_2_FD_187198 | JGI IMG/M metagenome (GOLD analysis project Ga0209066, IMG submission 187198) | Freshwater microbial communities in response to fracking from Pennsylvania, USA - Allegheny Zone_MetaG_DW_15 (SPAdes) (version 2) ...
TGCCAGCACCGACGTACATCCGCTCGAAGACGGGCTTGGTCAGCGGGTAGAGAAAGCGCACGGGCTTGACCAGGTGCGGCGCGATGCGCTGCAACAGCAGGCCCCGCTCGATGAGCGCCTCGCGCACCAGGCGGAAGTCGAGCTGCTCGAGATAGCGGATGCCGCCGTGCACGAGCTTCGACGACCGGCTCGACGTGCCGCTGGCCCAGTCGCGCTGCTCGAGCATGCCGACGCGCAGGCCACGCGTGGCCGCGTCGAGGGCGGATCCCGCCCCCACGATGCCGCCGCCGACCACGAGGATGTCGAGCTCCTTGGCCTTGAGCGCCGCGAGCGCGGCGGCCCGCTCGTCCGGGCCCAGCTTCGATGAGCGGGCGACGGTCTTCGCCACGGTCAACTCTGCCGATACGGTGCTACGACGACCTCAACCCGCTGGAACTCCTTGAGGTCGGAATAGCCGGTGGTCGCCATCGAGCGCCGCAGCGCACCGATGAGGTTGACCCGGCCGTCCGCTACCGACGACGGGCCGAGCAGGATCTCCGCGAGAGGCGCGAGCTGGCCGACCGCCACTCGGTTGCCGCGGGGCAGCTCGGGGTGGTGGGCCTCGGCACCCCAGTGATACCCGCCGCCCGGAGCATCCGTCGCCCTCGCGAGCGTGGACCCGAGCATCACCGCGTCCGCGCCGACCGAGATGGCCTTGACGATGTCGCCGCTCATGCCCAGTCCGCCGTCGGCGATGACGTGCACGTACCGCCCACCGGACTCGTCGAGATAGTCGCGTCGCGCGCCGGCGACGTCGGCGACCGCCGTCGCCATCGGGGCATGGATGCCGAGGGTCGCCCTGGTCGTGGACGCCGCGCCGCCGCCGAACCCGACCAGCACCCCCGCCGCACCGGTGCGCATGAGGTGCAGCGCAGACGTGTACGTCGCCGCCCCACCGACGATCACGGGTACGTCGAGCTCGTAGATGAACTTCTTGAGATTGAGCGGTTCGACCGACTTGGAGACGTGCTCGGCGCTCACCGTGGTGCCGCGGATCACGAACAGGTCCACGCCGGCATCGACGACCGTCTTGTAGAGCTCCTGCGTGCGCTGCGGGCTCAGCGCACCGGCGACCGGCACGCCAGACGCGCGAATCTCGGCGAGCCGCGCGGTGACGAGTTCGGGCTTGATCGGCTCGGCGTAGATCTCCTGCATGCGCTTGGTCGCCGTCTCGGCGGGCAGGGAACGGATCTCGGCCAGCACCGGCTCGGGGTCCTCGTAGCGGGTCCAGACACCCTCGAGGTCGAGCACGCCGAGGCCGCCGAGCTTGCCGATCGCGATCGCCGTCGTGGGGCTGACCACCGAATCCATGGGGGCGGCGAGCACCGGGATCTCGAACGTGTAGGCGTCGATCGTCCAGCTCACGCTGACGTCCTGTGGGTCGCGCGTGCGCCGACTCGGCACGATCGCGATGTCGTCGAAGGCATACACGCGCCGGGCGCGCTTGGCCCGCCCGATCTCGATGTCAGTCACGCATCGAGCCTACCGGCGACGGGGCTTGCGCCCGGATTGAACGATCGTTTAGCATGCTGAACATGCGTTCAACACCTGCGGATGACGCGACCACACGGTCGCGGATCCGTGACGCCGCGATCGCACTCTTCGGTCACGACGGATTCGCCGCGACCTCGGTGCGAGCCATCGCGGAATCGGCCGGAGTGAGTGCCGCGCTCGTGATCCACCACTTCGGCAGCAAAGAGGGACTCCGCCGCGCGTGCGACGAGCACGTCGTGGCCGCACTCATGGCGCGCAAAGACGACCTGACCCGAGACGCGAACCCGAGCGCGGCGATGCAGCAGATGCTCGCGGACGCCGAGGCCTACCGACCGACCCTCGACTATGTGGCACGGATGATCCTCGACGGTTCGGAGCTGGGCGACGAACTGTTCGACGCGCTCGTGGCGAACTCGCTGACGATGCTCGAAGACGGCGTCGCGAACGGCATGATGCGTCCGAGCTCGGATCCCGAGGTGCGCGCGATCGTCGTCACGACGCAGAGTCTGTCGACGCTGCTGTTGGAGCGTCAGATCGGGCGGGCACTCGGGGCTTCCGGCCTCACCGCGGATGTGGTGCGACGACTGACGCTGCCGACGCTGGAGCTGTACACCCACGGCCTGTACACCGACGACACCCTGCTCGCCGCAGCGGCCGAGGCGCTCGCACGAACGTCGGGACCGCAGTCGAACAAGGGCCCGGGCAACCCGAATCAGGATCCCGACCCGCCGCGGAGTGGATGACCACGACCACCCACTCGACGAACGACCAAGGAACCCCATGACTCTCGCACTGGAAACCCGTGCGCTCACCAAGCGCTACGGTCGCCGAACCGCGCTGCACGGCATCGACCTCGCGGTCGAGAGCGGCACCGTCTTCGGCGTGATCGGACCCAACGGCGCCGGCAAGACCACGACCATGCGCCTGCTGCTGGACATCATCCGCCCCACCGCGGGCACCGCTCGTGTGCTCGGGGAAGACCCACGCTCCTGCGGCGCCGCACTGCGTCGACGCATCGGCTTTCTGCCCGGCGAACTGCGGCTCGAGGGCCGCGTCACCGGCAGGGCGCTGCTCACGCACTACGCGCGCATCAGCGGCCCGGTCGCGCCCGGTGCGATCGACCGACTCGCGCAGCGTCTCGACCTGGACCTCTCCCGGCAGGTGCGCAAGCTCTCCAAGGGCAACAAGCAGAAGCTCGGCATCGTGCAGGCGTTCATGCACGAGCCCGCCTTGCTCGTGCTCGACGAGCCCACGAGCGGACTCGACCCGCTCGTGCAGCAGGAGTTCCTCGCCATGGTGCGCGAGGCGCGGGACAACGGACAGACCGTGTTCCTGAGCTCCCACGTGCTCAGCGAGATCCAGCAGGCGGCCGACACGGTTGCGATCCTGCGCGCCGGACGCATCATCACCGTCAGCGACGTGGCCGCGTTGCGCGCGACAGCGTTGCGCCGCGTGGCCGTGACGATCGCGGATGCCACGGCCTCCGCCCTGCGCACGGCGCTCGCCCGCGACGCCCACCTCGCCGAGCTCACGATCACCGAAGGCGCCGGAGGACTCAGCGTGCACGGCACCGTGGAGGGTGACATCGACCCCTTCGTGAAGGCCATCGCCGGGTTCCGGGTGACCGATCTACGGGTCGAGGAACCCGACCTCGAAGAATCGGTCATCGGCCTGTATGCGCGGGAGATCGGCGAATGAGTACCGTGCTGCCCCTCTACCGCCGCGCGCTCGGTGACTCGTGGCGTTCGCTCATCGCCTGGAGTCTCGGCGTGGTCGCCGCGATCGGCCTCTACGTGCCGCTGTTCCCCTCGATCGGCGGCAACCCCGACGTTCAGGCGCTGCTCGAGACGCTCCCGCCGGAACTCGTGAACGCGATCGGCTACGACAGCATCGGCACGGGCTCCGGCTACGTGCACTCGACGTTCTACGGCCTCATCGGTTTCGTGCTCATCGTCATCGCGGCGACCTCGTGGAGCACGACGGCCATCGCGGGCGACGAGGAGAGCGGCTCGCTCGAGCTGACGCTCGCCCACGGTGTGACTCGCACCCAGGTCGTGCTCGAGCGCACGGCGGCGGTGCTCACGCGGCTGCTGTGGCTCGCCGTGCTGAGCATGCTCCTGGTGCTCGCCTTCAACGACAGCGCGGGGCTCGAGATCGAGTTCGGCAATCTCCTGGCGGAGGCGGCCGCGTTTCTCGGGCTCGCGACGCTCAGTGCGTCGCTCGGGCTCGCTGTCGGTGCCCTCACGGGCCGTCGCGCCTACGCCACATCGGCCGCGGCGGGCATCGCGGTGCTCGGCTACGCGCTCAATGCGATCGCCAACCAGAGCGCCGACCTCGACTGGCTGCACTCCTGGAGCCCCTACGGGTGGGCGTACGCCGAGCTGCCGCTGCAGAACGGCGCCGACTGGCCGGGCCTCGCCCTGCTGTACGGGGCGTCGGTGGCACTCACCGCCGTGGCGACGCTCGCCCTCAACCGGCGCGACCTCTCCCCCTGAGCGGCTGCCGCTCCTGATCGGGTGGCGGGAGAAATCCCAAGTCCGGCGGGAGCAATCCACTGGCGGCGGGAGAAATCCCAAGTCCGGCGGGAGCAGGTCACGGGTGGCGGGAGCAACGACTCCCGCCACCCGTAAGCAAGTGGGGCCGGCGCATCTGGTCAGCACACGGAGGGGACGACGGGGATGCGACGCGGCTCGGCCACGCGCGGACGAGGCCCGTCATCGCACGTGTGGAAGACCAGCCGCCAGCAGTAGGCGACGGAGCCGCTCGGGGTGACGCACATCATCCGTCACGATTCGAACCACGGTTCGCACCTGTCGTCGCAACCGGTCCTCGCGCTTCTTCTCCCGCCACACGACCTCGCTCGGGTCGCCGAGCGTCAGCTCGCCGCGGGTGTACTTCGCCTTGCCGTCGAACTCCCCGGCGATTCCATATCGCTCCCACCAGAAGTCCGGCACCATGCGTCCCTGTTCATCGGAGAACGGATGCTGCAGCACTGGAGCAGGAAAGCCGAGTTGGTGCATGGTGGCCCTCGCCTCCGACTCGCCGAGCGAATCGGAGAGGTGCGTCGCGAAAGCGACTGCTCTCCGCAGCACCCGCGACGGCCGACCGTGCTCGAGTTCAGCGGCGAGGTCCTCGATCGTCACGACGTGCTCGTTGCGCCGCCAGAGCGCCCAGTCGAGACGCGCGACGGCCGCGGCGAACGGAAGGCCGCGGGCGACATCGATCGCAGTGCGCGCAAGGGTTGTGCAAGTAAGCCCTCCGCGGTTCACCGGAGTCACGAATCCTGCCGCCCGCGAGGTGCGTCGCACCCCGGGCTCGGAACGCCCACCGCCCTTCCACGGCTCCAGGAGCGTCACGGTGTCGGGGAACTCCAGCAGCGGCATCCCCCACACCGCTGCGGCGGAGTTCCCGGCGACGGTCACCGCACCGCGCGCATCGGCGACGACCGCGCGGATGCGCAGCATGTGCCGTTCACGAGACGTCGCGCTCGCCCAGCGATCGGCGATGACGTATGCCCCACGCCGCAGACGATGCAGCGATCCGGTCTCGACTGCGCGAGTGAGCACGCGGTGGGACTCAACGAAGGGCAGCACATCGCGAGCGAGCACAAGACCGTCGCGTTCGAAGGGGGCGGCATCCATCGCGAAAGGATGCCGCGCGCACGGATCGTGCCCCAGCGCAGCGCGACGGTCGGTGGAATCCGCGCCCGCTCGGCCCCTCCGGAGGGAGAGGTGTACCGATGGCGAGATGAACGAATGGCTCCGACCGCAGGCTTCTCCCGCCAGACTCGGCAGAACTCCCGCCAAACGCGAGGAACTCCCGCCAAAACGCACCCGCGTTGCTCGGCAGAACTCCAGCCAAACGCGACTTACTCCCGCCAAGCGCACACAGCGCCTACCGGCGGTAGTTCGGCGCCTCGACCACCATCTGGATGTCGTGCGGGTGCGACTCCTTGAGGCCGGCCGCGGTGATGCGCACGAACTTGCCCTTCATGCGCAGTTCCTCGATCGTGCGCGCACCGGTGTAGAACATCGACTGCCGCAGCCCACCGAGTAGCTGATAGACCACGGATGACACGGGCCCGCGATAGGGCACCTGCCCCTCGATGCCCTCCGCGATGAGCTGCTCGTCCGAGGGCACGTCGGCCTGGAAGTAGCGGTCACGCGAGTACGAGGTCTTCTTGCCGCGGGTCTGCAGCGCGCCGAGCGACCCCATGCCGCGATACGACTTGAACTGCTTGCCGTTGACGAAGATCAGATCGCCGGGGCTCTCGTCGGTACCCGCCAGCAGCGAGCCGAGCATCACGGTCTCCGCACCCGCGACGAGCGCCTTCGCGATGTCGCCCGAGTACTGCAGGCCGCCGTCGGCGATCACCGGGATGCCGTGCTCGCGCGCGGCGAGGGATGCCTCGTACACCGCGGTCACCTGCGGCACCCCCACGCCCGCGACGACGCGGGTGGTGCAGATGGAGCCCGGTCCGACGCCGACCTTCACGGCATCCGCGCCCGCGTCGATCAGCGCCTGCGCCCCGGAACGCGTGGCGACGTTGCCGCCGATCACGTCGATCGCCGCGAATGCCGGGTCCCTCTTGAGCCGGGCGATGATCTCGAGCACGCCGGCCGAGTCGCCATTGGCGGTGTCGACCACGATGACGTCGACCGCGGCATCCCGAAGCGCGCCCGCGCGCTCCCAGGCGTCGCCGAAGAAGCCGATCGCGGCGCCGACCCGAAGTCGACCCTCGTCGTCCTTGGTGGCGTTGGGGTACTGCTCGGACTTGTCGAAGTCCTTCACGGTGATGAGCCCGCCAAGGCGCCCGTCGGCGTCGACGAGGGGCAGCTTCTCGATCTTGTGCTGCGCGAGGATGGCGATCGCGCTGTCCGGGTCGATGCCGACCGGCGCGGTGATCAGCGGCGTCTTCGTCATCACGTCGCGCACGAGGGTCGTGGACTTCTCGAACGCGGAGACGAAGCGCATGTCTCGGTTGGTGATGATGCCGACGAGCTTGCCGTCGCCCTCGACCACGGGCAGACCCGAGACGCGGAACTGCCCGCACAGCGCGTCGACCTCGGCGACCGTCGCGTCGGGCGTGGTCGTCACCGGGTTGGTGATCATGCCCGACTCGCTGCGCTTGACCTTGTCGACGTAGCCGGCCTGCTCCTCGATGGAGAGATTGCGGTGCAGCACCCCGAGGCCGCCGTTGCGCGCCATCGAGATCGCCATGCGCGACTCGGTGACGGTATCCATGGCCGAGGAGATGAGGGGTGCGTTCACCCGGATGCGGCGCGTGAGCCGCGAACTCGTGTCGGCCTCCGAGGGAATCACGTCGGTATGGCCTGGCAGCAGCATGACGTCGTCGTAGGTGAGGCCGATGAAGCCGAAGGGGTCGGGCTGGTCCATGGTGTCCCTTGTGCACGGAGGATATGGGGTGACCGGTCACAGCACTGGGCCCGGTACTCGATCTTAACCGCCCCTTGCGCTGCGGTATTTCCGTGTCATCCTTGTCTGCACGTCCCACGATGGAAACATGAAAGCAACACGGGGCGCGTAACGTCGATGGGGACGTTACCCGCCACCGCGGGGCGTCCCGAACTTTGGAGGTCCCGTGCCGCGTTCCCGCCAGGCGGTCGCCACACGCCTGCCCCGAGCCGTGATCCTGCTCCTCGCGACGCTCGCGGCCGCCCTCGCCATGATCACCTTCGCGGGGGGCGCTGCGGTGGCCGACGAAGTCGACACCGACAAGTACCCCTACCGCGTCAGCGGCAACGTGCAATTGGACGGCGAACCGCTCGAGGGCGTGGAGCTGACCGTGCGCGGCAATGGCATCGACTCGGATGTCACCACCGACGCCAACGGTCAGTGGGCCGTGGGCGTACCGGAACGCAACGCCACCTACACGGTCACCCTCAACGAGCTGACACTGCCGGAAGGCATCGCGGTGGTGGACGAGACGGACGACACCCCCAATGTGAAGGATGCCGAGGTCGGCCCGGGCGGTCGCGTCACGGTCAACTTCTTCATCGGCGAGGGCGAGCGCAATGTCACGAGCTTCGCCGACCAGCTCATCCAGCGCACCATCACGGGCCTGCGATTCGGACTGATGCTCGCGCTCGCCGCGGTCGGCCTCTCGCTGGTCTACGGCACCACCGGCCTCTCCAACTTCGCGCACGGCGAGATGGTCACGCTCGGCGCCGTGCTCACCTTCGCACTCTCGCGTCTGGCGGGCTGGCCGATCTACGTCGCGATACCGGTCGCCATCGTGCTGTGCGCGGTCTTCGGCTTCCTGCTCGACGCCGGGATCTGGCGTCCGCTTCGAAGGCGAAGGGTCGGCATCGTGCAACTCATGATCGTGAGCATCGGGCTCGCACTCGCCATCCGCTACATCTTCCAGTTCTTCATCGGCGGCGGCACGTCGCAGTTGCCGGGAGCCGACGCGCAGCCCATCCCGCTGTTCGGCGTGGTGAGCCTGAGCGTGATCGACATGGTGAGCACCGGCATCTCGATCGTCGTCATCGTCGCGTTCGCGCTATGGCTGCTCTTCACCCGCATCGGCAAGGCCACCCGGGCCATCTCGGACAACCCGTCGCTCGCCTCGGCGTCCGGCATCGACGTCGACCACGTCGTGCGCATCGTCTGGATCCTCGCCGGCGGGCTCGCGGGGCTCGCGGGCGTGCTGTACGCGTACTACCGACCGGGACTGAAGTGGGACATGGGCACCGGCTTCCTGCTGCTGCTGTTCGCCGCGGTCACCCTGGGAGGCCTGGGAACGGCGTTCGGGGCACTGGCTGGCTCGATCGTGATCGGACTCATCGTGGAGGTGTCCACGCTCTGGATCCCGTCGGACCTGAAGTTCGCGGCACCGCTCGTCGTGCTCATCATCATCCTGCTGTTCCGCCCGCAGGGCATCCTCGGACGGCGAGAGAGGATCGGATAGGACCATGGACTGGATCTCAATCCTCAACAACACCGCGTCGTCGATCATCAGCCCGGCGACCCTCGCCTACGCGCTCGCCGCTCTCGGTCTCGCGGTGCACTTCGGCTACGCCGGCCTGCTCAACATGGGCATCGCGGGCTTCATGGCGCTCGGCGCCTACGGCTACGCGATCTCGATCCTCACCTTCGGGTTCCCGTGGTGGGGCGGCGCGCTCGTCGGCATGGGCGCAGCCGCGCTCTTCGCCCTCATCCTCGGTGTGCCCACCCTGCGACTGCGCGGGGACTACCTCGCGATCGTGACGATCGCGGCGGCCGAGGTGCTGCGGCTGCTCTTCCTGACCACGGCCTTCGATGACGTCACCGGTTCCGCGGACGGCCTCAGCGGCTACCACGGCAGCTTCCGGGCCTCCAACCCGATCCCGCCTGGCACCTACGGATTCGGTCCGTGGCAATACAACGAGATCGGCTGGTGGGTGCGCATCCTCGGCATCGTCGCGCTCATCCTGGCGGCGATCATGGTCTGGCGGCTGATGTCGAGCCCGTGGGGTCGTGTGCTCAAGGGCATCCGTGAAGACGAGGATGCCGTGCGCGCCCTCGGCAAGAACGTGTTCGGCTACAAGCTCACCGCCCTCGTGGTCGGCGGCGTGATCGCGGCGGTGGGCGGCATCGTCTACGCCCTGCCCTCCGCGGTGAACCCCGGCGTCTACGTGACCTCGCTCACCTTCTTCATCTACACCGCGCTGCTGCTGGGCGGTGCGGCGACGGTCTTCGGCCCGCTCATCGGCTCGCTGATCTTCTGGGTGCTCCAGACCTTCCTGGGCAGCGTGCTCCCCGCCATGGTCAATGCCGGCCTGCTGCCGTTCATGAGCTCGATCCAGGCGCAGACCCTGCGGTTCATCCTCGTCGGCATCGGGCTCATGCTGATCGTGATCTTCAGACCTCAGGGCATCCTGGGCAACAAGAAGGAGCTGACCTTTGTCAAGTAGCGCTCCCGTGGCTCGGGACAAGAGCACGGGCCTCCACGTCGGGGAGGCCGTACCCGGCGTCGCCAAGGTCGATCCGATCATCGTCGTCGACGGCGTGCGGCGCACCTTCGGCGGCCTCACCGCCGTCGATGTCGAGCACCTGGAGATCCCGCGCGGCGCCATCACGGCGCTCATCGGGCCCAACGGCGCCGGCAAGACCACCCTGTTCAACCTGCTGACCGGCTTCGACAAGCCCGATGCCGGCGAGTGGACCTTCGAAGGCCAGTCCATCTCCGGCCTTCCCGCGTTCAAGGTGGCCCGGCTCGGCCAGGTGCGCACCTTCCAGCTCACCAAGGCGCTCGGCCTGCTCACCGTGCTCGAGAACATGAAGCTCGGCGCGAAGAACCAGGTGGGCGAGCGGTTCTGGCAGAGCCTCATCCCCGGCATCTGGCGACGTCAGGATGCCGAGATCGAGACCCGCGCCATCGAGCTGTTGAAGAAGTTCAAGCTCGATGCCAAGAAGGACGACTTCGCCGCCTCGCTCTCCGGCGGCCAGCGCAAGCTGCTCGAGATGGCTCGCGCGCTCATGAGCAGCCCGACCCTCGTGATGCTCGACGAGCCGATGGCCGGTGTCAACCCGGCGCTCACGCAGTCGCTGCTCGACCACATCCTCGACCTGAAGGACGAGGGGATGACCGTGCTGTTCGTCGAGCACGACATGCACATGGTGCGCCATATCGCCGACTGGGTCGTCGTGATGGCGGAGGGGCGCGTGGTCGCCGAGGGCGACCCGAGCACCGTGATGGCCAACCCCGCCGTGATCGACGCCTACCTCGGGGCGCATCAGGATCTCGATCTCGGGGTCGTCACGGGCCGGTACACGGCCGAGGAGGCCGACGCGACGACGGATGCCGCGGCATCCTCCACGGTGCAGGCAGCCGATATCGAGGCAGAGGGCATGAGCGAAGAGGAGTCCAAGTGACCACCACCACCGCCACCGCCGAGGTCGTCGTGAGCGTCGACGATGTCGTGGCGGGCTACCTGCCGGGCGTCAACATCCTCAACGGCTGCTCGCTGCAGGCGCGGCGCGGCGAGCTCATCGGCATCATCGGCCCGAACGGGGCCGGCAAGTCCACACTGCTGAAGGCGATCTTCGGCCAGGTGAACGTGCGCGGCGGTTCGATCTCGCTCGAAGGCGACGACATCACCGGGCTGAAGGCGAACCAGCTGGTCGCGCGCGGTGTCGGCATGGTGCCGCAGACCAACAACGTCTTCCCCAGCCTGACGATCGAGGAGAACCTCCAGATGGGGCTGTACCAGCGCCCCGCCGCCTATGAGGAGCGACTCGAGTTCGTCACCGGCATCTTCGCCGAGCTCGGCAAGCGCCTCAAGCAGCGCGCCGGGTCGCTTTCCGGCGGGGAACGCCAGATGGTGGCGATGTCACGGGCGCTCATGATGGACCCCAAGGTGCTGCTGCTCGACGAGCCGTCCGCCGGCCTGTCGCCAGTGCGACAGGATGAGGCCTTCATCCGGGTCTCGGAGATCAACAAGGCCGGTGTGACCTGCATCATGGTGGAGCAGAATGCCCGCCGGTGCCTGCAGATCTGCGATCGCGGGTACGTGCTCGATCAGGGGCGCGACGCCTACACCGGCACCGGTCGCGAGCTGCTCAACGATCCCAAGGTCACCGAGCTCTACCTGGGCACCCTGGGCCAGTAGCCCGCGGGCGCCTCCCTCTGGCGCCTCCACCCCTTCCACACCCTTCTGCCGAGGGGGGCGCAACACGCTGTGCGGGCCATCGGCGGCGCGGCGTGTTGCGACCCCTCGGCAGGAGGGGCTGCCGTGGGGACGGAAAGGGGCCCCGGTCCGAAGACCGGGGCCCCTCGTGCAGCTAGCGACTAGCTACGGCGCGAATCAGTACGCGACGTAGTTGTTGTCCTCGCCGTACTGGTAGATACCGATGGACGCCTCGGTCGGGTCGCCGACCTCGTCGAACGTGATCGGGCCGGAGACGCCGTCGTAGTCCGCGACGCCGCCACCGAGGATGATGGCCGCGCAGTCTGCGAACGTCGTGCACTTCTCACCATCGCCGGTGCCACCGGAGACTTCCTGCAGCTTGGCCGCGATGTCGGCGCCAACCGTCGATCCGCCCGCGGCCAGCGAAGCCAGCGCGAGGAGGATCGTGGCGTCGTAGGACTCGGCAGCGTAGCTGTAGTCCTCGAGGGCCGGGTCGCCCTCGGACTCCAGGAACGCGTCGAGCTCACCCGTGAAGTCGCTGATCGAGTCGATGGTCAGACCCGGCAGCGTACCCTTGGCGCCCGTGAGCGAACCGGCGGCGAACTCGTCGCCGAAGTTCTTCAGGTTGCCGTCGACGAAGTAGAGCTTGTCGGCCGGGAACTGCCCGAAGAGACCGGGGAGAATCGTCGACACCTCGTCGAACGTGATCAGCGCGATCGCGTCCGGAGCTGCGGCGAGCACCTCGCTGATCTGCGAGTCGAAGCTCGTGTCACCCGTGTTGTACGTGGGTGCCGCGACGACCTCGCCGCCGGCTGCCTCGAAGGCCTCCGTGACGTACTTCGCGAGACCGGTGCCGTACGAGTCGTTGAGCACGATCAGACCCAGGGTCTGGTTGCCGTCCTCCGCGATCAGGTTGCCGAGCACCTCACCCTGCAGGGTGTCCGACGGCGCGGTGCGGAAGTACAGCCCGTTGTCGTCGTAGGTGGTGAACGCGTCCGAGGTGTTCGCGGGCGAGAACTGGATCACGCCTGCGCCGACCACCTGGTCGATGAACTGCAGCGAGGTGCCGGAGGATGCCGCACCGATGATCGCCGAGACATCCTCGCCCAGCAGGCGCGGAATCTCGGTCTCGTACGCCTTGTTGTCGGTGTCACCGGAGTCGCCATACTTCACGTCGATCGTGAGACCGGTGTCCGCGGTGGCGGCGTTGATCTGCGAAACGGCGTACGCGACACCGGCCTCTTCGGGCGGGCCGAGGAACGCCAGGTTGCCGGTCTGGGGCAGCGCCGTGCCGATGGTGAGGGTGTAGTCCTCGACCGGTCCCGCCGACTCCTCGGGGGTGGTCGCGGCACAGCCGCTCAGCACCAGTGCGCTTGCACCGATCAGCGTGATTCCGCTGAGAACGGCTTTCCGCGAGCGCGAGGTGGTGGCCTTCGCGAATACGCTCATGTTGCTCCTTGCGTTTCGAATGTGTTCAGGACAGTTGGCTAGGCGTGTGCAGAGCCATTGTGCCAAGCTATTCGCCCGATGGATCGCGCACAATACGCCGGTGTTACAGGCGTGTAACGCAGCCCGATTGTTACATTCGCTGCGGATTCCGCAGTTCAGTCGATTCGCTCGAATACGTTGTCGCGGTCGGCGCGGAACACGCCGATGACCGCACCCGAAGGATCGCCGTGATCGTCGAAGGCGATGCTGCCCGACACCCCCTCGTAGTCGGGCGTACCGCCCGCGAGGATGATGTCGACACAGTCCTCGAAGCTCGTGCACGGTTCGCCCTTGCCCGTGCCTCCCGAGACCTCCCGGAGTGCACCCGCGATCGCGGGCCCCTTCACGGAGTTCGCCTCGACGGCCGCGAGCGCGAGCAGGATGACCGCGTCATAGGTCTCCGGGGTGTAGCTGAACTCGACGAGTCCATCGTCGAGTTCACGCAGTCGATCCGTGAAGTCGCTCAGACTCGGCAGGTCGGGGCCGGGGAGCGTGGCGACCGCATCCTTCAGCACGCCCGCGGCGAAGTCCGCCGTGTAGTCGCCCGGCGGCAGCCCGAGGAAGAACATCTGCTCGCCGAGGAATCCCGCCGCATTCAGCGGCGCGATGGTCGCCTTCGCCTGCGAGGTGACGACCACGACGGCATCCGGCTTCGCCTCGGCGAAGGCCGCGACGGCGGCATCGATCGTGCCGCCCGCATCGAGGGATGCCGAGGCGGCGACCTCGACTCCGCGCCGCTCGAGGCCGAGCGTCACCGCATCCGTGAGCGCCTGCCCGCACGTCTCGGTCTGGCTGAGCACGCCCGCAGTGGTCGCGCCGCTGTCCGCGACCTGCTGCGCCAGCACATCCCCCTCGAGCGTGCACGCCGGGGCCGTGCGCCAGTAGAAGTCGTCGTCGGCGAAGGTCGTGAAGTCGGTCGCGTTGTTGGCCGGCGAGATCATCGGGATCTCGGCGTCCACGACCGTCTGGATGATCTTCTTGCCGACCCCGTTGCCCAGTGGGCCGACGAGACCGTTGATCTCGAGCTCGAGCAACGACGCGAACGAGGTCAGACCGGTGTCGGTGCTGTTGTCTCCCGAGTCGGCATACTGCACCTCGAGCGTCAGCGGACCGCCGGAGGAGTTCACGTCGTCGACCGCGAGTTGCACGGCGGCGCGCATTCCTGGCGCGAAGCCGGCGAGCACGCCGGTGTCGGGAACGAGCGCGCCGATCGTCATGCTGAGGTCGTCGCGGGGTGTCGGCGTCGGTTCGGGGGCGACCGCGGTGCATCCCGCGAGCACGGTGACCGTGAGACCGACAGCGGCAGCACGGAGCGTGACCGCGGTGAACGCCTTCATGGAGAACTCCTTTGCGCAGCGCTCGGGCACGAGCCGCCCGACTACACTACCGGGCGCAGGCTGGGTGTCAGCCGACCACTATGCCGCGCTGCAGCACGAACTTGTTGTCGCCGTCGTAGGCGTAGACGCCGTAGTAGCCCGACTCGACGTCGCCTTCCGCCGTGAGATTCACCGAGCCGGACACTCCGTCGTAATCGATGTCCGATTGCGTCTTCAGCACATCGAGGCACTCGACGAAGCTCGTGCACTTGATGCCGCCGCGAGAGACGTCGCGCAGCGTCTGCGCGATCGAGCGACCCCCGTCGTCGTGCGCGACGATCGCGGCGAGCGCGGCGAGCACGGTCGCGTCGTAGGCCTCGGCCGAGTACCGGAACGTTCCCAGATTCGGATCGGTCTGCTTGAGCCGGGCCTTGAAGGCGTCGTCCGGCTCGACGCCGTCGATGATGCCGTTCACGCCGGCAAGGGTGCCCGGCGGGAACGCCTGGTTGTAGTCGCCGGTGTTCTGCGTGGTCAGCCACAGCTTTCCCGCCCCGTATCCGGCGGCGAGGCTCTGCGCGATGAGGCCCTTCGTGAGATCGAATGCGTTGTAGTCGCTGGCGATGACGAGCACGTCAGGTGCGGCATCCTTGACGGCGGTGATCGCCGGCGCCAGATCGGTGGTGGATGCCCCTACCCCCTGCGCCACGACGAGCTCGCCGCCCTCGGACTCGAGTCCCGCCTCGAGGTTCTCGCGCAACGACCGACCGAGCGGGTCGTCGACGTAGAGCAGGCCGACCTTCTTGCCCGCGAGCTCCTGCGCGAGTGCGAGCCCCTGCAGTCCGTACGCGGGGATCGTGCGCGAGAGATAGCCGGCATCCCGCACATCGGTCAGCTGCGGCAGCGTCGCCGCCGGGGAGACGATCGGCACCTTGGACTGACGGGCGAGCGGCGCGAGGCGCTGGGCGATCACCGACGACGTGGGTCCGATGATCGCATCCACGCCCTGTGCGACCAGATCGGCGAACGAGGCCTCGGCGACCTGCCCCGAGGCGTCGCCAGAGTCCCGCGCGATGAGTTCGACGGGCACACCCGCGACACCGCCCGCCTCGTTGATCTCCCGCACCGCGGTCGCCACGCCGGCGGCCTGCGCCGGCGCGAGAAAGGCGAAGGTTCCCGAGGTCGGGAAGATCGTGCCGATCCGCAGCACCCCGTCGCCCGTCGGGTCGACGGTCTCCACGGGCGTCGGCGTCGGCAGCGGTACCGGTACCGGCGCGCTGCAGGCGACGAGACCGATCACGAGACCCGCGGTGACCACGAGGCCGAGCGAGTTGCGAGCGCGCGACATGGCGGCTCCCTTCGGGTGGGCGATCCGGACGTTGGGCAACACTACCGGCGAGCGGCGGGCGGCGGGCTACGGCGCGCCCGGTGGCTCCTGGAGCTCCCGTCGCCGGCCCGCGGGCAGGAACATGTCGATCGTCAGCAGCACCAGCGCGACCCACACGAAGCCGAAACCGATCCACCGTTCGAACGACATGGGCTCGTGCAGCACGGCGACGCCGATGATCAGTTGCAGCACCGGAGCCAGGTATTGGGTCAGGCCCATGGTCGCCAGCGGCAGTCGCCGCGCGCCCGCTGCAAAG
>Ga0209066_10004318_pt1 | contig 15609 bp, 20 predicted proteins | sample All_14_2_FD_187198 | JGI IMG/M metagenome (GOLD analysis project Ga0209066, IMG submission 187198) | Freshwater microbial communities in response to fracking from Pennsylvania, USA - Allegheny Zone_MetaG_DW_15 (SPAdes) (version 2) ...
ACGCCGCCGCCACTTGTTGTTGGTCGCTGTCGCCCTGGTCACTGCCGGCTCCTCCCTGATGAATGTGGGAGGGATTGTTCCGCGTGGGCGCGGGCGGGCAAAGAACGCCGCTCAGTGACCGGTTACGCCGCTACGCCCTTTACGCTCCGACCTCACAGCTGCAAAGTCAGTTCGATGTCAGCACCGACGAAATCCCCGGTGACCTCTCACCCCGATACAACGCCGCCCCGATGCAGTGGCTCCCGGTCGTCCGACAGCGCCAGACCGGCGAGCGCGTCGTCCATCTGCTGCGATGGGGCCTTGTCCCCTCTTGGGCACGAGACGAGTCGATTGCGACCAAGCTGATCAACGCACGGGGAGAGACCCTGGGTGAGAAGCCATCTTTCCGCGCGGCATACAAGTCACGCAGGTGCGTCATCCCAGCCTCGGGGTTTTACGAGTGGAAGAGGGAAGGCAAGGAAAAGCAGCCGTACTTCATCCACCCGCCTGACGGGGAACTCTTCGGCTTCGCGGGACTTTGGGAGCGATGGAGTCCGGCTGATGGGGGCGAGTCGGTAGACACGTTCACGGTCGTAACGACTGATGCGAACGCCATCATGAGACCGCTTCATGATCGGATGCCCGTTATCCTCGCCCCGGCTGACTACGCCGCGTGGCTGACGAAGGGGACCGATCCGGGGTTGCTAACGGGACTCGTAGTACCCTGCCCTGACGCGATGTTGAAGGTCTATCCCGTGTCGAAAGCTGTGGGAAGCGTCGCCAATGAGGGGCCAGATCTGATCCGGCCCATCGTCGTCTAGAACCTCACGTCCGGTTATCCCCAAACGCTGTGGATAACTGTGGGTACTCCTTGGGAGCGGCTTCCACAAGGCCCTGATCGGAATACGATTTAGCCGATTGCTTCAAACGTAAGCAAACGAGGCTCGCTGCCGGCGAGCTTGTCCCGCACAAACATCCTGACCAGGAGTTGATGTTGAGCATCACCACCAACAAGTTCCACAAGCAATGACACCCCTCACCGCAGCCACGACGCTACGCGCCAAGATCCTGCTTACCCTCGCCGCGCTCGGTGGAGCCTTGCCCTGGGTCTCCGCTGCCCTACCGACGAGCACCCTACCCACGCTCGCCTGGCTCATTGATCTTGGCACCCACTTCCAGTGGCTCTACCTGATGATCGGCGGAATCTCCCTCGCCTGGCTGCTCGCAAAGAGGACCCACGGTTGGTTGCCCGTCGCGCTTGCGGGCGTTGTCCTTAGCGGCTTCAGCGCTTCACCGTCGTCCGGCCGGATAGACGCTGCTGCCCGCACTCCAAGCGACACCCGACAACTCACGATCGTCACCGCCAATCTGAACGTCAGCACGGTCGACCCCGCTCCCCTCCACGCTTGGCTAGGGATAATCGACGCCGACGTGCTCGTCATCCAGGAACTCAACCCCCAAGCCGCAGCTGCAATCGCCAAGTGGCCCGACTACCCCCACCAGATCCTTAAGCCTCGCGAAGACCCCTTCGGCATCGCCGTCATCTCCCGCCACCCGCTCGTGCATCCGGAGCTACTCGAACTCGCGGGCCACACCCCTCAGATCCGCACTCAGGTCCGCTGGGGTGACACTCACTTCGCCCTCTCCGCCGTTCACCCGATGCCACCGATCGGCGCCGACTTCCATCTTCGGCGCGCCGAAGTGTTCACATCCGAAGCAAGCTGGGCATCATCTCAACCGCTCCCTGCCATCATCGCCGGCGACTTCAACGCAAGCCCTTGGTCCTCTGCCATGCAACCGCTTGCCGCGGCCGGCCTTCATCGCGCCACGACCTTGCAGCCAACGTGGCCGAGCGCCCTACCCCTCATTCCGATCGATCAGATCATTGTTTCAAAACACTGGGGCTTGATCGAGGCGGGTGTAGGGCCCGATGTCGGGTCGGACCATCGGCCAGCGTTCGCCAGGGTTGCATCTTTACCCAAGGCACACTAGCCCACGCTCAAGCCGCGCCTCCCGGCTTCTGCGCTCTCGCACTCGTCACGCGGGCTATTTCGTGAATGGCTCGCTCCCTGACGGCAACGAGCATCGTGAAAAGACGCTCCACATTTTTTGGAGGCTTATAGTAGGAATCAGCTATTTCAGCTTTTAGCCGTTGGTTGGCAGCAAAAACTACGCGACGTGTGGCGTTGAGCGTAGCCGTATCGATCTTGCAAGATGATCGTTTTCAGGGTAGCCGAGCACAGCGAGCAGAGACCCGTTGTAAGCCTGTTCAAGGGTAAACACACAGGGAGGGCAGGCGTCGTACAACGCGTTGCGAGCGCGCTGCGCCTGCTCCAAATCACCAGAAACGATCATGTGCATGAGTTCAACCCGCTTGGTCAACCACTCATCCCTGTCTTCCCCGGGGGGGGGCTCTCCAAGGCTGGGCTCTGGGTTGATGACAACCGCTGGAGCTTTGCTCTTTTTGGCTGAACTGGCCGGAGTGCCTGAGGGGCGTAGAAAGACGACGTTGCTAGTCATGCTGCCTCCCCGCTCAGCACCTCAGAGTTCCGCGCGGTACCCGTACGCAGATTATGTGGCATCGCCAAGTTATCAAAGGTGTCAGTTTTCATCGTACGTCTCCAGTTGTTCGCAGGCGGGCGCTTGGTACATGCAGAACAAAAGGTCGGGGCTGAATAACGCCGTCTGCACTACAAGCGAGTACGGTGCCGCGTATGGCGTTGCCCTAACCAGATTCCCAAGTCCAAAAAATTCGGGGCTGCACATGAAAGCGTGCTGCCCCGAGCTAACGCAACGGATGTGCCGATGCTCAGAGGGGCAGCAGACCCACGGGTGCCGCCCTTAACTCAGCAAACCATCAAGCGTCGACCTGCTGGCACAGGTGAGCCTTCGCGTACTCAGGCCCATTGGCAGGATTGCGCCATGCGCACTCAATGATGTCGATGAGTCCGAGCTCCTGCAGTCGCGTCAAGCCAGCCAGCTTCTGGCACAGCTTGTACTGCATCGAGTCACGAGACAGCGACTCTTCCCCAAGCGCCGAGTAGTACACGTTCGCGACCCGCTCGCTCAGTTCCCCGGTCATGATCGAAGTCGGACTTCCGTCCAGCAGCATCAACACTTCAGCATCGGTGAAAACCCCCTTCACCTCCTGCCTACCGGCATAGACTGCTCGGTAGTAGCGAGCGGTCGAGATTGCGTTGACGTGGGCTTCCGACACATCTTTCGCAATGCGCTCCCGCGTCCGCCCCTCTACCCAATCCAGAATCCCGGGGTTCGAGTCCAGCCAAAACCGGTAATTAGCGCGCTGATCTTCTGACACACCGTCGATGTGCGAGGCAGCCACTTGTGCAACATTCAAAACTTGGTTCATAAATACTCCTAATAGTAGTCAATAAACACCTCCCGCTCGGAAGGTGGCGATGCTCACTTGAGCCGCAAAAATCCAAATTCCATCCCGCCGAAGGTGCCTCAGAGGCAAAACTTTGTCTTCCCTCAGCTAATGTAGCTATTGTATACGTGTTTGCATGAGAACGTCAACTATTGTTTACGGTGATATATTCCGCCTGCTATTACATGGAGGCAGTACATGCAGGACACCTACCCTGGCACAAGACGAGTCGACCTTGGGTCGCGAGGAAAATCTGAGGTCATCACCATCCGCATCAGCCCGAAGGCGAAGTTCGCACTAGAAATCATGGCAAGGATGCAAGGTCGAACGGCCGCTCAGACGGCTGAAAGCGCCATTCTCATGATGCTGGACTACGGATACCGCAGCACTGACGACTGGCGAAACGGGGAGCACTACTTCTCGAGGGAGGACAGCCTCTCCGTCATCAATAAGCTCTGGTCACCACACCGTGGCGAACGGATGCTCAGGATGGTCTTCCAGCACCCAGAACTACTGGTTTACGAGGAAGAAGTCGTCTGGAACGAGATGACCCGCGCAGGCGTGTTCGACGGCTACCTTGAGCCGCCGATCAGCATCAAGAGTCGGCCACTTCCAGACGCAAACTTGATGGAGCTCGAAGACCGAGTAGCGAAGTTCCTCGACGATCTTGATGCTGCGGCAAGGGCGGAGGCGGAAAAAAAGAAATCCAAGAAGAAAGCTGCTGAGGCAGACCAGAACGGCTAGGAGCTGCCTAGCTTCGGCATCTCACAACAGCGCAGCTACTGCTGAAACGTGGCACCTTCACGATCGGGACGAATCCTGTCTTGGAGCATGCTTATCAGTTAAAACGAGGACGCATACGATGGCCACACATCTCGAACGACTACTTTTCGCGCAGGGTGGCCGCTGTTTTTTTTGCGGAGACACGTTAAGTAGGGCTGATGCTTCAGTTGAGCATCTCGTCGCCCAAGCCAAATCCTCTGCTTTTCCTGCCGGCGGCTCGTCACATGACGACAACTGCGTCGCGTGCTGTAAGGCCCTCAACCACTTGCTCGGTGCCAAATCCATCAAGGAAAAGCTGTCGATCGTGCTTGCGCAAGGCGGGTCCTTCAGGTGCCCGACAAAAGCCTTCAACAACGGAACCGACCTAGGTGAGGTAAGCGTTGGCCGGGCCGTATCATCAAGGATCAAGCAATCAGTGCCCTCCGCCCCTAGCACCACCAAGGACCTCGTATCTCCAGCCACGCCAGCACTCGCCATCCCTGCGCCAACCTTCAGTTCTGGCGTTGGAGGTATGGTCAAGAGCGACCCGCTGCCTGGCCAGGAAAGCGAATGTGCATCTCCCCCCTTCATCCCGTCTTCGGAATCTCAGTCGCGTCAAGGGCCTGAACCATCCGAAAACCTCACCGAAGGCACCACAACAGAGGTCAAGATTACGCCAGCGCCCTCGCCTGCGCGCGCCTGCGTCGCAACCATGCCTCCGGACGAGTGGCCCACGTTTATAAGTGAACGGCTCGAAGGCGCCACTCAAAACCGCCCCGCCAAACTGGCGACACTCCACAACTTTGTACGCGCCAGCCTAGCTACTTACCAACCGAGCGAGGCTGCAGTCACGAAAGTGATTGACCAGCTCTTACGCCAAGGCGCCGTACATGTCATTGGTGACAAGCTGCACTACGGATTTTCAGGCTCTGGGCGCCCGTCCTGCAAACCAGAATGGCTCGCGAAGGTAGTGGAATCCCTGATCAAATCAGGTAAATCGCGGCCTCGTAAAGTCAAAACGCTGACAGCTTTCGCCAGCGCCGCACTAAACCAGTACAAACCGAAACCAGCCGAAGTCGTGGATATCATCCGGGCACTCCAAGAGCGTGGCTACCTGCTCATTGAGGCTGAGAATGTTGGCTACAAGCTCCCGAAAGCCACTTAACCTCGTTTTGAAGCCGACTGCACGCAGACGGGCTCTAAAGCTTGGCTGGAACGCTTCCAGGCTCGGTTGATGTGTTGCCAATCGCTGCCGGAGCTCTTCTCTGAGAACATCTAAGCGCTCGGATTTCGAAGCAGGATCTTCAAGCCATTCAGATGCTTGCCCTGCGTTCCGATGTTCCAATGTTCCGCAGGCCTGATACAACGGGGACGGCAGCACCCACCCTTCAAGCGCTCCCTTGCCAAGTCGTCTCGCGACGGGAGTGAAACCCCTCACTGTTGGCAAGTGCAAGACAGCCCCTCGTTGCATCCGGGTTGATTCGTTGTTAGCATGTTATTTCATGAGCGTAATGCTTAGCTCATCCCTCTCGGAACGCCACACGTGGCGCGAGTTGCCGATGCCATTTTGAAGAGCTCTTAACTGAGCTGATGGTTTGCTACGTCTATTCGCCGTAGCCGGCAATTTCGAGAGAAGGCGGTCAAAAGCCGCGTTGCCAGGTCGTCCTGATCTTGCAGTCTTTTTCCTCGATCCGCAGTCTTCTCTTTAACAATCAGAATCTTGTCGTACAAGCCCCAGACGGTGGTCAAGTCTTGCTAACGCAACTCACCTCCCAGGCCGATCCGGGCATGCATTCGCCTGCCACAAACTCGACACATGGCTCCCCGCAAACCGGTGACGGTCTGCATCCATCGACACAAGAGCCGGCTGAGTAGCAGTCGTCACCGTGTCATCGAAAAAATTTCACCCATTGGAACATCGGAACACCGGAACGCTCGCTCGGGCGGCACCGGCGCTTCCTTACGTCTTCAAAATCATAAGAGGAAACTGATATGTCTAAGAAATTCGATATGGAGTTCTTCCTGGACGACATCAACTCGCAGGAAAGCCTGACTTGCATCGATGAAGTCATCTACCGCTGGAACGGCAACAACTGGTCAGTGCTGAAAGACAGGCAGGGAGAGGCTCTCGCACTTGCTTGGCTCAGGGAGAACGCCCCCGATGCAATGTCTAAAGCCACTGCTCAAAGCGCATGGGGGACACTCAAACTCGACCTTTTGACCAAGCTGCCCACCTTGCCAGCCAAGCAAACCTTGATTCCCTGCCAAGGCACCTACGTCATAGTCAAAGAGGACGGTGAGCTCGTGACGCTACCTCCGTCAAAAGACATGTTCTGCACGTACAGCCTCGCGTGCTCCTACGATCCATCCGCTGTCGCCCCACGCTTTGCAGAATTCCTTGAACAGACTCTAGCTGATGAAACCTTGAGGGCACGCGTTCAGGAATTTGTTGGCTACACCTTGCTCCCTGACCATCGCTATCAACGAGCAGCAATGTGGCTTGGAACGGGTGCGAATGGGAAAGGTGTTTTGAGCAACATCGTACAAGCACTCCACAAAGAAGTTGCCGCCATCAAGGTCAACAATCACTCACGTTTCGCAATGTCCGGAGTGCTCAACGCAAGCCTCCTTGTCGACGACGAGCTGCCTTTCGATGGCCTGGACGAGGCTCGGCTAAAGTCGATGATTGCCGGCGAGCCGATCTTCATCGACATCAAAGGCCATGACCCAATCACGACCCGAGTGCGCGGAAAGCTGCTCACCCTCGGTAACAATTTTCCGAAAATCAGGGACTGTTCAGAGGGTTTCTGGCGACGCTGGGAGGTCATCCCATTCAACACCGAAGTGCCCGAAAGCATGCGCGACCCCATGCTCGCTGAGACGATCATCAGAAAAGAGCTGACGGGAGTGCTGAACTGGGCACTCGAAGGACTTCAGAGGCTACTGCGTCGCGGCGGCTTTGAGCCGAACCGCCCCATGGCCATGGCAGAGACACTGAAAGAAGCAAAGCGAGTTGCTGACGACGTGACAGGGTGGATATCTGACCGCGTGATGACGATGAAGGGGCCTTTGATGACCCATAAAGCCGATGTGTATGCCGATTACCGCCGGTGGTGCGTGGACAACGACCACGCTCCCCAATCCCCCCAGGGCTTCTGGCTGAAGCTGAAAGGTTGCAGGATGGATTTGGCTACAAAGAAAATCCGAGTCGGTAGCGGCACGCTCAACGCCTGTTCGATTGTGCTGCGACCGCATGAGGATGAATTCGAGGCAGCCGCAAACGGCGAATTCTTTGTACAAGCGGCGTGAGGCATCAAGCAACTTGGAAAGGCTAGACCAGCCCCTAGGTCGTGGCTACCTGGGGGCTGGCGAGAGTCCTTTGGTTTAGGCCGCTACTGATACTCGGACAGCGGCTTGGTGCATTTCCCCTTTCTCTGGATCTGACTCCGGAAGCTCTTCTCTTTGAGCTCTCTTCACTTACCGCGGACGGGTAGCCACGATCAGCACATCCCGGCTCGTGTTAGCTTTATCTCAAACGCTGTCAAACTGCGGCTTGTCGCGCGTATTTGCCGTGCTTTTTCGCCCAGGTCGCGCCGATGTACTGCTAGCGCTGCTTCGCAGGCTTTCAGTCAGCGGGCATCGACCCTTGCTCGATCAGCGCCTTCTCGACTTGGCAGCTGTGCTGATTGGAGGCGGGGACCAGGGTAGCGTCGATGACTTGAACGCAGCGCACGGTGCCCTACCCTGCTTAAGCAACTTCGCCGAGACACCCTTGGCGCCCGTCTAACCAATCCGGTTCTCGAAGATCCATGCGGTGATGCGGTCCGGCAGGTTGGTCGCGTTCGCCAGTCCGCAGAAGCACTTGTAGCGCATGCGGATACGGCGGAAGCCAGCCCTGCGCGCTCACCAAGCGCAGCGCAACCTCAGCCACCTCGACCGCCAACGGCGCAAATTCGATGTGAGACTCGATGTTGCCCAGTGAGTCGCGCTTCTTGCGGTGTTGTTCGGCCGCGAACAGGTACGTCTTGATAGCGCTACGCGTTTTGATCGGTACAGGCTGCGGTGTTCAGTGCGTTGTAATTGCACCAGGGGCGGGCGAGACTGAGGTTTCTCAAAGCGCCCTACAGCAATTAGAGCGACCTATTTTTTTCCTTCGCTAAACTGTCGGCCTGGATGAAAGTCTCACAACAGCATGGACAGCCTGACATCAAGTGTCAGATTTGAGACTCAATTCGCTGTGCTCTCGTCACACCTTGCTGATTCCCTACCCGGGAATCGAAGGAAATGTTCTCCTTGTGTCGGCACTTGGGGAAGCGGCTGCAGCCGAGGAATGATCCGTATGGACCAGTGCGCTGCACCATAAAGCCCTCCTCGCATTCCGGGCATACTCTCGACGCTTCTACGCCACCCTCTATGTCGCGGACTTCAATCTTGCTATCCTTTACCAGTTCGACGATAAAAGCTGACTCTTTCTGAGCCACCGTTATCAGCGTCACGGTCGCCCTTGCGCGAGTTAGTGCGACATAGAACAGCCGCCGCTCTTCAGCATCAGTGAAGGTGTCCCCGTCTGGCATCGCTAGTTGCAGCACAGGGTCATCCTCGACTTTGCTTGGGAACCCCAAGCTCTCCGACGTCATCCTTGGGACAATCACATGGTCGGCCTCCATGCCTTTTGATGCGTGAGCAGTCGCAAACGCGACCTGCACTCGCCCATCCTTGAGCCCGACCGGCAAGTACTTGCTGTCATCTCGGTACCGACCGAGGACGTAGATACTGAGAGGTTTGCCCGACATCGGATGCGCGCCAGCGAGTTCCTGAATCGTGGCTCCCACCGCCGCTTGTATTTTCGTCAGATCCTCGACTCGTAGAATCCGCACCGGTAGTTCGATGTTCCTCTTTGCAGACTTCACACGCTTTCGAAGCTGCCTCGGATTCCTCTGGACGAAGTCGCTGCTGATGTCACAGAGAGACTGCGGGCACCGAAAGGTCTTCTCCAGCCGAAGAGTTACGGCTTTCCCAAACTTCGCTTCGAAGTCAGTCATCACGGCCAGGTCAGAGCCTGCGAAGCGGTTGATGCTTTGCCAGTCGTCGCCGACCGCAAAAAGACACCGCCCCGGCGCATTCAACAAGCTGGCGACCAGACGCGCTCTTGCCTGACTGACATCCTGAAACTCGTCGACCATCACGAGTTCGTAGGGGCTTTTCCATCGGCCGGCCTCTACACAGTCGGCAGCAATCCCCAGCATGTCCTCAAAATCAATCGCACCCTCGCGCTTGAGTCGCGCCTCCCAGGCTGCCCACACTCTCTCGAACAGCCCGAGGAACATCTGGTGTCGAAAACGAAAGTCGCCCGCTTCACCGGCCTCCAAGCGCTGCCGTAGCATCCCGATCGACAAGCGATTGCTCTTGGCATGGGTCAGGAACGCCCGGAAGGTTCGTGCGAGCCGGGGGTTCTCTATCGGTCTTCGTCCCTTCGCGGGACGCTCGGGATTTGGATCAAGAGCCCTTCCGCGTCGCGCTAGCTCCTCTGTCAGGTACGCAAAAGCCTTGCCACTCCAGAGGTCAGCCATCGTGGTCTCAAGTAGCGTAGTGCCGTTCTCGGCATGAAGCTTGCGCTTCCAGATCATCCCCTCCTTGTACCCCTCGAACTCAGGCGGTGGCTCACCGTTTCGGTCGAGCGCCCAGTGCTCAAGGTAGGCATCAACATCAGACAGATAGAAATCAGGCCGATATTGCCGATGCAAGGCATCCGCCGTGTCCACTTGGTAAGGAACTTCATACTGATAATTAATACCGTTGTAGAAGAGCCAGTTCGCGATGACCTGCTCGCCGCGGCTCTTCACAACCTCCCCGTTAAGGGTCCAGAAGCCATCTACTTTTCGGTCACGGTCCCACGCATCCGGGGATTCGTGCTCCTTGCCGAACTTCGGTAAATCCTGGCCAAAAACTACTCGGAACAGGTCCCATTGACTCCTGAACGTGGCATCGGTGTCCTTCAAGTGGTCGATAAGTTCGAGCAGCACCTCAAGGTCTCGACCACTATCCAACCAAGGAGCCACAGTTGGCCGCATTCCCGTCGCTGCACCGATAACATCCAGGCCAAAAGCGTGAAATGTCTTCGCCACGACCCTGTCCGCGGGCAGCCCCTGTGGCACGAGGCGAAGCATAAGTCGCTCACGCAACTCAGCAGCGGCATCCTTGTTGAATGCAAGAAGCAGTATCTGCTCAGGTTTGAAGTACCCCATCTTGAGCGCATATCCGGCCTTGGCAACCATCGTCGAGGTCTTCCCTGAGCCGGCCGAAGCCACAAGGAGCACACGGTTATCGAAACACACAACGGCCTCGACCTGCTCTTCGGTTAAGGGCGACTTCTCGACCTGTTTAAAGAACTCCTGGTGCTCTTGCACCATCCGAGCGAGATGACGAGCGTTGATGCTATCAGCGACCTCGTTAAAATTTCGACGCCACAGAGCGACCGCATCTTTCAGCTCTTGCCCTTGGGCCTCCAGATGACGGACCACTTCGGGCTCACTCAAAATGGCAGCCAGTTCTCGGGGCTTGAGGCTGGACTGATCTTCCTTGAATTCATGGGTGAGCCAGCCCCTGGCTGCCAGTTGTGCTTTGCATGCCGCACGCACACCGCTCGCCCAATTCAAAACTGGCCGTAGTGCCTGAGTGAAATTGCGTAGCAGGCCCTCCAAACGAGCTTTCCGGACAGCTTGCTCAACCGCCGACACCAATTCCGTGGCGTCGGCATTTGGAAGGCCATCCAGCGAAATAGCCGCGCGCCCGGGTAAAGAGATGGCCAGGGTCGCCCAAAACATGCCAGACAACACGCGGAACTGCTCGAGCTCGACCACATTCCCTTGTAGCGTGGTCGCATCCACGCGAAGGTGATAGATGTCACCGGATAGCCCGAAAGACCAGTCAGCAGTGCGAGTGAAGAATTTACCAGGAGCAGTGGGCCCCCATTGCCGGAGCTGCGCGCTCATCCTTTATTCTGTCCGAATTTGTGTGGGTTATTGGTAGCGCATCAAGAATACCTCATGTGCATACAAAATCAGCGACACACGGATTGGCACTTACTCTGAGGCCAACACCGCCGAGCGAGCGGCCCTTCTTGAACTCCTCGACCAAGCCAAGGTGGCCGTCGACTCAGGACATCATCCAGAGGGTTACAACATAGGCATCGACGACGGCACAGCCGCTGGGCAGATCGTGCCCAAGATCCACAGCATCGGATTCCTCTCTTTACTGATGATGCGCTCGATCCTCGAGGAAGTACCTGCTGGGCCATCCCTAGCAAGGCCGATTACCTTGGCCAAGAGCCTTACTGAACCCCATGTGGCCGCCTAGCATCCAGGAGGCTCCTACCCCAAGGCATGCTCCTGATTGATCCGGTCTCGAAGGCTGTAGCCAGCGTTGCGAACGGGAGACGAGGGCTGATCGAGCCCGTTCGCTTCATGCAACTGACGTTATCCAGAGATAAGGCATCCACAAAAGCATGAAGCCCATGTTGACTAGACATGGGCTTCTCGAAGCATTGGCCCCGGAATCTTAGTCCAAGGCAGTCGGCAATTTGCCGTTTAGGTAATACTCAGTCATCCCTAAGTACTGCGGCGGAATCTCAACCATTCAGCCTCCGTTCGGGTTGTTTCTGGGAAGACCTAACCGAACTACTGGCTAGGCCTCGACTTCAGATTACTCCTCTGAGCAAGAAAGTCCACTGAGTGAACAGTCCGCATGAGCGCAAACGCATGCCACTTCTCGAGACGCCATTCAGTAGCGTACCGAAGGACTCCGAACGCACTCATTTACGGCAGGATGTCACACCCACCGATTCCAGGCCATCCGCAGCAAAGCAGCATTCACGGCATGGCGGTCAAACTGCGCCGGGTCGAAATCCTCACCCACCCATTCCAGAAGTCGATGCCCTTCTTCATCCAGCGGCCGCAGCGAAATCTGCTCCATGAAGTCCATGTACGCCGCTGCACCGCCCACATCCTCGGGCGGACATGCCCTCTCGCCCGCAGAAACATAGGCGTAGCCGCGCTGGTCCTCATCGAGCGATTCCACGCGCTCGACCACGATGCGGTGCTGCCAGCTGTCGCCGAAATCGTAGAGATAGAAGAAGTGGTCGCCAGTGGTCGCTAAGCGGTCCAGCCGGACTCTGCGCTCATCGATGACTTCCCGCTCGGGGTCGTCTTCCGGGTGCGGTGTTGCATAGGTCTTGTCGCCAATCTCGAACTCATGCAGATGCGCATCCGTCCAGCCCATCGCGGCTTGGATGTAGTGGTGCAGCTTGCTCAGCGTGGTGTCGCCATCAACGAGCAGCCGACGCCAGACAAGCGGCTCAATGTCCTGAAGCTCGATGCGAAGGGTGTAGGCCTTCACGGCGGTTTTTCGCGACATCCGTCCTCCCTCTTTCCTCTCTACCGACGGCAAACTGATGCCTCATCCTGGCCGCTTTCGCAGCGGTTCGACCAGCGCGCGCAAGTCGTTATGGTCCAGCTCGTGCATGAGCGCAAGCAACTGCCCGAGCTGCCCCTTGGGGAACCCTTCCCTCGCGAACCAGGCTAGGTAATGCCCTGGCAGGTCTACAATGAGACGGCCCTTGTACTTTCCGAAGGGCATCTCCCGGGTCACGAGCAACTCCAACAGCTCTGGGGTCACAGCGCATCCAGCAGCTTCATGAAGTTCCGCTTGCGCTTCCACTCCAGCCGGATTTCCGCCAGTTCGTCGCCGAACACGCCCAACTGCTTGTGCGCCACCCGCAGCGCGCGAATCTTCTTGACGATGGCGAAGGCCTCCCCGTAGTGGGAACCGCGCGAGCCGCCCTCGACCAAATGCGGCAACAGGCGCTTATAAAGCGCTATCGCCTCCTCGTGGTGCGTCCTGCCACGCGCATCGGCCACCGGCTCCCACAGGCCAACATCGACCTTTCCCCCACTGAATGCATCCCACATGGCCCCGGCATCACCCTCGCGCAGGAAGATGGAGACGATGTCGCCCCGGCGAGGTTTGTCCCATGGACTGCGGCGAACGCGGCTATCGGCGACCTCTTCCTCAGCGACTTTCTGCCACAGGAAGTCGAGCGCCCGCTTGCGCAGCGCGGCCTCGCAGCCAACCAGACCAGCCACTTCCATCAACTTGAAGAATTGACCGCAGCCAGGGGCCTGCTCGAAGCGCTGCCAGGCGAGCCGCTCGACCTCCGCATGCTGCCCAAGCGCCAGCTGCAGTTCGATGGCAAGGCTCAAGAGGTCGTCATTGCGCTCATTCGGAAACGCCGCAATCCCCTGCTCCACCCAGCGCAGCGCCTCGTCCTCGCGGCCTTGCTCACGAAACAAGCCAGCCAGCGTCATGAAGCACGACGGGGACGACAGATTCTTCGCCTGGATGGCCACCAGCAACTCGAAGTCATCCGTGCAGCGGGCAATATCCTTCATCGCCGACTCCACCTGGAAGCGTCGCGCGCTCCAGTCGCTGCGATAATGCTCGGGGCCCAGGGTCGGCAGGGCCATCCAGTCGCGCTCGACCCGCTGCCGATATGTGGCCAGCCCTTCCTCGCCAAGCGCCTCGGCGTAATCTGGCAGGACATCGCGAAAAGTCTCCCACTCTCCCTGGATCTGAAAGCCATACAGCCGCTCGGCCAACGCCACCGGCTCCGGTCGCAGCGCATTACACGCAGCCAGGTGCACTTTTTTGAGCCCAATGATGGCGGGCATGACATCAGCACCAGAGTCGTCGATGTGCTGCATGGCCTCTTCAGCTGAAGAGATGGCTTCTTCGATGACAATGACCAGCGCTCGGTCACCATCGACGATACGAGCCTCGAGCAGGCGCGCAAGGCCCTCAAGCCGACCGGCATAGACGGGTGCATCGCGATACTCGATGAAGCCGTCCGTGTGGGTCGCGAGAGCGACGGCTTCGCGAAGGGACCGGAGTCCGCCCCGGCCATGCTCACCATGCGCGGCAACAGCAACGCGAAGCTTCTGCCTGAGCCCTTGGTCGCGCCACGAAGTCTCGATCAGCAACTGGCGTAGCGCTGATGCGTCGAGGCTGCGAAGGTAAGCGTCGATCTGTCGATCTTCAGTTTGAAAGGGGTCCTCTTCAAGCATGGTTCGGGTCGTTCTGGCGGGTGGTGGCTGAGACGTTAACAATTTACCTGGCCAGATTGTTGGGCGCGCGCGTGGATTTCGAACCTGACGAGACTACTGCTTTTCCATGGGATGCCGCGTCAACACGCTCACGCAGTTCCAAGCCCGGCTTGAAATGAACCGCATGCTTTGCGGGCACCTCGACGGTCGCGCCAGTTTTCGGATTGCGCCCGACTCGAGGGGGCCGGATGCTCGTCGAGAACGAGCCGAAGCCACGAATCTCAATGCGCTCACCTTCCTCGAGGGCCTCAGTCATCGCGCCGAGGATGGCTTTCACTGCTGCAGCTACATCGGCAGAAGTCAGCATCGGGAAGCGGGCGGTTAGCAAGTCAATGAGGTCGGATCGGGTCATGGATGAGTGTCGTTGATATTCACAGCTGAGGTCACTGGACGAGAAGCGATGCCGAGTATAGGAGCTCCTTCCCGCGGAAAGAGCCGATGTTTGGCTTGACCTGCTCCCCCTACCAGGCGCTCCGAGGATGCCCGGTGTTTGTGCGGGTCTAGCTAAACTCTGTCTGAAGATGCCGCCCCTCAACGGACACTGAAAAAGGAGAATCATTGGCCCCCTCAATCGATGAGCCTGAAACATGAATCGTTGGCCGCACCTGGCTTATCGCCCCACTAGCCCCCTTTGACATCGCGACTACATTAGCACCCACCTTGGTGCGCTCGCCCCACCCGGATACAGCAACGCGTTGAGCCTCTGTGAGTAGGAACGTGTAGTCGCACTCCGGACAGACGAGGTAGCTGCTCGTACTACCGCAAGCTCGTTCATAACGCTCAATCGCAACAGGCGTGTGGCAACTCGGGCAATTCATACGTGTAGGGCTTGTCATGGCGGGCCTCCTTCATGGAAACTGTATTTTCGTACAGTACCCATGAAGGAGCAAGCTCATGACGCCTCGAGACGTAAATCTAGACCTTTTGGCACTAGACGAATCCGTGGCGCAGCGGTGGCTGATGACTCTGCAGAATCAGATGCACTGGCTGGCTGCTCATGAGGGCGTGGCGCCAACCCTATCTCTCATGAAGGCGGTCGGCAAGCGGGCCTGTATCCGTAGAGACAATCAGCTCGAACTATCGGCGGTGGGCACGTTCGGCAATGAGGCAAGGATTGTCTTGCGAAAAGACGACTGGGCTTGGCGTTGAGGGATAGACCTGCAGCAGGTCGTTCGCGCTGGCAGCACTCTTCCGGGAGAAGAGCAACAGCCCTGATCAGGATTAGCAGGGTAGCCACAAACACACAGTCTCGTCCCGAGCGTTATGGCGCTCCCATCGCTGCGGCAGTGCTACTCCTCAAGGCCCCCCTGCCCCACCACGAAA
>Ga0209066_10004319_pt1 | contig 15605 bp, 12 predicted proteins | sample All_14_2_FD_187198 | JGI IMG/M metagenome (GOLD analysis project Ga0209066, IMG submission 187198) | Freshwater microbial communities in response to fracking from Pennsylvania, USA - Allegheny Zone_MetaG_DW_15 (SPAdes) (version 2) ...
CTCCGGGTCTCCCTCGGTCCACTCGTAGATGACTCCGTACACGTCATCCTCGACGAGGGTCAGCATGACCGGCTCAGCACTCGTGTTCTTGACGCGGACCTGGTAGGCGAACGTGCCGCCAGGCTCAGGCATCGATGCGGGGGCCACGTCCTTGGTGACCTCGAGCGTCGGTAGCACGTCGGTCACTTCGACGGACTCGTCGTCGGTATCGGTGTCGGTGGACTCTTCGTTGTCCATGACCTCCACGACCGCGACGTTGTCATACACACCAGGCTCGGTGTGGGTGAGCGTGTAGCTCGCCGAAAGCTCGCCGCCCGGATCGATCGTCTGGCCGATGAGCGCCGCCACCGCGGCCGGATACGGCTCGGTGAGGTTCGTGTCGGTCAGGCTCGTGATCTCGAACGGCTCGATCCCGACGTTCTTGATGGTGAGCGTGAAGGTGAAGTCTCCGCCAGGCTCGGGGAGGCTCGTCGTATCGACGCTCTTGTCGATCTCAACGATCGGCAGCACGTCGGTCACAGTGGCGACCGCATCGTCGCTGTCCGAAGCGCTGTTGTCGTCGTTGTCGACGGCCGTGGCCTCGGCGTTGTTGAGATACTGGCCCGCCTCGGTGTGGTCCATCGTGAAGTCGAAGACCCTGACCGCGTTGGGGATCAGCCAGATCTCCGGGTCTCCCTCGGTCCACTCGTAGATGACTCCGTACACGTCATCCTCGACGAGGGTCAGCATGACCGGCTCAGCACTCGTGTTCTTGACGCGGACCTGGTAGGCGAACGTGCCGCCAGGCTCATCCATGTAGGTGGGAGTGACGTCCTTCTCCACCTCGATGGTGGGAGGAACATCCGTATACGTGACGTCCGCGTCGTCATCGTCGGAGGCTTCCGTGCCGTCGTTGTCCTCGGCGGTCACGGTCACGACGTTGTTGTGCGGTTCGTCTGGCTCACCGGCCATGTACTCCGTGAAGGAGTAGGTGGCCGTCTCGCCTACGAGCAGGTGGGTCTTGTCGAAACTCGCTACCGGGATCGTCCCGAAGACGGTATCGATAGCGCTCGTCAGGTCCACCGCTTCCGTTCCGGTGTTCTGCACGGTGATCGTGAAGAGCACGTCGCCGCCTGTCTCAGGGACAGACGTCGGCTGGGCGGTCTTGATGACGCTGATCAGCGGCGGCACGTCGGTGAACGTGACGGTCGCATCATCATCGTCGGTGTCGGACCGCTGGAACTCATCGACAGCGGTGACGGTCACGGTGTTGATATGCGGGATGAGCAGGTCGGACGACAGCGTCCGCGTGATGGTGAACGTGAAGGAAGCGCCCGGTGCGAGCACGATATCGAGCCCGCCGTTCTGCCCCTCCGCCGTTGCCAGCAGGTCGCCGAACTTGTCATCGACGATGCTGGTCACGGTCACCGGGAACGCCGACGTGTTGTTGGTGATCTCGAAGCTGAAAACGACCGACCCACCGGTCTCCGGGACCTGCGTGGGCAGTGCGGTCTTCACCACCGAGATCTCCGGGAGCACCTCGACGTTGCCGAAGTCCAGTCCGGTCATCGCGGTCCCATTCGCGACGGTCTTCGTGCCCTGAGGCGCCACGGTGGCGACCCAGCCACCCTGCTGCACCTCGGTCAGCGTGTAGCTGCCAGGAAGGACGCCGCTGAAGGCGTACGCGCCACCAGCGCCTGTGACGGTCTCGGCGTATGCAACGCCACCACGCCACAGCTTGATGGTCCACCCGGCGAGACCGCTCTCGTCCTGGTCCCACACGCCGTCAGCGTCGAGGTCGTTGAACTTCGAGCCGCTGAGCGACGCGGTGTACGTGAAGGTGTTCAGCTTGTCAGCTGTCAGCACCTCAGGCGTGGGCGATGTGCCAAGGAGTATGTCCTCGGTGCCGTACTGCACGCGCCATTCGATCTTCGTGAGCGATCCACCGTAGGGGACCTGCACGGTACCCTGAAGCGGCGAGCCGCTCAGCGCGACCGTGGCATCCGGTCCACCGTTGATCGAATAGCGTACATACGGCTGCGCACCGGCTGGAATGCCCGCGTACGTCAACCGGAACGTCTTCACCACGTCGTCGTGGTAGTTGCCGATGTTCTGGGTCTTGTTGCCTGTCTCGAGGTTCACGATCACAGGCAGCGGCGTGGAGTTCGTCCAATCCGTCTGCTGTACCTCACTCAGGCTGTAGATCGCCGAAGGCAGCGGCCCGAAGCTGAACGCTCCATTCGCATCGGTCACATCGGTGATCGTACCGATCTCGAAGCCGGGCTCCCCGCCCTGCAGGGTGATCGTCCACCCGGCGAGCGTCGGCTCGTTCGCATCTCTCACGCCGTCACGGTCGAGGTCGTTGAACTTGACCCCGGAGAGCGTGCGCGCCGGCGTGGGAACACTTGGCACCGGTACCGTCTTGGCGCCAACGCCGACCATATCGAGGGACCCATGGCCGCTCGACCCGGTCACGTACCCGGCGCCGTTCCGGGACGGGGTCTGCATGTTCCAGTACGCGGTGACCGCAAGATGCGCCTGGAAGTACAGCACGCCGTACTCGCCCGGCGGGATGATCAGATAGCCGTCAGCGAACGACGTCTTGATCAGCTCCGCTGTGCCAAGGGTGGCCGGGTTGACCGGCACATCCTGGCTCGAGGGAGTCGCCGCGGTGGTCGCGGGATACCACGTGTCTCCCGTGTCGGGCTCTGTGGATGTCGTGTACGTACCCCACATGCGGGTGCGGTCGTACATGATTCCCGTGCCTGTGAAGTGGTCAAGCTGGATCGTCGTGAGCGGAACGCTCACGGAATTGACCGAATCCTTGTTCTCGATGACGAGCCTGTAGGGTACCCACTCGCCCTCATCGTAGGATTGGAGGTTGCCGGTGATCCAACCCATGCTCTTGCGAACGCCTTCGAACGTGAAGGAGAGGTTCGTGCTGGTTCCCGGCACGACCGCCGCGATCACCACGGGATCGACCTTCGCCAGAGACATGGACGCATCCGGCGCGGATGCCCCCGGCCGGTTGCTCTTCACCGCGGCGTCGGAACCGCTGTCCTCAGGCGCAGGCGCCTCAGGTGCGTCGACCGGCGGGGGCTCCTCAGCCACCACAGGCGGCGCGACAACGGTGTTGCCGACCGGGATCGGAGCCTCAGGAACGCTCCCGGTTTCCGGCGCTTCGACCGGACCGGCAGGCGATTCCTCGGCAGCTCCGACGCTACCTACGCCATCCTCGGCGTAGACCGCCATCCCCGGGCCCGCTACCGCGACCAGGAGCACGACGGCCACATATGCCGAGAGCCATCGCGTAAGGATCGACGCTCTACTCTTTGCGAATGCCGTCATTGGTAACACCTCCTTGCTGTCCCCCACCCCGAGATCGGGGGGGTCGTGCTCAACAAGCCTGTAAACGAACGGAGACCGGCCCAAGTACATGGGCCGGTCTCACCATTCGCTCGCATCGGACAGCGGTGACCGATAGTTCGTCCGATGTGTCATTGACTCCCAGGGAAGAGTTCATGAGGTATCAAGGTGCTCGGGCCTACTCGAGTATGGATATGCCCATAGGTGCCGAAGTGTAATCCCCGTCACACTACGTTGCGACGTGAGGGTACGATTCAGCGACAGACGGTCGCGCTTCCACCTGAACGGCACATGGCGAGACCCCGCCACAGATAGCATGGCGGGGTCTGGATCACGGGTCCGCAGGGGGCTCAGGCGAACGCGAGTTCGAGCACCTCGTTCATGGACGCCACCGGCACGATCTCCATCTCTGTGCGCACGTGCTCCGGTACGAGCTCGAGATCGCGGACGTTCTCCTTCGGGATGAGCACCGTCTTGATGCCCGCGCGATGGGCCGCCAGCAGCTTCTCCTTGAGGCCGCCGATCGGCAGGACGCGTCCCCGGAGAGTGATCTCACCGGTCATGGCCACCTTGCGCCGGACCGGAACGCCCTTCAGGACCGAGACCAGCGCGGTCGCCATGGTGATGCCCGCCGATGGCCCGTCCTTGGGGATCGCCGCCGCGGGGACATGGATATGCAGGTCGAGGGACTCCGCGAACTCGGCGTCGATCCCGAGCGCTGCGGCGTTGGCCCTGATCCAACTCACCGCGGCCTGCGCCGACTCACGCATGACGTCGCCGAGCTGCCCGGTGAGGGTGAGGCCGCCCTTGCCCTTCATGGTCGTGGCCTCGATGAAGATCACATCGCCGCCCACCTCGGTCCACACGAGACCGGTCGCGACACCCACTTCGTCCTTCTTCTCCGCGAGCCCGAAAGTGAACTTCTCGGGTCCCAGGTAGTCGTGCACGGCCTTGCCGGTCACGCTCGTCTTGCCGGTCTCGCCCTCGACGACCTTACGGGCGACCTGGCGACAGATCGTCGCGATCTGCCGCTCGAGATTGCGGACGCCAGCTTCACGCGTGTAGCGCCTGATGATCTCGCGCAGCGCGCTGTCGGCGATGGACAGCATCTTGGTGGTGAGCCCGTGTTCTTTGAGCTGCTTGGGTACGAGGTACTTCCGCGCGATGTGCAGCTTCTCGTCCTCGGTGTAGCCCGGGAAGTGGATGACCTCCATCCGGTCGCGGAGCGCCGGGGGGATGGGATCGAGCAGATTCGCCGTGGTGATGAACATGACGTCGGAGAGGTCGAACGGCGCCTCAAGATAGTGATCCTGGAACGAGTTGTTCTGCTCGGGGTCGAGCACCTCGAGCAACGCCGAGGTGGGATCACCACGGAAGTCCATGCCCACCTTGTCGATCTCATCCATCATGAACACAGGGTTGTTGGTGCCCACCTGGCTGATGGACTGGATGATGCGACCCGGCAGCGCCCCCACGTAGGTGCGCCGGTGCCCGCGGATCTCCGCTTCGTCGCGCACACCACCGAGCGACATCCGGATGAACTGCCGGTTGAGCGCCCGCGCGATCGACTTGCCGATCGAGGTCTTGCCGACGCCCGGGGGGCCCACGAAGCACAGGATGGGCCCACGCATGTGGTCGGTGAGCTTGTGCACGGCCAGGTACTCGAGCACGCGCTCCTTCACCTTCTCGAGCCCGTAATGGTCCTCATCGAGGATCTCCTGAGCGGCCACCAGGTCGAGCTTCTCCTCGTCGGCCACCGTCCACGGCAGCCCGGTGAGCCAGTCGAGGTAGGTCCTGATGACGCCCGTCTCCGCAGCGGCCTGCGGCATCTTCTCGAGCCGACCGAGCTCCTTGAGCGCCTTCTCGGCGACCTCCTCGGGCATGTCGGCTGCCTCGATCTTCTGCTTGTACTCGTCGACCTCGGCCTGTATCTCGTCGAACTGCCCGAGTTCCTGCTGGATCGCCTTGAGCTGCTCGCGAAGGAAGTACTCTCGCTGGCTCTTCGACATCGACTCCTTGACGCGATTCTGGATCTTGCTGCCGAGTTCGAGGATCTCAAGCTCCTTGCGCAGGAACTCCGAGGTCTTCTGCAGGCGGTCCTTCGGGTCGAGCGCCTCAAGGATCTGCTGCTTCTCCTCGATCTTGAGCGAGAGGTGGAACGTGACGAAGTCGGCCAACCGTCCGGGCTCCTCGATCGATGAGGCCGCCAGGAGCACCTCCTGCGGGATCGGCTTGCCCAGATGCGAAGCGTTCTCGAAGTCGGCGACGAGGTTGCGCATCAGCGCCTGCGCCTCGAGGTCCGCCTGCTTCGGCTCCTCGATGATCTCGACGCGCACCGTCATATGGGGATCCGTCTCGAGGTACTCGACGATCCTGATGCGCTGCACTCCTTCCACGAGCGCTTTGGCCGTTCCATCCGGCAGCTTGAGCTCCTGAAGCACGGTCACGACACAGCCCACGTCGTAGATGTCTCCGGCGCCGGGGTCCTGCGTCTCCGCCTCGCGCTGGGTCACGAGCGCTACGAGGTGGTCGGTGCGCATGCACTGCTCGAGGGCGCTGATCGAGCGCTCTCTGCCCACGAACAACGGCACCACGAGGTTTGGGAACACGATGAGGTCCCGCAGCGGGATCAGCGGCAGCACCTCTGGAATGTGTGTCTGGTCATCTTTGGTGGACATGCGCGTAGACCTCTCGCCTCGTCCCGGATATCGGGCCGTGTGATACTCTCGCCACGTACTTCTCCATCGTACACGAACCCCCTGCCGCTCCCGGCTCCCGGGACAGCGGATCGGACGACCGGATGCACGGATTCATATACAGGAACCGCCTGGCGCTCGCCGCCATGGTAGCCATCACCATCATGTCCCTGCCGGGCGCCGCCGTGCTGCCGGCCGGTCCGGCGTCCGCCGCGCCCGTGACCCAGAGTGTGAGCGCCGAGGTCACCCAGCCCGCGCCTGCGGTTCGAGCGGGAGAGGCCATCGCCGTGTCGGTGACGGTCTCGCTATCGGCACCGGCGGAGTACCTGGAGGTCCGGCTCCGGCTGCGCACCCCCGAGGGCCGTCTCATCTTCCAGAAGACCGAGATACGCTCGGAGGTCAACGAAGGGCGTCACACCGTGCAGTTCGAGCGCAGCGCCGACAATCCGGTGCTGACGCAGGGCCGCTATCCTGTGGAGGTCCGCATCCTCGCGACCGGCTCTGAGCCGACGAACACGTCGAGCAGGGTCCTCGTGATCGACCCCACCGCCACCCGGCAGCAGGTAGCCGTCGTGGCCCGCACGTGGGCCATGCCGGCCGTCGCCCACGACGGGCGCTTCACGGTCGACCCGGCCACTGAGAGCGGGCTGCGTCAGGACCTGACGATGGTGGCGTCCATCGCCTCGGCGCGGCGTGTGCCGCTCGCGCTCATCGTGGCGCCGGTGCTCGTCGAGGAGCTCGGGCGGGCTGCAGAGGGCTATCAGACCGCCGATGGCGGTCAGGTGCTCCCGAACGCCGAGACACCATCCGATGCCGCCGCAACACTCGCATCGCTGGCCGCGGCGCGGGAGGCCGGGCTCCTCACACTGCTCGACACACCATATGCGCTCCCTGACAATGCGGGACTTGCCGAGATCGGCGCCGGCTCCGACCTTGACGCGCAGTGGGCGCGAGCCGACTCGGTCATGCTTGCCGCGCTCCGCTCGAACGCCGCGTCACAGACCGCGTATCTCGGAGAGACCCTGACGGCCACGGCGGTGGCCTCGCTCGCCCGCCGCGATGCCCCGGGCCTGCTTGCACCGGCCGCTGCGTTCGAGGATATCGAGGGCGAGCCGGCCACAGGCCTGCACCCCCTCGGCGAGGGCGGTCCGGTGGCGATCATCCCCGATGATGACGCATCGGCGGCCGTCGAGATCGGTCCCGCCGAGTTCTATGATGTGATGTTCGACCGCATCGGAACGGACCCGATCGTGCTGCTCATCGACATCGGTCCCAGCTCACGCAGCAGCGCGACCGACGTGCAGCGCGCCCTCGACCTGGTAGAACGCTCGGGTTGGCTCCGGCTTGCCGCGATCGACGATCTCGTTCCCGCCGATGGCGCGACGCCGGTCGAGCTACGCACTGGCGTGGAGAGCGACGCACCAGCGGCACACTGGCGCGCCGTAGAGGAAGCTCGCACCTTACTCCTCGCCTACCGGGAGGCTGCAGGGCCCGAGGACCCGGACGTCGAGTCGTTGTCACGCGCGTTGCTCGTGACCGAAAGCGGGCTCTGGGCCGGCGCCAACGGCGCGTGGCCCGGTACCGGCAGAGCGCGTGAGATGGCCGGGGACGTGACGCGGTTCGTCGCCTCGGAGTTCGAGAAGGTCTCCATCGACGCCAAGGACGTGACCCTTTCGGGGAGCGCCGGCGACGTCCCGTTCACCCTCGTGAACAACACCGGCAAGCACCTCGGCCTTACCGTTGTGGCGACGTTCAGCGACGGCGGCGCGGAGGAGATCGTCCAGCGCGTCGAGGTGGACCCGATGGAGAACTTCATCACGGTGCCCGTCGATCTTCGGAACAGCGTGGCCTCCGACCTCGAGGTGACCGTTCGCTCGGGGGACATCATCGTCGCCCGGACCGATGTCACAGTGCGCGCCTCATACATCGACCGCCTCGGAACGGTGGGCATGGTGGTACTGGTCTTGCTCGTACTGCTCCTCGTCATCCGCCGCCGTATCGGGCGACCGAATGCTGCTACTATCGATGACGAGATGAGTCCCGTTTCAGAACAGTGACCACCCAAGACGAACTGCGAGTGTGAGCCGATGCGAACCGTAGTGCTCGATACGAACGTCCTTCTCTCGGATCCGGGCGTGATCTTCTCCTACCCGGACGCCGAAGTGATCGTGCCCGAGACGGTGCTCGGCGAGATCGACAAGCTCAAGACGTCTCGCGTGGACCCCGACCTGCGCTTCCGGGGACGTGAGGTCAGCCGCATCCTCTTCGACTTCTCGGAGACCGGGAGCCTCGTCGATGGTGTGGATATGCCCGACGGCGGACGTCTGCGGGTGCTGCCGCTCGACCCGGACGTGTCGCTACCCGAGGGACTCTCGACCCGCAACGCGGACGACCGCATCCTCGCGGCGGCCTACCAGGCGTGCGCAAGCGGCTGCGAAGGCCTGACGCTGGTCACGAACGACCTGAACATGCTGCTCAAGGCCCAGACACTCGGACTCAAGGTCGAGCGCAGGGACGAGGGTCGGGCCAGCTGGGGCAAGCGCACCACCCGCTGGTTCCAGCGCTACAAGACACCGCTCACCATCCTGGCGATCGCAGTGGCCGTCTTCGCGGGCGTCCTCGCACTGTCGATCTACACCTCGAGCCTGGCCGACCGCGACCCCGCCACCGTCGGCGTGCCTACCGAGTTCCGCGACCAGCTCTCGCAGAACCAGCGCAATCTGCTCGACGGCCTGATGGTCCTCGAGAGCCGTCCGTCGGACCGCGACGCGATCAAGCAGGTGGCCGACGCGTACTACGGCATGCACAGCGAGTCGGGCAACGCGGCGTACGCGCAGAAGGGCATCACCTACTACACGAAGTACCTCGAGCAGGACGCCGGCAACAACGAGGTCCGCACCGATATGGCCGTTCTGTACTTCTACACCGGACAGACGGACCAGGCGATCCAGGGGCTGTCCACTGTGCTGCAGGAGGAGCCCGAGCACCTGCAGGCCAACTTCAACATGGGCATCTTCTACTGGAAGGGCCGCACCGACTATCAGGCCGCGGCACGGCAGTTCACGACCGTCATCGACATCAGCAAGTCGTCGACCGACGCGCACGCCGAGATGATCGCCGAACAGGCGGTCGCGAACCTGCAGCAGATCCGCACCGAGGCCGCTGCCGCCGGTGTGACCATCGAGATCGACGAAGGCATACTCACGGAGGGGACCATCTGATGGAGACTGTAGACATCGCGGTGATCGGCGGCGGTCCGGCCGGTCTCACCGCCGCGCTGTACGCCGCCCGCGCCCGGGCAAAGACCGTGGTGTTCGAGACCGCGCTCCCCGGTGGCCAGATCATCACGACCGACTGGGTGGAGAACTACCCCGCGTTCCCCGAGGGCATCTCCGGCGCGGAGCTCGGCGAGTTGATGCACCGTCAGGCCGAGCACTTCGGCGCCGAGTTCCGCACATTCGCGCAGATCGAGTCGATCGTGCCGCAAGACCTCGACTTCCTGCTCACCGACTCCGAAGGCGCCCAGGTGCTCGCGCGCTCGGTCATCCTTGCCACCGGCGCGGTCCCCAAGCGCCTCGGCGTGCCCGGCGAGGCCGAGTACACCGGCCGGGGTGTCTCGTGGTGCGCCACATGTGACGGCGCGCTGTTCAGAGGTAAGACCGTCGCGGTGATCGGCGGAGGCGACGCGGCGGCCGAAGAGGCGATGTTCCTCACCAAGTTCGCCGAGAAGGTCTACCTCATCCACCGGCGCGACGAACTCCGCGCCACCAAGTGCATCCAGGAGCGCTGCTTCGACAACAGCAAGATCGAACTCAAGTGGAGCCGGACCATCCGCGAGGTCAAGGGCGAGGGCGGCAAGGTCATCGGCGTGGACCTGGTGGCCACGAACGGCGACCCTGATGAGTTCCTCCCGCTGGATGGCATCTTCATCTTCGTCGGCGTCGAGCCGAAGAGCGCCCTTGTCGCCGACCTTTGCGACCTCGACGACGGCGGCTACGTGAAGATAGACCCGAACGGCCTCACGTCGTACCCTGGGCTGTACGCCGCGGGTGATGTGACCGTTGGAGAGCTCAAGCAGGTGGTCACCGCGGCGGCCGGCGGTGCGTCGGCCGCATTCGAAGCGGTCCGGTACATCGACGACCGTCTGTGTTCGATCGGCTAAGCGTCGGCAGACGCGAACGGAGGACCTGATGAGCGAGAACCTCAAGCACGTGACCGATGACAGCTTCCAGGCGGACGTGCTCGACAGCACCAAACCCGTGGTCTTGGACTTCTGGGCGCCGTGGTGCGGCCCCTGCCGCATGATGGAACCCGTGCTGGAGGAGATCGCCGCCGAGCACCCCGGCATCACCGTGGCCAAGCTCAACGTCGATGAGAATCCCGTGACGGCGACCAAGTACGACGTGCTCTCCATCCCCACGCTGATCGTCTTCTCAGGTGGCGAGGTCGGCAAGAAGCTCGTGGGCGCGATGCCCAAGAAGCGCCTGGTCGACGAACTGTCCACCTGGCTCGGCTGATCCGGAGCTGCGCGTGAACACGCGGGTCATGGTCGTTGATGGCATGGGTGGCCGCATCGGTCAGGAGATCGTCCAGCGGCTCCGTGCCACCTTCGGCGAGACCATAGAGATCCTCGCCGTGGGTACGAACTCGACGGCCACATCCGCCATGCTCAAGGCGGGCGCGAACCGAGGCGCCACCGGTGAGAACGCCGTGCGCGTGACGGTCCGCGACGCCGACATCCTCATCGGCCCGCTCTCGGCGCTCATCCCCGATTCGATGATGGGCGAGGTGACGCCCGCCATGGCCGAAGCGCTCGCGCTTTCGCGCGCCCGCAAGGTCATGCTACCGTTGACGAATCCCAGGATCGACCTGGTCGGGACCACGAAGGACCCACTGCCCCACTTGCTCGAGGAGGCCATCACCGTGGTGGCCTCGGCGCTCGAATAGGAGGTGTGAGGTATGTGTGAGGCTCGCGTGGTCATCGAGGGACCCGACGGTTCCGAGATCGAGGCGATCGACGATATCACCACGATCGTGCCCGAGGACGGGACGCTCAAGCTGTACGACCTGTACGGGGGTCACCGTGCTGTCGAGGCGACGCTCAAGGAAGTGCGTCTGCTCGACCATGTGGTCGTCCTGAGCACCCGGTAGACAGACCGTTCGGCGCCGCCGTAGGCGGCGGCCTCAGCCCGGAAGGCAGGTACATCCATGTGTGAAGGCGGCATCAACACCGGCCAGATGAAGCTGGCGGTTGCCATGATCAACGACGCGCTCGCGCTCTCGCAGCAGCACCTTGAGCAGCTCCACCATCTGGCCGACCAGGGTCGCAGGGCCGCAACGAGCGCCGAGCTCGCCCAGGTCACGGTCATGCTCGGCGAGGCACGCGAGAAGCTCGATAGCGCGGTAGCGAAGCTTTCGTTGGCTGACGACGACGTCACCATCGAGCGTCTGTAGAACGACCAACGGATCGGCCCGGCGCAGGGCCGAAAGCGCGTTTCCCCGAAGGGTTCCGCACGAGACGATCAGCAGTTCTGATGAGGGAGGACTCTCGTGCACATTCCTGACGGTATGCTCGAGGCACGTACCTGGATCCCGGCGTGGATCGGCTCCGCCGGTGTGCTCGCGTACGGCGCACGACGCGTGCGCGCCATGCTCTCCGACGGCACCATCGTGATGATGGCCGTGATGGCGGCGCTCATATTCGCGCTGCAGATGCTCAACTTCCCTGTGGCCGGCGGCACGTCCGGGCACTTCGCCGGAGGCGCCGCGGCGGCCATCGTCCTCGGACTCTGGCCGGCGATGCTCGTGATGGCAGCGGTGGTCGCCATCCAGGCGCTGCTGTTCGCCGACGGCGGCATCACCGCACTCGGGGCGAACCTGTTCACCATGGCTATCGTCGGCCCGCTGGTGGGGCGTGCGGTCTACGTGACGGCACGGCGGGTCTCCAGCGGAAGGACCGCGCAGCTCGCCGGCTCCTTCGCCGCCGCCTGGGGCGCGTGTGTGGTCGCTGCGCTCGCGGCGGCCGTGCTGCTGTGGCTCTCGGGCCGCGCGCCGCTCGGTGCCGTGACTGCGGCCATGGGGCTCTGGCACGCGCTCATCGGCATCGGTGAGGGGGCGATCACCGCCGGCCTGGTGGGCTACCTGCTTGCCGTCCGCCCCGACCTGCTCGCCGACGCCGACCGGCAGCCCGACGCGGCGGTCGTCCGTAAAGTGGCCATCGTACTCGGCGTCATCGCCCTCGTGGCGGCGAGCGTATCGTTTCTCGCCTCCTCGAACCCTGACGGTCTCGAGTACGCCTACGAACAGGTGGGCTCGGCGTTCGAGGGCATGACGCTGCTCGAGGGCCCGATGCCTGACTACGTGGTACCCGGCATCGCCAACGAAACGCTCGCCGGAGTGCTCGCCGGCATCGTGGGCGTGGTGGTCACCGGCGTGCTCGCGTACGCGGGGCTCACCGGGCTACGCGCCCGCAGGGCCGAAGAAGGGCAGCGGTGAGCCCGAGGCCACACACGCATGGCGATCCAGGGCTGCCCGGGGTGCACCGCGAGGAGCACCGCCACGCCGGGCAGCCCGCGCATCGCCATCCGCACCATCACCGCGCCGAGACGGGGACGGTGCCCCACGAACACGCGCATCCCACCTCGTTCGAGTCGCTCACGTACACCGTCTCGCCGATACATGCGCTCGATGCCCGGACGAAGATCGTGGGGGCCACGGTCCTGATCCTCGGAGTCGTCTTGACTCCTCCGCTCCGGCTCGCCGAAGCGCTGCTGCTCGCTGCGCTCCTCGCGGCGCTCACGGCGACGGCCCGTCTGCCCGTGGGGCGGCTGGTGACACGAAGCGCCGCGGTCCTGCCCTTCGCCGGCACGATAGCGCTGCTTGCGCCGCTCGGCGCCGATGGCGGCTCGTGGAACATCGGAGGGCTGATGTCGGCCTGGGCCGGCGGTGGCCTTGTGATCACCTGGGGCATCCTCTCCAAGGCGTGGTTCTCCGCCTTCTGCATGCTCCTTGTCGCCGCCAGCACGAGACGGGCCGACCTCCTCGGCGCGCTGCGAAGACTGAAGGTGCCCGAGGTCTTCGTGATGCTGCTGTCGTTCATCACCCGTTATGTCGGCGTGCTCGGTGAGCAGCTCCGCTCGCTCCGGACCGCGATGGTGAGCCGCGCGCCTACGCTTCGCGGCCGCGCGCTGCTCCGGTCGCTCGGCAGCATCGCCGGCAACCTGTTCGTCCGTTCGTATGAGCGTGGAGAGCGCATCCACGCGGCAATGGTCTCCCGCGGGTACACGGGCACGCTGCCGATCACCACTCGCGGTAGGCTGAGGTCCGCGGACATCCTGTTCATGGCGATGGCGGCGCTGTCGGCGTTCGCGATCGCGCTGTACTGAGAGGCATCCATGGAAGCCCGAAACCGACACGGCCTGATCGAGCTCCACGGCGTCACCCACCGCTATCCCGATGGCACGGAGGCCCTTCGGGGCATCGACCTCACGGTAGCCGAGGGCAGATCGCTCGCGCTGCTCGGCCCGAACGGGGCGGGCAAGTCCACGCTCCTGTTGCACCTGAACGGCATCCTCCGGCCCACGACGGGCAGCGTTCGCGTCGATGGCGCCGAGGTGACCAGCGCAACGGTGCGGGATGTGCGGCGGAGGGTGGGCCTGGTCTTCCAGGACCCCGACGACCAGCTCTTCATGACCACGCTGTACGAGGACGTGGCCTTCGGCCCGCTCAACGGGGGCGCCACGCCCGACGAGGTGGACCGTCTGGTCCACACGGCGCTCCACGAAGTGGGGCTCGCCGACGCCGCCAGCCGGCCGGGGCATCACCTGAGCTTCGGCCAACGCAAGCGTGCCGCCCTGGCCACGGTGCTCGTGATGGAGCCGCGCGTGCTGGTGCTTGATGAGCCCACCGCGAACCTCGACCCGCGGTCCCGTCGGCAGATGGTGGCGCTCCTCGCCTCGCTCGGCACCACGGCCCTTGTGGCCACACACGACATGGATGTGGCGTGGGAGCTGTGCACCGACGCGGCGGTGATCGACGACGGGACGATCGTGGCCGCGGGACCGAAGGAGCGTATCCTCACCGACGCGGCACTCCTCGAGGCGCACGGACTCGAGATGCCGTGGGCGGTGCGGACCGGCGCGGCGGACGCTCCTGCTACAATCGCCCCATGAGCAAGAAGAGCCGCTTCAAGCAGACACGCCCGCACCGCACGGTGTTCGCGCCGGAGACGGGCGAGGCGCCCATGTACTGGGAGTGTCCTGTGTGCGGCTACATCAGCGGGGACCCGCTGTTCATGGACGGCAACCATCCCTGCCCCATCTGCGGCGCTACCGATGGGGAGCGTCGCGAGTACCCGACCGAGCGTATCCGCAGACTCGATGCGCGCATCCGGCAGTACAACCGTGACGGCGATCATGAGATCGTGGTCATCCTCGTGATGGCGCTCCTCGAGGCCGTGCTCGAAGACATCCTTGACCGCATCATGAGCGCGCAAGGTGCGACGGTCCCCCTTCGCAAGATGATCATGGACACCCAGCGCGCTATCGGCACGCGCATCGGCAAGCTGTTCCCCGCGCTCGTGGGCGAGGAGTTCGAGGAAGCCGCCGCCGAACTCGGCTACCGCGACTTCCCCTACCGCTGGCGCGAGCTTCGCGAGGCCCGGAACGCCTTCATCCACGACTCTCCGTACAACGACGCGCGTGAGACGCTTCAGCCCGCGATGGGCGACGTCGCGATGGACCTTCTCGACCAGTCATACAAGCTGTTCGTGTTGCTCAACAACCGGTTCGTCGCCGACGGATTCAGCGAGGGCTAAGGGCGTGCGCGCGGTCTCACTGCACGTCACGGGAGTGGTCCAGGGCGTGGGGTTCCGCCCGTTCGTGTACACGCTCGCGACGCGCCTCGGCGTACACGGCTGGGTCAAGAACACCTCGGATGGCGTCTTCGCGCACGCCGAGGGTGACGCCGATGCCGTAGCCGTGTTCGTGCGCGACATCCGCGACCAGGCGCCGCCGATGGCGGTGGTGAACGCCGTGGAGACCGTGGAGGTGCCCGCCGAGGGGCACACGGCGTTCGTGATCGTGGAGTCCGAGGCGATCGCCGGTGCGATGACGCTCGTCTCGCCCGACATCGCGACGTGTGATGCCTGTGCTGCAGAGATGCGCGATCCGGGAAACCGCCGCTTCGGCTATCCGTTCACCAACTGCACCAACTGTGGACCGCGTTTCACCATCATCGAGGACGTGCCGTACGACCGTCCGCTCACCACCATGCGCGACTTCCCGCTCTGCGACGAGTGTGCCGCCGAGTACGCCGACCCGGCCGACCGGCGGTTCCACGCACAGCCGAACGCGTGCTTCCGGTGCGGGCCCAGGTTGTATCTCAACATCGCCGAGGGTGGTGCGTATGGGGTGGGGGCGCCGTGCTCAGACAGTCCTCGGCGGGGCCCCTCGGCTGTCGGGCGCGCCACCGGCGCACCCGACGCCTCCCCCGCCTGCGGAACTGCGCCGGCTACCCCCACCCCATACCTCACCACTCGGGACATCGAGGACAGGGAATGGAAGC
>Ga0209066_10004320_pt1 | contig 15603 bp, 15 predicted proteins | sample All_14_2_FD_187198 | JGI IMG/M metagenome (GOLD analysis project Ga0209066, IMG submission 187198) | Freshwater microbial communities in response to fracking from Pennsylvania, USA - Allegheny Zone_MetaG_DW_15 (SPAdes) (version 2) ...
CTTACGAGCCCTACTTCACGCTGGTCAAAGCCATCGAAGGCAACAGCCTGTACGACATCAAGGACGCCGCCGACGCGCTGATGATCAGCTTTGGCGACATCAACACCGCCCTGATCAAGGCCATGGCATCGGCCTCGGAACTGGACTGAACGCCACCTGGGGGCACCCCCAGGATGAAGGGTAAACCCTTGCTATTCGGGTGAGAGTCAGTATCCTCTGGCTTCACTATGAATGCATTCGCCCCCCTCCTCGGTGTCATGGTGCTGTCGGTTGTACTGGTGGCCAACTTCTTCAAAGCCGCCTGGACCCTGGGCATCTTGCGTGCATTCGGTCGGCGCCATCAGGTTCGCTGGCGCACCCTGGCTGCGGGCAGTCTGGCTGCCTGCCTGCCGTTTGCCGGGGCCCTCCTGGCGCTGGTCATGATCCCCTCCGACAACAACATCGACCTGTCCCTGTCGGCGGCGCAACTGTCCGTGCAATTGGCCACCAGCGGCTTGCTCATGCACGTCATCAATGACCGCCTCATCATCTGGGGCAGCGCCGCACAGCCCCACGCGTAAGATGCGGCATGCTTGCCGACACCCCTTACGACGACCTCACCCCTGACCTCGTTCTCGATGCGCTGGAAGCCCTCGGCCAGGCTGTAGACGGCCGGCTGCTGCAACTCAACTCCTACGAAAACCGTGTCTTCCAGGTCGGCCTGGATGGGGGTGCTTTCGTGGTGGCCAAGTTCTACCGGCCCGGCCGCTGGAGCGATGCGCAGATCCTCGAAGAACACGCCTTTGCCCACGAACTGGTGGCCGCCGAAGTGCCCGCCGTGCCCCCCATGACGCTGACTGTGACGCCTGACCGGGACAGCAGCGCGCAGACCCAGGTCCAGGGCGATCCGCCCACACTGGGCTTTTTCAAAGGCTACCGCGTGGCCGTCAGCGCACGCCGAGGCGGCCGCTCGCCCGAACTTGAAGACCCCGAGGTACTGACCTGGTTGGGCCGCTTCCTGGCCCGCCTGCATGCCGTCGGTGCCCAGCAGCCCTTCACGCATCGCCTCAAGCTGGGCGTGGCCGAAACCGGCCGCAGCGCACGCCAGTGGCTGGCCGACAGCGACAGCCTGCCCATCGAAACCCGCAGCAACTGGCTGGCCGTGACCGACCAGGCGCTCGACCTGTGCCAGCAGGCGTTTGACCGCATCGACGGCCTGCGCCTGATCCGCCTGCATGGCGACTGCCACCCCGGCAACATCCTGTGGACACCTGATGGCCCGCACTTCGTGGACCTGGACGACGCGTGCATGGGCCCGGCTGTGCAGGACTTCTGGATGATGCTCAGTGGCGACCCGCGCGAACGCCAGGTCCAGTTGCATGCCCTGTTGGAAGGCTACGAATCCTTCGCCGAATTCGACTGGCGCGAACTCAAGCTGATCGAGCCTCTGCGCACCCTGCGCATCATCCACCACAGCGCCTGGCTGGCCCGCCGCTGGCACGACCCCGCCTTCCCCATCGCCTTCCCCTGGTTCGGCTCGGGCAACTACTGGCAGCAACAAATCGACCTGCTGCGCCAGCAGATCGACACCATGCAGACCCCGGACGACCAACCAGCCTGGATGCTGGACTGAACGGGAAATCCGGACACCCATAGGGGTTCGCGGTCGACGCTGGCGTGACTTTGTCTCGCGCCATCCCACCCCGTTTTGGAAGCCGACACCGGCGCATAGTAAGGTCGCCCGGTCTAGCAATCTGGAGACCCTGGCATGGCCGTCGTCGATTCCCCGTCACCCGCCTCATCCGGCTTGAGCGACTGGCTGCTGGAGCTGGTCATCGGGGTGACCGTGGTCGTGCTGGCCGTCGGTGTATGGGCCTTCACGCACTACAGCGACCAGACCTCGCAGGACAAACCCACGCCCGTCTGGCTGGGCGTTGCCAAGGTCATGGCCCAGATGTCGGACGGTCGCATGGTCAGCATCAAGGTCAACCTGCGCCTGGCCGACGAAGACGCCGTCGACCAGCTCGAACCCCACATCCCTGCCTTCAAGGCGCTGATTCAGGAAACGGGCACGCAACTGTCCCGCGAAGAACTGCAAGGCCGCGAAGGCATGAAGCACTTCGCCAAGGCCATCGTTGGCACGCTCAATGGCTACCTGGACGAGCGCAACGAACCCGCCAGGATCAAGTCCCTGGCCTTCGAAGAGCTGATGCTCATGCCCTGATGCGCTGACGCACCAGCAGGCTGGTCAACAAGGCGGCCAGCAAGCCCAGCAGGCCGCTCAATTCGACGGCACCGCCACCGCCGCCACCATCGCTGGGCTTCTTGACAGATGACGTGGTCGCCCTCGGTCCGGGCACGTTGACCCATTGGTCGATCGTGGCCGTGTCGGTGGTGTTGTCCTGCACCGTCAGGCGAACCTTGAACAGGCCCGGCGCAGAAGGCGTGACCGTGACCACGCTGTCATCCACCGTGCGCACCAGGCCCGACACAATGCCGCCACCATCGAGCAAGGCCCAGCTATAGCTGACGATGCCCGCGCCACCCGGCTTGGGCATGGAGCCCGCCGCACTCAGTTGCAAGACCTGGCCGGGCAGCGGCACCTCTGGCGTCGTCTGCACCACCGCCACGGGGTCGGCCACAGCCGCCAGCACAGCCGCCGCCACATTCAGCATGCCGGCGCCACAGGTGGTGGTCGTGCAATAGCACTCGATCTGCTCGACTCCGTCCGGCGCGCGGCACGCACTCGTGCCCATGGCCGCGCCCGAGATCGGGAAAGCCCGCGCCGACACCTTCAACAAGGACGCCACAGCAGCGGGCGTCAGGCTGGGCCGCGCCGCCAGCATCAGGGCCACCGTGCCACTCACCTGTGGCGCTGAAAAACTGGTGCCCACCAATTGGCGGTCACTCTGGTTGGAATAGGTTGAACCGCCGCTGGCGTCAGCCACGGGCACGGTCAAGCCAATGTTCGTGGCCGTCAGAATGGGATAGCGACACTCCGCTGCATCCACGCAGTTGCCGCTGGGCGCGCTGATCGTGACCTCAGGCCCCAAGGCCGAGTAGCCCACCTTGGTCCCAATGTGCCGCAAGCCGCCCACCGCGATCACACCTGGGCAATTGGCGGGCGTGTCCACCGCCAGGCCGGTTGAATTGCCAGCAGCAGCCACCACCACCACGCCCAAAGAGGCCAACTCGCGGATCACCGACTTGTAGGCGTCCGAGCAAGCCGAATCGCCACCCAGGCTCAGGTTCAAAACCCTGGCCGGGTGGGTGTTGGCAGGCACACCGCCCACGGGCAGGCCTGCGGCCCAACGCATACCCGCCAGGATGTCGGAGTCCCAGCCACCACACTTGCCCAGCACCCTCACAGGCAACATGCGGGCATCCCAGGCCACCCCGGCCATGCCGATGCCGTTATTCGTCGACGCCCCGATGATGCCGGCCACCTCGGTGCCATGCCAGTCGCTTCGGCTCCGCACATCGCAGCCCGCGTAAATGGCCGGGTTGGCCTGGATTTCCGATAGCGGCAACCAGTCGCCCAGGTCCGAGGCATCGGCATTGCGGCCGGTGCTGGTCCTGGCCCTCACCGCCTCGGCGATCATGTTGTACCCCGGCGGCCAGAACTTGGCGCTGAGGTCCGGGTGGTCCAGCCGCACGCCCGTGTCCAGCACGGCCACGGTCTGACCACTGCCCGTTGACAAGTCCCAGGCGCCAGGCGCGTTGATGGCCGCTGGCGTGGTGCTGTCCGGCGCGCGCAGATACCACTGACCCGCGCTCACATAGCCGCTGGCAGAGGCATACAGCGGGTCCGTGGGCACAGCAGACGGCTGGCGCCAACCGTCGACCACGGCGAACTCCACGTCGCTGTCCTGGGCCAGGCGGGCCGCCAGTGCTTGCGAAGTGATGCCTGCCGCCATGGCCACATGCGTGCGCTGAGCCAGCTCCCGGCCATCTTGCACACCCAGCCCCCAGCGCCGCCCCAGACGCTGCATGGGCTGCACCGACTCAGCAGACTGCGCCTGCAAACGCACGCTGGACAAGACAGTGGCGCCAGATTTCAGTTTGACAATCACCCGGGCATACGGCGTCTGGCTCGATTGCGCCGGGGCCTGCAAGGACAAGGGCAACATCACCAGCGCCAACACCAAGGGGCGCAACCATCGACAACAGTTCATGGGCCAAAACGTCATATGTATTGACGCCCATCTTATGTGACGCAAGGCGAGCGCTTCATGACTGCCTCATTTCGCAGCAAACCAGGCGTTTAGCCTGGGGCAAGCCCGTATCCCCCATGCTTGCCAACAAGCTTATCCACAGCTTGCGGGGACAAGTCTGGTGACTTGTGGGCACCATCAAGTACATTGGGACGAACCAACATCGAAAGCAGGCCCCCATGCGCACAACCACCTCTATCGCATTGCTGTGCGCCACGGCCTGGCTTTCTGCCTGCGCAGCCTTCCCGCAAGAACGCTACGCCGGCCCGGTCGTGGCCGTGCCTGCTGACGCCGTGGCCCGCTGCACCCTGATCGACAAACTGCAAAGCAGTTCGGGCCTGGTCGGCTTTTTTGGCCCCAAGGGCGTCGACAACATCAAACAGAACCTGCTCAAGCAGGCAGACGCGCTGGGCGCCACCCACATGGTCTGGGGCGAACCCAGCGTGGGCTATGACAGCACCGCCCTGTCAGGACAGGCTTACCGCTGCCCGCCGTCCGAAATACCGCGCTGAACGCGATTCCACCTTAAATTTGCATGAATACCGGGGTTTTCGGATTCAGTTTGCGATGAGCTGGGGCGATATGCCTGTGACAACACAGGGACCCGTCATGCTCAACCACACAGCCGCCACCGCCACACCGCCACCCAAGGCGGCAGCGCCCAGCTTGCATGACCTGCTCAAGGACATCGGCATCCCGCCACGCCCCAGTGCCCTGGTCGATCTGCAGCAGGAGTTGCAACGCGAAGCCCCCCGCATCGACAAGCTGGAGGCCATCGTCAATGGCGACGTGGCCATGTCCGCCGCCCTGCTCAAAGTCGTGAACTCGCCCTGGCTGGGGCTGAGTCGCCGCGTGGGCACGGTCTCCGAAGCGTTCAGCATCCTGGGCCTCAAACGCTGCGAGCACATCCTGACCGAGATCGCCCTGCGCAAGGTGCTGCCCACCGACGGCCCCGCGCTCTACAGGTTCTGGGACGTGTCCTCCAAGCGCAGCCAGGCCATGGGCCTGCTGGCCGATCGCGTGGGCATCGAGCCCGCCACGGCGCAGACGATGGGCTTGTTTGCCGACGTGGGCATTCCCCTGCTGGCACAGCGCTTTGCCCAACCCTCCTACATCGACACCCTGAGCGAAGCCAACCAGAGCGAACGCTCCTTCACCCACATCGAGCAGGACCGCCACGGCACCGACCACACCGTCATCGGCTCGCTGCTGGCGCGCACCTGGGGCCTGAATCTGCACGTGGCGCAGGCTGTGCGCGCTCACCACGACTACGACATCCTGAACACCAGGCGAACCAGCATCGTGGAAGAACTCGTCGCCCTGTGCCTGGTGGCCGAGCACATCATCCAGCGCTTCCAGGGCCTGAACCTGCACGTGGAGTGGCTCAAAGGCGGTGAATCGTCCATGCAGACCCTGGCCTTGTCGCAAACCGATGTGGACAACTGGGCCGACGAACTGCACGACCGCTTCACGGCGGAGGCCTGAACACGGGGCCACATCAAAGGCATCAAGGGCATGCATTGACCAGGGGGCAACGGGCAAGCAGACTAGATGCACCCCGGCCCGACCTGGCGCGTGAAAGGAGCCCGACATGCATGACGACGACGAAGACGATGCGCCGCCTGTCGAACTCCTGCTCGCCGTACCGACTGCCCAACGCGCCGAGTTCGCCTACTTGCGCAGCCTCGCCGCGCTCAAGGACATCTGGCTCTACCCCAGTTCGACCGACGATGGCGTGGTCGGATTCAGGGTTGATCGTCAGGGCGAGGCATCTGTGCGTTGCCCTGACATGGCAGCCCTTCGCGCGCAACTGGTGGAACTTGGCCTGCCCTTGCTGTCGCCAGACGAGTTACAGCAGTTGCTGCAAGGTTTTCTGGATGACTTCACGCTCGGCATGCAAGACACCGACGGGCCGCATGAAACGCATTGACTGCCTGGGCTGCGCTCGGCACACCCCAGAAGTGCAAAAGCCCCATGAATACGGCGATTCAAGGGGCTCTTGTCAGTGTCAGGTGCATCAATGACGCATGATGACAAGTGGTTCCTGGCGGAGAGGGCGGGATTCGAACCCGCGGTGGGGATAAACCCACACACGCTTTCCAGGCGTGCGACTTAAACCGCTCATCCACCTCTCCGAAGCCCGCTATTGTAGCAAGGATTTCACTCAGTTCAGCGCGACCTTCTTGCCGTCCTTGTAGGCGTACAGCGTCATGGCGGGGTTCTTCAACTCGCCATTGGGCTCGAACGCCACTTTGGCCGTCACGCCCTGGTAGGCCGCTTCACCCAGCTTGGGGCCATAGACCTTCGGGTCTGTCGAGTTGGCGCGCTTCATGGCGTCAACCAGCACCATGGTGGCGTCGTAGGTGTAGGGCGAATAGACCTGGTACTGGCCAGGGAACTTGGCGTCGTACTTGGCACGCCAGGCCTTGCCGCTGGGCAGCTTGTCCAGCGAAGCGCCGCCCACGGCGCACACCACATTGGCCAGTGTCTTGGCGCCGCTGGACAGTTCCATGAGCTTGTCCGTGCAGATGCCATCACCGCCAAACAGGTAGGCCTTGTTCAAACCCAGTTGCTGCATCTGACGCAGCATCGGGCCGGCCTGCGGGTCCATGCCGCCAAAGAAGATGCCATCTGGCTTCTTGCTCTTGATGGCCGTCAGGATGGCCATGAAGTCCACGGCCTTGTCGTTGGTGTACTGCTGGCTGACCACCTCGATGCCCAGCTCTTTCGCGACCTTGGCAAACACCTCGGACACGCCCTTACCGTAGGCCGTACGGTCGTCAATGATGGCGACCTTCTTGAGCTTGAGCGTGTTCTTGGCGTAGGTGGCCAGGCCGGCGCCCAGCGCGTTGTCGTTGGCCAGCAGGCGGAACACGTTCTTGTAACCCAGCTGCGTCAGCTCCGGGTTGGTGGCTGATGGCGTGACCATGGGCAGGCCGCACTGGTTGTACACCTTGGAAGCCGGGATCGTGGTGCCTGAGTTGAGGTGGCCCACCACGCCATTGACCTTGGCATCGCACAGCTTCTGGGCTGCCGCCGTGCCCTGTTTCGGGTCAGCGGCATCGTCTTCGGCCACCAGTTCGAACTTGACCTTCTTGCCGCCGATGACCAGCGCTTGTGCGTTGAGCTCGTCCACGGCCATGCGGGCGCCGTTTTCATTGTCGCGGCCATAGTGCGCCTGCGCGCCGGATACCGGCCCGACATGCCCGATCTTGACCACCGTCTGGGCTTGCACGCCTGTTGCCGTTGTCAGCACACACACCGTCGCGGCGGCCAGCGCCACACCACGCACACCCGTGATCAAAACAGATCCAGACTTCATGTCGACCTCAATATGGATTGGTTAGGAAAAAGAAACGCCTTGGCCACGCTCAACGCTGACGCAGCTTGGCCACTTCCTGGGCCACTGAACGCGCCACCACGTCGCGCATTGTGCTGCTGAGCTCTTCACGCAGATCCCGTACCAGGGCTTCGCTGTGCCGAGCCAGGATGGGCGAGATGGCTTCGCGCAAACGAAAGTCCAGCATGCCGTCCAGTTGTCGCTGCACATCGCCCAGCACCTTGGCTGTCAACTGGGCTTCGTTGATCACGGGCACAGGCTGGGCTACCGGCGCAGGTACCGGTACCGGCACAGGCCGGTTCGTCATGGCCACAGGCTCAGGCACAACAGACTGCAGAACGGGCAATTCAACCACCGGCAGCGAAGGCAGCACCACCGTGCTCATGGGCGTCCAGTTGGATGAGGCCTGGCTGGATTGAAGCCCGGAGGTGACGATCGGTGCGGCAGCCGGCGAGCCCACGGCTGGCGCAGCCGGGCGCGGCGTGTTGTTCATGCCCACGTCGGCCACAGGTGTCGGGCTCAGCAACTCGATCACCTCGGTGAGCGTGGGCACCTGCGCGGGGTTGGGGTGTGCAAACTGGTTCATTCTTTGACCTCATGCGGCTGGACTTGCCAACCCAGCGCTGCGTAAGCCTTCCAGCGCTGGCGACCCAACTGGCGGTCTTCAGGCTCGTTGCTCACGATGTCGAACAGGCGCTCGAAGCGGTCCATGGCGGGCGGCATGGCCTGCCCGATATTGACCAGGATGCCCCGTTCGCCCGGGGCTGTAGCCGGGTCAGCCGCCAGCCAGATCGGCGTGTCGTTCAAACGGGCCGGCAGGGCCTGGTTGGCGGGCGCCAGAACGTGAGGCACGAACTCTTGCTCGTCAAACACCCACAGTTGTTTGTCCAGTGTGCGCAAGGACGCCGCGTCGCCGGTCACCACCACCCTCGCGCCGGCACGGTAGGCCTTGCGCAGCAGGCGGCAGGCGTAAGCCAGCTTATCGCCCGCGCCGTGGTGGAACTCGACCTTGCCGGTGGACATGGCTCAGCCCTTGGCTGCAAGCGACTTTTTGGCCGCTGGCTTGCGGCGCACGGCTTTGGTCGCCACGGGTTTGTCTGCGGCCTTTTTGGGCAAGGGGGCGATGGCATCCTTGCCAGCAGCAGCCTGGTCCAGCACGAAGCGCGTCAACAAACCCACCGGGCGACCGGTACCGCCCTTGGCACCGCCCGACTTCCAGGCAGAGCCGGCGATGTCCAGGTGCGCCCAGCGGTAGGCCTTGGTGAACTTGCTCAGGAACACCGCCGCCGTGTTGGCGCCACCTTCGCGCCCACCCACATTGCCCATGTCGGCAAAGTTGCTCTTGAGCGACTCGCCGTACTCTTCGTCCAGTGGCATGCGCCAGGCCGTGTCCTGTGTCTGCTGACCCGCGCTAAGCAGCGCCTGCGCCAGGGCCTCGTCGGCCGAATACAAGCCGCTGTGCACATGGCCCAGGGCCACCACGCACGCCCCGGTCAGGGTCGCGATGTTGACCACGGCCGCGGGCTTGAAGCGCTCGGCATAGGTCAGCGCGTCACACAGAATCAGGCGGCCTTCGGCATCGGTGTTGAGCACCTCGATGGTCTGACCCGACATGCTGGTGACCACATCACCCGGCTTGGTCGACGCGCCGCTGGGCATGTTCTCGCAAGTGGGCACCAGGCCAATCAGGTTGATTTTGGGCTTGAGGTCGGCCACGGCACGGAAGGTGCCCAGCACGCTGGCGGCGCCACCCATGTCGAACTTCATCTCGTCCATGCCGGCGCCAGGCTTGAGCGAAATGCCACCCGTGTCAAAGGTGATGCCCTTGCCCACCAGCACCACAGGTGCCTGGCTGGCCGCAGCGCCCACATAGCGCAGGATGATGAACTTGGGCGGCTGGGCCGACCCGTTCGTGACAGACAGGAAAGAGCCCATGCCCAGCTTTTCAAGGGCAGGACGGTCGAGCACCTCGGCCTTGATGTGCTTGAACTCGCGCGCCAGGCGCTTGGCCTCGCTGGCCAGGTAGGTAGGCGTGCAGTAGTTGCCGGGGCGGTTACCCAGTTCACGGGCCAGGGTCACGCCCTCGGCCACGGCCTGGCCTTGCGACAGACCCAGCTTGACGGCGGCAGCGTCTTCAGGCGCGCTGAGCAAGGTCACCTTCTTGAGGGCACCGGGCTTGGGCGCACTGGGCTTGGTGTGGCGGTACACATAAGTGGCATCGGCTACACCCAGCACCAAGGCCTGAGCATGGTCAGCCGTCAACGCAAAGCCTTGCGCACCGGCCACTGCCACGTGCACAGCACCCAGGTCTTTCAAATGCCCCAGGCCCTTGAGCACCGCGCCCTTGAAGGACTTGGCAGACGCGTCCGACGCGGCCAACAACACCAGGCGCGCGGCCTTGACGCCCGCAGGGCGGTGCACATACAAGGCCCGACCGCTTTTGAGCGCAAAGTCATCAGCGGCGATGGCGTCCTTGATCAATTTGTCCAGCACGGGGTCGGCTGTCGAGGCCAATTCACTGGTGAGCACGAGCAACAAGGCGTCGGCGGTGACCTGTGACAAAGCGGGCCCTTGAGCCAAGGATGAGCGGTAGTCCATGCAGCGCACGTCCATAATGGACGGATTGATTTGATCTGACCAATGTTATTCGATTCCTCCGTGCGCCGAGAACTCTGGCGCAGCTTTATCGGCACGCTGGTGGTGCTGCTGACCGTGTTGCTGACCATGGTCCTCATCCGCATCCTCGGCCAGGCGACCAAGGGTGCGTTTGCGCCTGCCGATGTCAGCCTGATACTGAGCTACACCGTGATCGCACAATTGCCCGTGTTGCTGGCACTGGCGCTGTTTGTGGCGGTGGTCACCGTGCTCAGCCGCCTGTGGCGCGACAGCGAAATGGTGGTGTGGCAAGTCAGCGGTGCCAACCAGTTCAGCTTCGTGCCCCCCTTGCTGCGCATGGCCTGGCCCGTGATCGCCCTGGTGGCATTCAGCACGCTGGTGGCCCGGCCCTGGGCGCAAAGCCAGACCCAGGTGCTCAAGTACCGCTACGAAAAGCGCTCGGACATGGCGCGCGTGGCGCCCGGTCAGTTTCAGTCTTCGGCTGATGGCAAGCGGGTGTTCTTCATCGACAGCCACAGCGATGGTCAGCAAACGGGCAAAAATGTCTTCATGGTGCTGACCGACAAGGATGTGGAGTCCGTGGTCACGGCCCGCGAAGGCCAGATCAGCATTGAAGAGGGTCGGCGCCTTCTGGTGCTCAGCCAGGGCGAGCGCATCCAGACGGACCTGCGCACAGGCGAAAAGAACCTCTCGCGCTTTGAGACCGCACGCATCCACGTCGGCGATGTGGTTGACCCGCAAAAGCTCTCGCCTGATGTGCGCTCCATGTCCACGCCCACGTTGATGCTGATCCGACACCGCGATGCCGAAGGTGAACTGGTCTGGCGCCTGGGTCTGATCTGGGCGACGCTGAACATGGTGCTGGCGGGTTTGAGCCTGGCCGCAGGCAATGCCCGGCGCAACAGCAGCTGGAATCTGGTTTACGCCCTGCTGGTGTTCGTCGTGTACTTCAACTTGCTGAGCCTGAGCCAGACCTGGGTGGCCAAGGGGCAACTCAAATGGGATGCCGCCCTGCTGCTGGTGCACGGCAGCCTGAGTGTGGGCACCCTGCTCGTGATCTGGTGGCGTGATGGCGCGGTGATGTGGAGGAAGCGCTCATGAAAACGGTACGTCGCCTGATTTTCAGAACGGTGATCAACCACGTGAGCCTGGTCGCCCTGGCCTTTTCTGCGCTGTCCTTTTTCATCGACTTTGTGGATGAGCTGCAAGAGCTTGGTCAGCATCAATACACCTTGCTGGATGCGCTGTGGACTTGCCTGCTGCTGCAAGGCCAGCACATTTATGACCTGTTCCCCATCGCCTTGCTCATTGGCGGCATCCTGGCGCTGGCCCGCATGGCGCAGACGTCGGAGTTCACCATCCTGCGCACAGGTGGCCTGGGCCCAGGGCGCGCACTGGGCTTGCTGGGCATTCTGGGCGTGAGCGCGGCGCTGCTGATGGTATTGATCGGCAACTGGTATGTGCCTTGGTCAGAACAGCAGTTGAGCCTGCACCGGGCCCAGTTCAGCAAATTGCAGGGGCTGAGCCTGGGACGCAGCGGCGCCTGGTTGCGTGAGCGCCGGGAGTTGCCCGGCGGCGCCGTGCACAACATCACCGTCAATGTCGGCACGGCCAACAGCCAGGGTGACTTCGGCCTCGTCCGCATTTTCGAGTTCGACGATCAAGGTCGCCTGTTGCGCAGACTGGCAGCCCGGCAGGCCAAGGTCGAGCCCAAAGGCAATGCCGCCCTCGCGACCGGCTCCATCTGGCATCTGCGCGACGTTGTGGACACGCAATGGCTGTCGCACGACTTGCTGGGTGAACAAGCTGCACTGCAAGGGCGCCAGGTCATCGCCGAACACAAGCGCCCAACGCTGGATTGGGACAGCAGCCTGACCCCGCTGGTGGTGTCCGCATCTGTGCTGCCACCCGAGACCATGTCAACGGCCTCGTTGTGGCGCTACACCAAGCACCTGGCCACCAACGCCCAGGCTGCCCAACGCTACGAAATCGAGTTCTGGAAAAAGACCTTCTACCCGCTGGTGTGCCTCGTGATGGTGGCGTTGGCCCTGCCCTTTGCCTATTTGCATGCGCGCAGTGGGGGCATGAGCCTGAAGATTTTCGGGGGCATCATGCTGGGCATCAGCTTTGTGCTGATCAACCACATCTCCAGCCACCTGGGCCTGCTGCATCAATGGCAACCCTGGCTGGCAGCGGCAGCCCCCAGCCTGGTCTATCTGCTGTTGTCCATGAGCGCCTTCGTCTGGCTCGTACGTTACCGTTGACACCATGAACCCATCCGGCATCCTCTTGTTTGCACACGGCGCGCGCGACCCGGCCTGGGCACAACCCTTTGAAGCGGCTGCCCAGGCCCTTCGAGCCAGGGCACAGGCTCAAGGGCAGGAGGTCATCCTGGCCTTTCTGGAGTTCATGTCGCCCGGCATCGTCGACGCAGGCCGTACGCTGGCCGACAAGGGTTGCAAACAGGTGACCGTGGTGCCCCTGTTTCTGGGCGCCGGTGGCCATGTGCGCAAGGACCTGCCTCGCCTGGTCGGCGAACTGAGCGACCTCTACCCCGACGTGCGGTGGACACTCAGCCCGGCCGTGGGCGAAACCGACATCCTCATACAGGCCCTGGCTGATGCAGCCTGGGCCCTCGCCCAAGCCCAGCCATGAACCTGCACCAGTTCCGGTTTGTCTACGAGGCGGCCCGCCGCAACCTGAACCTGACGGAGACCGCCAAGGCCCTGCACACCTCGCAGCCCGGCATCTCCAAGGCGATCCTGGAGCTGGAAGAAGAGTTGGGCGTGGACATTTTCGTGCGCCACGGCAAACGACTCAAACGCATCACAGAGCCTGGCCAGCATGTGCTCAAGTCGATTGACGTGATCCTGCGCGAGCTGGGCAACCTCAAGCGCATTGGTGACGAATACGCCTTGCAGGATGCCGGCACCCTGTCCATCGCCACCACCCACACGCAAGCACGCTACGTGCTGCCAGAGCCCGTGGCGGCCTTGCGCAAGAAGTTTCCCAAGGTGTCGGTGAGCCTGCATCAGGGCACGCCGGAGCAGGTTGCACAGATGGTGCTGGACGAAACGGCTGACATCGGCCTGGCCACGGAGTCGCTCAGCGACTTTGCCGAGCTGGTCACCTTGCCCTGCTACGAATGGCAGCACGTGGTGGTCATGCCGGCAAATCACCCCTTGGCACTGGTGCCGCGGCTCACGCTCGAACACCTGGCCGCCGAGCCACTGATTTCGTATCACCCTTCGTTCACCGGGCGCAAACGCATTGACCTGGCTTTCGCCCAACGAGGCCTCAAACCCAATGTGGTGCTGGAGGCCATCGATGCGGACGTGATCAAAACCTACACGCGCCTGGGTCTGGGCATCGGGCTGGTGGCCGAGATGGCCGTCAAGGACGACCCGAGCATGAGCACACCCGGCAGCGAACTGGTCTGGCGCCCCGTGGGGCATCTGTTTGGCCCGAACATGGCCCGGCTGGCCTTCAAGCGTGGGGCCTACCTGCGTCAGTTCGTGCTGTCGTTCGCCGAACTGATTTCAGACCGTTTGAGCCGCGCCTTGATTTTGCAGGCCATCCAGTCGCCGTCCACCAGCCAGGCCAGCGGCCAGTCAGGCAGCGACTACGGCTTGTGAGGCGCCTCGGGTGCCTGCAGGTCATCCAAGTGCAGATCCAGGCTCATGCTCGGACGCGCCTCTGGCAAGGCCTTGATGGGGCGTGTGGCCATCAGCGGCGCCACGCTGTCGCCATGCACCGACTCGACCGGTTCATTCGCGGACAGGTCCAGCACAGGCAGCAGCAAGTCCACACTGGTGCGGTCCTGTACCTCGCGCTCGGACAGGTCCCGGGCAACGGCATACAGGAACAACAACTCGCGGTAAGCCGGCAACTCGAAGGTGTCCTCGCCGCTTTCCGGACGGGTCAAGGATTTCTCAAGCACCGCCATCGCCTTGATTGGTGAAGGCCACAGATCCTGAAGGCGCTCGACCACGCCAGGGTAGTCAGCCAGTGCATGCCCTTGCTGCAGGTCTGAGTCCCAAGCCGGCGCGTACGCGTTGAAGCGCTTGTTGAACTCGGCTTGCACCCGCTCGTAGGCAGCGCGCTTGCCAACCCGACGGTAGATGTCCATCAGCTTCAGGAAGGGCAAGGGGCTGGCGCCCGTCGTGTTTTGAACATGGCCTTCAAGCAGGTCAATGGCCGCATCATCCTGACCCAGCACCACGAAAAATTCAGCCTGCTGCTCCAGGTCGATCAGCTCCTCAACGGACACCTCTCGCAAGGGCTCGTCGTTGCTCACGGTGATGGCCGTCGGCGCAGTCGGCGGGCTGCCCAGGCCAGCATGCGGCGCATCAGGCACCAGATGGTGCAGGTGAGCATGACCTGGCTGGCGCGGGCTCACGTCATCGTCGCTGCCAACGGGCGCACCGGGTGCCATGTGCATGAACTCTGCCGTGGTGTTGCCCAGTTCGGAATCGCCAGCGTCATCGGGCTCGATGGCTTGTACGCCAGACTGCGATTGCCACCAAGACTCGGTTTGCGACTTGTTGGCGCGCAACTGCTTGTACAGATACGCTGCCAGCGCCAGCGCACCCAGCGCGACCAAACCCAGCAGCATCAGCCACTTGCCCGAGCCAGAGGCTGATTCGGCCTGCTGCACGCGGGCCTGCAGTGCAGCCACTTTCTCTTGCGCTGCCGCGCTCTCTTGCTTGAGCTGGGCCAGGCGCTGCTCCAGTTCCTGCAGCCGTGCGTGGTCCTTGGCCATCTGCTCGGGCGAGGCGTTCATGGCCAGCCACAAGGCGGCCGCCACCTGCCGGCGCGCGAGCAGGTCTGGCGACTGATCATCGGCTGCCGTGGCGGACGCCAAAGTGGCCGCCATGCGCAGCTCAGGTATGGACAGTGCCTCGGCTTCAACCGGGTCCAGCACAAGGCGCCCTGCTTCCACGGGCGCAGCTTTGATCACAGGAGGAGCCTTGCGCTTGCCTGCCCCATCCCGCTTGTCGGGCGACCTGGCCAACAGGGCTGCATCGCTGTGCACGGCGGTCGCCGCCAGAGCCAGGCTGGGTGCCCGACTGACAAGCTGTTCGGCAGACCTGGCACTGGCCGGCTGTTTTCTGATGGTGGGGGCGCGACGTGGCTGCATGGCCGCCGACAGCGAACTGGGCTGACCCACCACACTGGATGCCGGCAGTGTTGCCGCAGCAACCGCCTGACCAACATCAACCGGCGCGGACTCATTCACCTGCGGCATGGCCATCCCGGGCGGGTCGGCCAAAGCCACAAACTTGCGGGTAATTCGGGCTTTGCAGCCTGCAGCCAGGTAAACCGTAACGACAGGCTCATTGATCAGGGCCGTGGTGCTGACCTTCAGGGTGTATTCGCCCCCTCTGCCCGACAGCACCGTGGCAGACACAGCAGAGCCAGCCACCTTGTCTTCGCCAAAATAAACATCGGCAG